>VOFE01001812.1_pt1 | contig 34000 bp, 63 predicted proteins | sample 5384071 | NCBI WGS metagenome assembly VOFE01 (sample SAMN12384724, study PRJNA508395) | human gut metagenome | isolation source: healthy gut D | host: Homo sapiens
CGCGATAGCCCAGATGCAGATACGTGGGCATGATCTGCATATCACAGCCCATTCCCTCGTCACCCCTGCATCCAGGACAGGGTTTCCTCTATCTTGAGACGGGCGGCCTGACAGGATTCTTCTTTCTGATTGGGCATAGAGGCGATAAAGACGCCCCAATCCACTTTCCCTTCTTCTTATTTTGGTAAACAGGGAATCATAATACCCGGGTCTCCTCGGACCAATAGGTGGGAATCTTGAGTGCGTATTGACCGATCGTATTCAGACCCGTTCCCTGTCTGGCTATAGGCTTGAATGAATGCAGGATCGTATCGAAGAGATCGGCGCGTCCGTCCGCCGTTTTCAGGTTCAGCAGATAAAAGGTATCGTAGCAATCGCTTTTTTTTTTTGCGCAGGATGGCGATTTGATAGTAGGGCATCGCCACCTCCTATTCCGCCGCCGATGGAGATATCGTATACCATAACCGTGTAGCCGGAAGGATTTCCGTGCTTTCTACGGTTTTGCCGCGGCGTTCGAGGCCGTTTTGCTCCAGGAAACCGTCATCGTGGATATACCGGTTCAGCCACTCGGTCAAATAGATGTTCCAGCCCTTTTCAGTATTGCCGTAGGGACTTTGATCCTCATAGCTCACCGTAAGGCGGTAGCCGTCGCCGCCGTATACCGTTTGAGCGCGCCGAGTGAGCTGTCCACCGTCACATCGGTATAGGGGAGGGTAAGGCAGTACCCGTCCGCTAAATGTACCACGCGGGTGGCCGTTCCATTTTCAAACACATACTGGACATCATGCTGGGCAACGTCCGTCTCATATTCGCAGCTGACCTCTCCGTCGCGCAGCATGACCGCGGTTTTGACCGCGGTCTTATCCGCAAAGCCGTGATCCGCGTCGGCATACGCGGCGTTCTATATTTTTTCAGCCGCCGTTTCTGTTTTGCTTTCCGCCATAGTGATTGTCCGCCCCTTCTTCGCATACGGATGTATTTTTTCCGTATCTTGATTGCTTTGATAATAGTCATTGCCTTTTCTTTTGTCAATCAGGGATTCGCATAAAAAGAAAAATTTTTATGTAATATTGCGACAGGAATCCGGTAATACCCAAAGCGTGAGATTTATTTCTTGTTTTAGGCGGTTGCAGGAAGCTGGACGCGAAGGGAGAACCAACCGAAAAAAAACGGACGGATGCCTAGCAGGCAAATTTCTTGCGTAAAGGAAGAGGGTGTGCTATACTATATCCTCGGGTAAATTTTCCGTTTCCGGTACGCGGCGGTTTCCGCGCCGGGACAAGAAGAAAGGAGAGCTCGGCTATGGATGTGCGCATAGGAGACGTGCTGGAGATGAAAAGCCTCATCCCTGCGGAGCTCATCGGTTTTCCGTGCTGAGGGGGGATGGATTTTCGTCTGAAGTGCGAAGGGTGCGGCCATGAAATCATGGTTCCCCGCTTGAAAATCGAAAAGCGCATCAAGCGCATCCTGCAGCGGCGGCGCCCCGGTAGAGGAGAAGGGTCGAGGAACAATGTTGGATAAATTGCGGGAAGTGGAGAGCCGGTACGAGGAGATTCAGCAAAGGCTCTGCGATCCCGAAAGTGGTCTCCCATGTGGAGGAATACACGCGGCTGATGAAGGAAAGCAAAAGTCTGGTTCCGGTGGTGGAAAAGTACCGAGAATACCGGCAGGCGGAACAGACGGCGGAGGAGGCCAAGGCGCTGCTGGACGAGGGCGGACTGGATAAGGAGCTGCGCGAGCTGGCGGAACAGGAGTGGGAGCAGGGGCGCCGGGATATGGAAGCCTGCGCCGAGGAGCTGAAGATCCTGCTGCTTCCCCGGGATGAAAACGACGACCGCAACGTCATCATTGAAATACGAGGTGGCGCGGGCGGGGAGGAATCCGCACTTTTCGCCGGTTCCCCTGTACCGCATGTATTCCATGTACGCGGAATCCCGGGGCTTCAAGACGGAGGTCATCGACGCCAACGAGACCGAGCTGGGCGGGTAAAGGAAATCCGCTTTGCCGTTTCCGGGGAGGGGGCGTACAGCCGTCTCAAATTCGAAAGCGGCGTCCACCGCGTGCAGCGGGTGCCCGAAACCGAGGCGGGCGGGCGCATCCATACCTCCACCGCCACCGTTGCGGTGCTGCCCGAGGCGGACGATGTCGAGCTGGAGATCAATCCCGCCGACCTGCAGATCGACACCTACCGCGCCTCGGGCGCGGGCGGGCAGCACGTCAACAAGACCGAGAGCGCGATCCGTATCACCCATCTGCCCACCGGGCTGGTGGTGGAATGTCAGGACGAGCGGAGCCAGTACAAGAACAAGGACAAAGCCATGCGGGTGCTGCGCTCCCGTCTGCATATGAGCGCAAGCAGCAGGAGCAGCAGTCCGCCATCGCCGCCGACCGCCGCTCCCAGGTCGGCACGGGCGACCGCAGCGAGCGTATCCGCACCTACAACTTTCCCAAGGGCCGTGTGACCGATCACCGGATCGGATTGACGCTGTACCGCATCGAAAGATTCTGAACGGCGACCTGGACGAGATCATCGACGCCCTGATTACCGCCGACCGGGCCCGATAAGCTGGGGGAACAGCAGGAGGGTGACGTGGTGCCCGTGACAAAAGAAAGCCGGAATGATATGGAACAGTCGAAACACACCCGCTTACTGGACAGCGGACCCGAAGGAGTCGCCGAGGCGGCGGTTGCTTCAGCGGGGGATTGGTGGGGATCCCCCACCGAAACCGTTTACGGATTGGCCGCCGACGCCCTTAAGGGGAAGCGGCGGCCCGCATTTTCGCCGCCAAGGGACGGCCCCAGGACAACCCGCTGATCGTCCACATCGCCTCTTTGGCAGCGTGGGAGCCGCTGGTGAGGGTTCCCGACGTGGCGGTGCGCCTGGCCCAGGCGTTTTGGCCCGGGCCGCTGACCATGATCCTGCCCCGCAGCGGGCGGATACCGGCGGCGGTGAGCGCCGGATTGCCCACAGTGGCGGTGCGGATGCCCGCCCATCCGGTGGCGCGCGCGCTGATCAAGGGCGGCGGACCGCCCTCTGGCGGCCCCCTCCGCCAATCGGTCCGGAAGTCCCAGTCCCACCACCGCCGCCCATGTGATGACGGATATGGCGGGGCGGATCGCCGCCGTGGTGGACGGCGGGCGCTGCGATGTCGGCGTGGAATCCACGGTGGCGGATCTGACGCCTGCGGGGACGGGTGGCCCGATCCGTCTGCTGCGCCCCGGGGGCGTTACGGTGCCGATGCTGGAAAAAATCGCGGGGAGGTGGAGGTGGACCCCGCTGTTACCGACCGTCTGGCGGCAGGCGCCGTGGCCGCTTCCCCAGGCATGAAATATAAGCATTACGCTCCCAAGGCCGGGGTGGTGATTGTGCGGGGCGATCCTTCGCGCTATGCGGTTTATGTCAACGGGCAGGCGCGGGCGGCTTCCGGCCAAAAGGTGTTCGCCCTCTGCTTTGAGGAGGACCGGCCCCGTTTACAAGTCCCTGTGTGGTTTATGGAAGGCGGGAGGATCCCTCCTCCCAGGCGCGGGGGCTGTTCGACGCCCTGCGCCGCTTGGATGAGGAGGGGAGCCGACGGGCTTATGCCGCCTGCCCGGGACAGAGCGGTGTGGGGCTGGCGGTGTACAACCGGCTTGCTGCGGGCGGCCGCCTTCACGCTGGTGGACGCTTAAGCGAAAGTAGGAAGAAGGCATGGCTCTCTACGTAGTGGGGCTGACCGGCCCCACCGGCGCGGGGAAGAGCACCGTGGCCGCCGTTTGGCGGAGGCGGGACTGCTCCTGATCGATGCCGACCGGCTGTGCCGGGAGGCGGTGGAGCCGGGAACGCCCTGCCTCGCCTCTTTGGCGGAGGCGTTCGGCGGCGGTATCCTGCTGCCCGACGGCTCCCAGACCGGCGGGAGCTGGCCCGGCGGGCCTTTCCTCACCGGAGAATAATGCGAAGGCTCAATTCCCTGGTGCATCCCCCCCGTCATCGCCATGACCAAATCTACCACGGAGCGGCTGCGTCAGGGGAGCGGGAGGGGAGGAGGCCGCGCTGATCGACGCCCCCCTGCTGTTTGAAAGCGGGCTGGACGGGATTTGTTCCCTGACGGTGGCGGTGCTGGCGCCTCAGGAGGCGCGCCTGCGCCGGATACGGGAGCGGGACGGGACTGACGCGGGAGGAGGCGCTCCGCCGCATGGATGCCCAGCCGGATGACGCCTATTACCGGGAGCGGGCGGCGCGATAGTGGAGAACAACGGAGACCGGGAAACGCTGCGGCGGCAGACACGGGCGTTACTCGGGCGCATAGAGGAGGCGTGCCGGTGACGGAGGCAAAGGCGAAGCAAAAGAGGCTTCCCCGGTTGGCGGCCGTATTGGCGTCCTTTTGCTGTTGGCCGCTTTGGCGTTTTTACTGCGGCTGGGATACCGCCACTATATGCGCACTATGTATCCTCTGGCGTATACCGAGCTGGTGGACGCCTGCGCGGCGGAATACGATTTTGCGCCATCCCCTGATTTACGCGCTGATCCGCACGGAGAGCGATTTTGATCCCGACGCCTGTTCAGCCGCGGAGGCGCGGGGCTGATGCAGATGACCGACGACACCTTCGAGTGGGCGCAGCGGCGGGCGGGCCGGACGGAAATGCTGTCCGCCGATCAGCTGTACGATCCCGAGGTCAGTATTCGATACGGGGGTATACGCCCTGTCTCTGATGCGGGAGAAGTTCTCTGATCCGGGCACCCTGCTGGCCGCTTACAACGCGGGATGGGCAATGTGAGCAAATGGCTGGAGGAGGTCCGCTATTCCGACGACGGCGCGACGCTGAAGGACGTTCCTTACAAAGGAGACGCGGGAGCTATATAGACAAGGTGCTGGACGCACAGGAAATGTACCGTGAGCTATACGGACTGGCGTAAATTCCCGGCGTCCGGGCACACTAAACCGGAGCGGCCGGAAAAGAAGAAAAACAACCGCCTTTTTGCGGCGGAAGAAAGGATGACCCTTTATGGCAGACAAATCCCTATCCCAGCAGCTGAAAGAGACCCTTTTTTATGATCCCAAGTCCGGCGACGGTGCGGCTTACCGGGGAGGAGATCGCTGAGGCCGACCGGTACTGCGACGGCTACCGGGCGTTTCTGGACCGTTCCAAGACGGAACGGGAGGCGGTGCGCTCCGCCGTGGAACTGGCTCCAGGCCAAGGGCTTCCGTCCCTTTGACCGCAAGGAGGCGCTGAAGGCGGGGACAAGGTATATGTCAACAACCGGGGCAAGGCCCTGCTGCTGGCTGTCATCGGCTCCCGCCCCATCACGGACGGCGTGTCTATCGCGGCCGCGCATATCGATTCCCCGCCTGGATCTGAAGCCCAATCCCTTGTATGAGGACCATGACCTGGCGTATTTCGACACCCACTATTACGGCGGCATCAAAAATACCAGTGGCCTACCCTGCCTCTGGCCCTTCACGGCGTCATCGTGCGCCGGGACGGTACGGCGGTAACGGTGTGCGTGGGGAGGACCCGGGCGATCCGGTTTTCTGCGTCACCGATCTGCTGCCCCATCTGGCTACCGAGCAGATGAAGCGCACCATGATGGAAGGGGTCAAGGGAGAGGATCTGAACATCCTCATCGGCTCCCGGCCCTTCCGGGACGATGAGGGCAGCGAGCTGGTCAAGCTGAATATTCTGAAGATTCTCAATGAAAAATACGGCATCGTGGAAAGCGACTTCCTCTCCGCGGAGCTGGAGGCCGTGCCCGCCTTCTCCTCCCGCGACGTGGGCTTCGACCGCAGCATGATCGGCTCCTACGGTCATGACGACCGGGTATGCGCGTACCCCGCGGTGACGGCGATCCTGGAGACGGAGCATCCCGCCTATACCGCCATCACCATCCTGGCGGATAAGGAAGAAATCGGCAGCGAGGAAACACCGGCATGCAGTCGGCGTATCTGAAATATTTCATCGCGGATATCGCCGCCGCCTTTGGCGAAGAGGGACGTCATGTCTTGTCCCAGTCGGTGTGCCTGTCCGCTGACGTCAATGTGGCGCTGGATCCCATTTTCCCCCGATGTGGTGGAGGCGCGCAACTGCGCCAAGCTCAACGGAGGCGTGGTGCTGACCAAATATACCGGCTCCCGTGGTAAATCGGATACCTCTGACGCTTCCGCCGAGCTGATGGGCAGGATTCGCTCCCTGATGGAGGAGGCGGACGTGGTCTGGCAGATCGGCGAGCTGGGCCGGGTGGACGCCGGAGGCGGCGGCACGGTGGCCAAATATATCGCGGATCTGGATGTGGATACCGTGGACCTGGGGGTTCCGGTGCTGTCCATGCACGCCCCTTCGAGGTGGTGGCCAAGCTGGACGTTTATATGGCGCATAAGGCCTTTGCCGCGCTGCTGAATAGAAGCTGACAAATAAGGCGGCCCTTTCCCGTCCATTGGGCGCGGATAGGGCCGCTTTTTTAATGGAAATACCGGTCCGGCGGCAGGGCGCGGCGGTTGGCGGTATTCTGGAAGCAGGGGAAAGGAGAGCGAATCACTATGGCGGATAATTGGAATCATTCGGTGGGCTGTATAGTGGCCCGGGGCCGGGAGGTATTGCTGGTACGGCATACCTATGGCCGGGCAAAGGAAAGCTGATGATCCCTGGCGGCTATTTGCAGGAGGGTGAGATGCCGGAGCAGGCGGCCGTTCGGGAAATCCGGGAGGAGACCGGCGTGGAAGCGCGGGTCCGTTCCCTGCTGGCGATGCGTTTTTCCCCGGCGGATTGGTACGCGATTTTCCGGTTGGAGTATGTGGAGGGCGTCCCCCGTTCGGATGGGGAGGAAAACAGCGAAGCGGCCTTTTTGATTGGGAGGAGGCGCTGCTGCGGATGATCTGACGCCTTTGAGCCGGGAGCTGCTGCGGCGTTTCGGCAAAGGGATGGAGGAAATAGAGCTGGACTGCTTTCATCCCTCCTATTGGAAGCCGGAGGAATGGCATTTTTACGGGGAAGGGCGGCAAAAGAGGGAGCGAACCCCTTGCATAATCGCGAAAACCGTATTATTATTAGACATTGAGAAGGAAAATAAAGGGGTTGCAAAAATGAAGATTTTGGTCATCAACGCGGGGAGCTCCTCGCTCAAATACCAGCTCATCGATATGAACGGGGAAGTGATGCTGGCCAAGGGCAACTGCGAGCGCATCGGCATCGATGGCAAATTCACTCACAAAACCAAGGACGGCTATGTGGAAACCCGGGAGGTAAACATGCCCGACCATACCGCCGCCTTCGATCAGGTCAAGCACGCGCTGCTGGAGGGCGAGGGCAAGGTCATCAACGATCTCAGCGAGGTGGCGGCCATCGGCCACCGCATCGTGCAGGGCGGGTCCAAATACGATCGTTCCGTTCTGGTGACGGAGCCGGTCATTCAGGATATCGACGATTACGCCGCGCTGGCGCCCCTTCATAACAAGGCCCACGTCCAGGGCATCCGGGCGGCCACGGCGGCTTTCGGCAAGAATGTGCCCCAGGTGGTGGTGTTTGATACCGCTTTCCATCAGACCATGCCCCCAAGGCGTATATGTTCGGTGTCCCCTATGAGTATTATGAGAAATACGGTATCCGCCGTTACGGTTTCCATGGAACCTCCCACCGATATGTCAGCAACCGCTGCTACGAGCTGCTGGGCAAGCCCGGCGGCGAGGGGACAAAGATCATCACCTGTCACTTGGGCAACGGGTCTTCCATTGCCGCGATCAAGGACGGTAAGGTCATCGACACAACCATGGGCCTGACGCCGCTGGACGGTTTTATCATGGGCACGCGTTCGGGCGCGGTGGATCCCCTCCGTGGTGCTCTTCATCATGGAGCAGGAGAACCTGACGCCCCAACAGATGAGCGATATTCTGAACAAGAAGTCGGGTATGCTGGGTATCTCCGGTGTATCCAGTGACGACCGTGATATCGAAAAGGCCACCGCGGAGGGCAATCCCGCGCCAAGCTGGCCTGGGAGATGCGCACCTACGAGATCGTCAAATATGTCGGGGGATTTATTTCCGCCCTGGGAGGCGTGGACGCTATTGTGTTCACCGCCGGCATCGGCGAAAATCAGCCTATGGTGCGCGCCGAGGTGATCAAATCCCTGGGATACCGCGGCGCCCGGCTGGATGAGCAAAAGAACAAGGTACACGGCGAGGAGACGGAGATCACCACACCGGAATCTTCAGTGCGCGCTTTTGTTATTCCCACCGACGAGGAGATGGCCATCGCCCGGGATACCAAGGCGATCGTGGATCAGCTGTAAAAACGACAGGCAAAAGGCTTTCCGCTGTTTTTCCGCCCTTTTCGGGAAAAGCGGCGGGGAGCCTTTTATTTCCTTTGCAGGCTTTGGAATATATCCCTTCGGGTATTGATAAAAAGCGCCTTCGAGGTCATACTAATAACGCTGTATATAGTTTTTATCACAGAGAAAAGGGAGGAATGGATAGCATGCGTATAGATGACAGCCGCAAGGTGGTGCTGATCGGCACCGGATTGGTGGGCATGAGTTATGCCTATGCCCTGCTGAACCAGAATGCCTGCGATGAGCTGGTACTGGTGGATATCGACAAAAAGCGGGCGGAGGGGGAGGCCATGGACCTGAATCACGGGTTGGCCTTTTCCGGCTCATATGAAAATCCGGGCGGGGGAATACGCGGACTGCGCCGATGCGGATGTGGTAGCAATCTGCGCGGGCGTGGCTCAAAAAGCCGGGAGAATCCCGCCTCAACCTGCTGCAGCGCAACACGGCGGTATTCCGTTCCATTGTGGGGCCGGTGGTGGAATCGGGCTTTAAGGGCCTGTTTTTGGTGGCGACCAACCCGGTGGACATCATGGCCCGGATCACCCAGCAGTTATCCGGTTTTGATCCTCACCGGGTGATCGGCAGCGGTACTGCCCTGGATACTGCCCGGCTGCGGTATCTGCTGGGGATTATTTTGGAGTGGATCCCCGTAATGTTCACGCTTATGTCATCGGAGAGCATGGGGACAGCGAATTTGTTCCCTGGTCCCAGGCGATGGTGGCCACCAAATCCGTACTGGATATCTGCGAGGAGTCCGGCGGCTGCTACTGTACCCAGGAGATGGAAAAGATCAGCGGCGAGGTACGGGGCGCCGCGCAAAAATTATCGAGGCCAAAAAGTCCACCTATTACGGGATCGGAATGGCGATGGTGCGTATCACGCGGGCCATTTTCGGCAATGAGAGCAGCGTGCTGACCGTGTCGACATGGCTGCGGGGCGAATACGGCCAGGAGGACGTCTATGTGGGTGTCCCCAGCATTGTGGGACGGGACGGCGTCCGGGACGTCATCCGTCTGAGGCTGACGCCGGAGGAGCAGGAAAAATTCGACTCCTCCTGCCGCCTGCTGCGGGAGACATATCAGGGGCTGCAGTTAGAAGGATAGAGCGATTCTTGTCAGACGCCGGTAACAGAGGAAAGAAAAGCCGCGCTTTCCCTCGTAAAGGGGAGCGGCGGCTTTTTTGTAATCCGAAAACCTCCGACTGTGCCGAGGTTCCAAAACTTAAGCGATGAGTATGTAATAAAAACTCCTTCTGCTACAATAGAAGCGGTCTAGCCAGCCGCAAACTGAAGAGTAGCAGAAGGAGGTCAACCAAGGTGGATGACGTAAATAATTTATCACATACGACGTGGAACTGCAAATACCATATCGTGTTTGCACCGAAATTTCGGCGGAAGGTGTTTTATCAAGAAAGAAGAACAGACATTGGGAAAATATTGCGCCGGTTATGTGAGTGGAAGGGGGTCAAGATCATAGAAGCAGAAGTCTGCCCCGACCACATACACATGTTGTTGGAAATACCGCCGAAATATAGTGTATCAGGCATCATGGATACTTGAAAGGAAAAAGCAGCCCGATGATATTTGAGAAATATGCAAATCTCAAGTACAAGTATGGGAACCGGCATTTCTGGTGCCGGGGATACTATGTGGATACCGCGGGCAAAAACAGTAAAAAGATAGCGGAATATATACGAAACCAGTTGGAAGAGGATAAGGCACTTGACCAGGTGACGATGAAGGAATTTGTAGACCCCTTTAGGTAGCAAGTAACAATCCCTCGCGGCTGGCAGGCCGCATAAGCGCCTTTAGGCGTAGCTAGTAGGAAAGCCTTTTAGGCTTTTTTTGAAGAACCACCGGCTTAGCCGGTGGGTATCTATTTGACGGGAACGGCTGCGGTGTTTTGATGAAGAAAAGAAGGCAAAAGGCAGCCGTGCCCGCCTCCTCAAAAAGGCGCGGGCACGGCGATGGTATTAAAAATCGTCTTAATTTTTCAGCAGCTGTTCCACCGCATCCACAGCGGGATCCATTTCTCGCATACGACGCGTTCGATTTCGCCGCTGTCGCACAGGCGGGCAATGTCCGCGTTTAGGGGCAGATTCGCCAGCACCGGTACGCCCATCTGGGCGGCGGCTTCCTCCAGAGAGGCGCTGTCGCCGAAAAGAGGAATGCGCTTGCCGCAGTCGGGGGCAGACGACACAGCTCATATTTTCCACGATGCCCAGCACCGGGATATGCAGCATTTCCGCCATTTTATGGGCTTTGCTCACCACCATCTGAACCAGCGTCTGGGGAGTGGAGACGATGATATTGCCGTCCAGAGGCAGGGATTGATAGATGCTAAGCGGAACGTCGCCTGTCCCGGGAGGCATGTCGATGAACAGGACATCCAAATCGCCCCAGGCCACATCGGTCCAGAACTGAGTCACGGCTCCGGACAGCACAGGGCCGCGCCATACCACCGGCTGGTCCGCGTTTTCCAGTAACAAATTGATGGACATCACCCGGATGCCCATATGGGTTTCCTCCGGCATAATGCCCATATCCGTGGCATGAGCTTTTTTCGTCAGGCCAAAAGCCTTGGGGATGGAAGGGCCGGTAATGTCAGCATCCAGCACGCCCACTGTATAGCCGCGCCGGGCCAAAAGCACCGCCAGCATCGCCGTGACGGAGGATTTCCCGACGCCGCCTTTTGCCGCTGGATACCGCCACCACCTTGCGGATGGAGCTGTACTGGTTGAGGGCGGCGTGCAAGTCGTGCTGGAGCAATCCTGCTCGCAGCCCTCGCAGTGATGATTGCATGCTTCGCTCATATGTCCAACTTCCTTTCACAGGAAAACCAGGCGCCTGCCGGAGCGGGCACCTGGTTCCATATTCGTTATACAGAGGAAATTATGCGCTTTTTTTCCCTCATAGGCAGTCAAACGGTACTCGCCCGTTACGGCTCCAATGGTGGATCCTCGCTGATGTCGCGGGCCCTGAGGACATACCCCACCGTTCGCTGAAGGATCTGGCAGTCCATGGAAAGGGACATGTTATCCACATAGTACCCGTCCAATACCGCCTTATCGGCGACGGAAAACCAAATCGCGGCCATTGACCTGCGCCCATCCGGTAAGACCCGGACGTACGCTCAGGGAACCGTTGCGGTCGCGCATGCGCAGCAGGTCGGTTTCCGTCAATACCACAGGACGGGGACCCACAAAGCTCATATCGCCCACCAAAATATTAAACAGCTGCGGGAGCTCGTCGAGACTGAGCTTACGCAGAGCGCCGCCCACCGGAGAAATGTAGTGCAGAGCGTCGGCAAAGCGATGCGTGGCCACATTGGAGGGGGCGTGGGGGCTCATGGTACGGAATTTGATCATACGGAAAGGACGGTTGTTACGGCCCATACGGGTCTGGATGAACAGGGATTGCTCTTGGTATCCGCCGCGGAAATGGCGGCCACGACCAACAGGACGGGCATCAGGAGCACAATAAGGAGCAGGGAGCAAATTATATCAAATGAACGCTTGACAAACGCATAAGCTGTCCGGGTTCTGGCAGGTTCGCGATAAGAATTCAGAACCAGCGCATTCTGCATAATCTTACTTCCTCCTTTATACAATATTCACTGGCAGCCTTTTTCAGGAATCCTGAAGGAGAATCCTTCTCCAGGTTCGTGCCTCATTGTACTATTATCCTATGTAAAAAATCAAGTTTCAGTTTTGTAATCTTTTGCGAAAATGGTTATAGTATACGAGGAATCGGGACGAATAGGAGAGGATTATGGCGATTCTCTCCTGAATAATCGGGCTTTAATTTTAGGATGAGCTGAAAAACATAAAAACATTTTCGTTTATCAATATGCTTGGCGGTATGCCGGGAGCGCCTCGTTTGCGGTCCTTCTTTTCGGATCATTTTGATGAAGAAAAGAGAGCGGCGGGAAGGACCGGTTCACTTTGTAAAGCGAATTTTCCACGGCAGACATTTCCTCCATAGTCAGTTTTCAGAGGACAAAAATTCCCGGCGGCTGACAAGGACGGCAGGAGGAAAATGGAGATGAATAAATATACAATTTCGCTGTTGCTTGTGATCCTGTTTCGATGCACGGGCAGGCCCGCTCTCCGGTAGAAGGGAGCGCGGGCCTGCAAAAACGGCGCGATAGCGGATGCTATGGAAAAGCCGATGGGTTTTTGTATAAGACGGTATATCGACAAATTGTGCCCATGGGTTATAGGGTCCCCTTTGCGGCGGAACAGCCGCAGCACCAGCTTGCGCAGCAGGTCGGCGGGGGATGACCCAAAAAGGCGATAGCCAATACGGCGCGCAATTCTCCGCCTGTCAGACCCGCCGTACGGAATAAGCTGCCGCCGCAGTAAATGAGCAGCAGCTGCACGACGGCCACCAGACCATAATCAAGACAAACAGCGGATTCCCACGCAGATGGGACAATAGATTGAGCCGATGCGTCCGGGCATTGAAGCTGTTGAATACGCCGGTAAAGACAAACAGGGCGAAGAACGCGGTTTGAAAATAAACCGGATGGAGGGCGTAGCGGAAGCCCTCCTTTACCAGTGGAAGCTTGAGGAAGAGCAGGCAGAGAGCCACGGTAAACAGACCCATGCAGACGATCTGATGAAGCATATACCGGTTGAGCACCGGCTCATCCCGGCGTTTGGCGTTTCCGCATATATTCCTCCAGAGGGGGGCTCTCCGGCGAAGGCCAGGCTTCGGCCAGGGTATCCATGATGATATTGATCCAGAGCATCTGTGTGACGGTCACCGGCGTATCGATGCCGATAAAGGGACCGATGACGGAGATCCCCACGGCGCAGAGGTTCATGGTCAGCTGGAATACAATGAATTTCGGATGCTTTTGAAGATGGTCCGGCCGTAGAGCACGGCCCGGGAGATGGAGGCGATGTTGTCGTCGAGGATAACAATATCCCCCCGCTTCCTTAGCCACCTCCGTTCCGCTGCCCATGGCAAAGCCCACATCGGCCCTTGAGCGCTGGTGCGTCGTTGATGCCGTCCCCGGTCATCCCGGCCACCAGTCCCATCTCCTGTGCGAGGCGCACCAGGCGGCTTTTTGTCCTCCGGCAAGGCCGTGCCACGACCCGCAGGGAGGGAAGCCGCTTTTAAGCTGCTCGTCGGTCAGGCCGCCCAGCTCGGCGCTGGTGAGCACGGCCCCGGCCTCCCGTCCGGTGAGCAGGCCGGCCTCCCGGGCAATGGCGGAGGCGGTTTCCCGGCTGTCCCCGGTGATCATGACTACCTGTATTCCGGCACCGCGGATTTCGCATACCGCTTTCCGGGCTTCGGGGCGTACCTCGTCGCGGATACCCGCCAGACCGATGAGGATGAGATTGTCGGGAATGCCGTTCGCGTCTACTGGCGATTCCGATACCGCCAGCGCCAGCATACGGACGGCGTGGCCGGTCATTTCCTGTATTTTATGGTGGAGCAGGGAGGAAGCGGTAAGAGGCCGGACGGCTCCCCTTTTCGTCATAGTACCGGGTGCATCGGGCCAGCAGGCGTTCCGGCGCGCCCTTGATCAGGATCAGATCGTCTCCCGGGCCCGGCATGGAACCGCCCCGCACACGGACGGCGGAGTATTTGCGGGCGCTGTCGAAGGGCACTGCCTCCTCCGTCCGGTATACGCCCTTCAGCCGGCGCTTGGGCAGGACATATTCCAGCAGAGCCCGGTCGGTGGCGTTGCCGCCCAGCGCCTTTCCCCGGGACACCAGGCTGGCGCTGTTGTACACACAGGAAAGCTCCACCAGCTCCCAGAGAGGACGGCGCCGGGCCAGCTCTCCGGCGTTGCGGTATTCCGTTGCGTCCCCGGTCAGAAATTTCTGCACCTCCAGCCTGCCCTTGGTCAGGGTGCCGGTCTTGTCGGTAAAGAGGATGTTCAGACTGCCGGAGGTCTCGATGCCCACCAGCTTTCGTACCAGCACATGGTCACGCATCATGCGCAGCATATTGGAAGAGAGCACGACGGTGATCATCATGGGCAGTCCCTCCGGCACCGCCACCACCACCACGGTGATGGCCAGGGTGAGGGCGTGTAGCACATGGCCGAACACCAGGGCGGGTTGGGACAGTTCCGCCATGATGGCGGCGCTGTTCATGCCGTTGTCCAGTATCAGGGAGTGGAACAGATCGGCGACGGCCACGCATACCGCCGCTACATATCCGATACGGCTGATGATTTTGGCCAGCCCGGCCAGACGTACCTTCAGCGGGCTTTCCCGGGTTTCCTCCTGCACCTCCCAGGCCATGCGCCCGTAAAAGGTGGCGTCGCCCACCCGTTTGACCAGCATGACCCCGTCCCCGGAGCACACCACGCTTCCCCGGAACAGCTGGGAGGGATTCAGAAAATCCGCCTCCTGGCCGTTATCTTCGCCGGGGCGTTTGTCCGCTTCCTTGCTTTCACCGTTGAGGGCCGACTGATCCACGCTGAGATGTCCGGAGAAAAGCACGCCGTCGGCGGGAATCATTTCCCCTGCCTGAAGCAGCACCAGATCGCCGCAGACGATTTCGCCGATGGGCAGCGGTATGACGCCCGATGACCGGCGTACCCGGCAGGAGATGCGGGCGGCGTCCTCCTGCATTTTTTCAAAAGCGGATTCGCTGCCGTATTCCGAAAGGGTGGAAACAAAGGTGGCGAGAAAAATCGCGAGGGCGATACCCGCCGACTCGTACCAGTCGAAATGCCGGAAGAGGAACAGGACGTTGACAGCCAAAGCGATCAGCAGCACCTTAATAATAGGGTCGCCGAAGCTGGCCAAAAATTGACGAAAAAAGCCGCTGCGTTTTTTCTTGGTCAGGGTATTGGAGCCATGCTGCTTCCGGGACAGCTCGGCCTGGGCCGGGTGAGCCCTTCCCCGGGGCCCGATCCCCGCGGGTTCCCGCCCGGATCCCGCCGGAGGGAAGGGTTTCCGACAGCGCCATGGACGTCACTCCTTTTCTGCGTCCCGTACAGGGGAGACACTTCGTACAACCAGTGTATTCCCAAAGGGAAAGGATTATGACCTTTATAGAGCTTCCCCGGCCGGTATACGCCGCTCCTCCTCTTCAGACAAGCAAAGGCCCGGAAGGCATTGCCTTCCGGGCCTTTTGGCATAAGCGGGGTTATTTTTCCTCCGGGACAGAAGGAGCGTCCGCCTCCTTGCCCAGGAACTCGGGGATTTTCAGACCGGCCATTTTGAAGGTCTCGTTCAGAGGAGGGATGGACTTCATCATGCCGGAGAAAGTTGGCCGTGGTGGGGAGCCGTTTTCGCCGTTCATGCTGTCCCACACCGTGATCTTGTCGATGTTGAGGTTCTTGACCGCTTCCACCTGGATCTTGACCAGCTCTTCGATCTTGTCGGTCAGCATCAGCTGCACCGCGGAATCCGCGCTGCCATGGGCCTTGACCAGCTCGGCGAAGCCCTGGGCCTGTTTTTGCAGGATCTCCTGCATACCGCGGGCCTGGGCCTCCATCTTGGCGAAGATGGCGTCCGCCTCACCCTTGGCCATGCGCCGGGTCTGCTCAGCTTCCGCCTCCGCTTCCAGCACCTTCTTTTCCTTCTCGATCTGGGCGTTCACGATGACGTCGGCCTGCTGCGTGGCCAGCTCCCGGGCGGCACGGGCCTTTTCGGCTTCCTGCTGGGCGGCGTAGGCCTGCTTCTGGGCTTCGGCCTCGTTCAGCTTTTCAGCGGTGACGGCCCGGCGGAGAGCCTCGGCCTCCTGCTCACGGCGGGTGGCGTCGGACTGGGCGATACTGGCCTTGGACTGGTTTTCACCGTCCACGGCGGAGGCGTTGGCGGCGGCCACGGAAATACGCTGGTCGCGCACGGCGTTGGCTTCACCGATGGAGCCCTCCCGGTTGCGTTCGGCCACTTGGATACGGGCCTCGTTGATGGCCTTGGCGGCGGCCTCCTTGCCCAGGGCGTCAATGTAGCCGGACTCGTCGGAGATGTCGGTGACGTTGACGTTGATGAGGCGCAGGCCGATCTTCTTCAGCTCGCTCTCCACGCAGGCGGAGACGGCGGACAGGAATTTGTCGCGGTCGGTATTGATTTCCTCGATATCCATTGTAGCGATGATGAGGCGAAGCTGGCCAAAGATGATATCCTTGGAAAGCTCCTGGATCTCCGACAGCTTCAGGCCCAGCAGGCGCTCGGCGGCGTTCTGCATGACCCCCGGCTCGGTGGAGACGCCCACGGTGAAGCGGCTGGGGACGTTGATGCGGATGTTCTGGCGGGACAGGGCGCTCTTCAGATCCACGCTGATAGACATGGGGTCAGGTCCAGATATTCATAGTCCTGCACCACCGGTATAATGAAGGCGGCACCGCCGTGGATGCAGCGGGCGGATCGGGCGGACCCGTCCTTGTTTTGTCCCACCTTACCGTAGATGACCATAACCTTGTCGGAAGGGCAGCGGCGGAACCGGGATAGAAAGACCAGGATCAGGCTGAATATCAGCACCACGATGACCACCGCAAAGATGATCGAGGAAGGGGGAAGCGAGGCGGCAAGCAATGCGCGCATAAAAACACTCTCCTTTAACTTATTCTTTTTTTACAAAACATGTACGGGACGCTTCTTTCAGGACAGCGGAGTGACAATCAGGGTGTTGTTTTCGGTTACCTCCGTCACCCGGACCCGTTCGCCATCCTGGAGCGCCTGCTGGGGACAGATGGCGTCCAGCTCCAGAAAGCGTTCCTGTACTACCAGGGTGACCTTGCCCTTCCCCCTTGGGGGATGGAGACATAGACCTCTCCGGTCAGGCCGACGGCGTGGTTCAGATCCAGATTGCCGGTTTGCTGGAGCTTCAGGGACCAGCGCAGTACCAGGGCCACCACCAGCAGGGCGGCAAATCCGGCGGCCAGGGCCGCCACAGTAGTGGGTACAGGGGAAACGCCGAGGTCGGTAAGCGCCACGCCCGCCCAGCCGCATACGGCCAGGAAGGCGACGATACCGCGTACGGTCAGCAGACGCAGGCCGCCCACATGGTCGGCGCCGCCGTCGTGGTCTATGTCGTGATCGGTCTCCAGCTCCATTTGGGCATCGGCGTCCACATCCACGTCGTGATCCATGTCCGCGTCATGACCGCCGCCGACGCCGAAAAGCAGCAGGATGGTCTGAAGCAGCAGGATCAGGGTGGAGGGATGGCGATGATGTAAAATACCTGCTCGATAAGCGGGAGGGCATTCCACCATTCCATCATAAACAAGATCACACCTTTCGTTTGGTATTGCCGGGAGAAGAACCATGGTTCCCAGGGGATGGCGCCGGGCCGGCCAGTACCTCCCGCTCCATGAGCGCATCCGCTTCCTGCATCAAGGCGGCGGCCGCCACGTTGAGCAGCATGATGGTCAGAGCGTGAGACAGGCGTTTTTCGCGTCCGGCACGGGTCCCTCATAACCCTCAAGCAGCGCTTCAATGAGGGTTGTGACGAACTCGTGACCCAGGGAGCTTTCCTCCCGCAGGCGCAGGGTGGCGATGCACAGCCAGTTGTACAGCTGTTCGTCGGGAAGGATGTCGTCCGACCGGTCATCCACACGGCCGTTGACGTACCGGAGCAGGGCGGCGATCTGGTCCAGCCGCATGGCTGGACGGAGCAGATTGATCAGCAGAATACGGGCGACGTGCTGTTCCCCGTAGCGTTTATTGACCGGCGCGGATACCCAGCCGCGTTTGACCCAGTTCTGTATGGCGGCGGGAGACAGGCCGGTGAGCTCCGTCACCTGGGACAGCAGCAGGCCGCCGCCGGAAACGGCAAAGGCAGGCTCCAGCAGGGAAAAGGGCTGTTCCGGAAGGGTATCCGGCAGAGGCAGTACCGTCCCGGGAAGTGTAGCGGTCATTTGATCCCTCTATGCGATATACCGATCTTTTATTGAGTTCATTAGAATGATAACACACGGTCATATGAACCTCAATCGTCAAAAAAAAGGAAAAAAGACCGGGAACGTCCGGAAACGGGCAGAAGGGGGAAAATCTCCCTCAATCTCTTTTTTCGCGATATTTCGTTAATTTTCGCGATATTTTGAGAAAGACTTTACTTTGATAGCAGGATAGTGTATGATTATTATAAGTATCAAAGGGGAAATCCCTTGGCTGCGGCATCCCCGGATAGGCTTACAGGATATGTATGGAATGATGATGGAGGGAAGAACAGATGAAACGGTTTTTAGCGGTTACAACAGCCGTCCTGATGGCGGCGGCGCTGCTCAGCGGCTGCAGCAGCGCCAAGAACAAGGAGTATGTGATTCTGGACGAGGCCTTCTCCGATGAAGAATATGTGGTGGGTTTCCGCAAGGGTGATCAGGCCCTGTGCGACGAGGTGCAGCGCATTCTGGTGGAGATGAAAAAGACGGAAAGCTGGCGGAGATCAGCAATACCTGGTTCGGTGCGGACAACACCACCGTACCGGAGGAATTCACTCCCTCGGGCGCCGCGGATGATTCCCCTGACCAAGGTGAAGGATAAGGGAACTTTGGTGCTGGGGTTGGACGATTCCTTCCGCCCATGGGCTTCCGTGATGAGGACAACAACATCGTGGGCTTTGACATTGATGTGGCCAAAGAGGTGTGCAGCCGCATGGGCGTCACCCTGAAGCTGGAAGCCATTGATTGGGACAGTAAAGTATCCGAGCTCAACGACGGCAACGTGGATTGCCTGTGGAACGGCTTTACCTCCAGCCCGGACCGGGAGGAGGCCATGACCCTGTCCCAGCCGTATATGAAAAACCGCCAGGTGGTGGTCACGCTCAAGGACTCCGGCATCGATTCGGTGGAGGATCTGAAGGACAAGACGCTGGTGCTGCAGAGCGGCTCCACGGCGGAGGGCGCTCTGGAGGCGGACCCGGAAATCAAGTCCACCCTGAAGGAAGCGGTCGCCGTCAAGAACAACGTCGTCGCCATGTATGACCTGGGCAAGGGCGGCTCCGACGCCGTGCTTATGGACGAGGTGGTGGCCCGGTACTATATCGGTCACGAGGAACAGCTGGCGCAGGACGGCAAGACGGAATAGGCTCTCCGCCGGCGTGCGGATAAATGAAAGGAAAAGGCCGGGACTCGCTCCGGCCTTTTCCCCGTACAGGAGGACGGGAGATGTCTTCAGAAGCTTTTGGAAAAATGCTGCTGCAAATGGTGGAAGCGTCAGGGACGACGCTGCTGCTGTTTGCCCTCACTCTGCTGTTTGCTCTTCCCTGGCGCTGCTGGTGGCTTTCGGGCGCATGTCCCGGCACTGGTTTATCCAATGGCCGGTCCGGTTCTATCTGCTGGTGATGCGGGGGACGCCTCTGATGCTCCAGTTGATTTTTATTTATTTCGGGCCCTGGGATCTGGGGCGTTTTCCCGCCGCGGTGCTCACCTTTACGCTCAACTACGCCGCTTATTTTGCGGAGATATACCGCGGAGGGATCGAGGGCATTCCCCCGGACAATGGGAGGCGGCGCAGGTGCTGGGCCTGACCAGGGTCCAGACCTTCTTCCGCATCGTGCTGCCCCAGGTGGTAAAACGCATCCCTGCCCTCCATGGGCAATGAGTTCATGGTGCTGGTGAAGGATACCGCGCTGGCCCAGGTCATCGGCGTGTCCGAGCTGTTCCGGCTGGCCTTCAGCATCACCTCCCGGGAATTCACCATCATGCCGGTCTTTATCGCCGGAGCGTTCTATCTGGTTATGAACGCGCTGGTGTCCAAATGCTTCAGCGTGGCGGAAAGACGGCTCAATTACTATCATTAAGACCGGAAAGGCGGAGGATACTATGCCGATTTTATCCGTGTCGGAACTGAATAAATCCTTTGACGGGACCCCGGTGCTGCGGGGCTTTCCTTTGAGGTCAGGCAGGGTGAGGTGCTGTCCGTCATCGGTCCCTCCGGTTCGGGCAAATCCACGCTGCTGCGCTGCTGTACCCTGCTGGAACGGGCGGACGCCTAGGCCGCATCGCCTATGAGGATCTAGTGATGGCGGAGAACGGCGCCGACGGCAAAGCGGTATATAGCTCTGCCGCCGTGCTGCAGCAGATCCGCTTTGCGTTTTTGGCCTGGTGTTTCAGAATTTTAACCTGTTTCCGCATTTTACCGTGCTGCGCAATCTGACGGAAGCTCCGGTCCGCGTGCTGAAAACGCCCAGACAGGAGGCGGAGGAGCGGCCCGCGCCCTGCTGGAAAAGGTGGGGCTGCGGGGACGGGAGGACGCTTATCCCTGTGAGCTGTCCGGCGGGCAGCAGCAGCGTGTGGCTATCGCCCGCGCGCTCGCCATGCAGCCGGAGCTGCTGTTTTTCGACGAGCCCACCTCCGCTCTGGATCCGGAGCTGACCGGGGAGATCCTCAAGGTGATCCGCTCCTTGGCGGAGGAGCATATGACCATGGTCATCGTTACCCATGAAATGGCGTTCGCCCGGGATGTTTCCGACCGGCTGATCTTTATGGACGGCGGCGTGATTGTGGAGCAGGGCGATCCCCGGCAGGTCATCGACCATCCCCAGAACGAACGGACCCGCGCTTTCCTGGCGCGGTTCCACAAGGCATAGCCGGAACGTCCGGCAATCGGGAAAGGCGGTATGAAAATGGAAAAGCAACCGATGAAGCGTCCGCTGGCGAATCGGAAGGAGCCCGCCGCCTGGCGGTCGGAAAGCAAGGCGCTGCCGCGGGCCGCGGTGGCCTTGGCGGCGGTGCAGCTTATCCTTATGGCTGTGCTTCATCTGCTGGCTCAGTCGGTGGTACAGGCGCTGCTGGCGGGAATCGTGGTATTTGCTTTGGGCGGTTGCCTGCTGTCCGGCTTTTTCTTTACCAGGGGAAAGGCGTACGCCAACGTTTTCCGGACGGTAGCCTATATTATGTCGCTGCTGCCCGCCGTCGCGGTGGGCTTCTCTCCTTCCTCCCGGTACTGACCGGAGAGTATACCGCCCTTTTACCGAATTTGAATGGGCGGTGGTGGGCAACATGGTCCAGGTGGGGTTTGCCACATTGGGGCTGACTCCGCTGCTGGCGGCGCTCACACTGTTTGCCTGTAATGCTCTGCCGCGGCGGAAATTTGACCTCATCTCTTTGCGGATATTCGCGTTTATCGGCTTCCTGGGGACTCTGGCCATGCTGGCCTATCCCATCAAGTCCGGTGTGATCGGATCCGATTCAGGCGCGCAGGGGCGATTTTCGTTCTGGGAATGTTGGTCTGCGTATGCCTGGCGGCTTTGGTGGCGGTGGCCTGCATCATGCGTGCGCCGGATCCGAAAAGGAAGAGAAGAAGGCCAAAAAGGAAATCCCAAACGCGCTTGACAATCGTCGCCGATTCTGCCTATAATAAAGCACCCAGCCGGAGGACCGGCTGATTACAATCAAAGAAATGGGTGGAAGGATGCGTCTGTAAGCTGTTTTCGACGGAATGAAATGCCTGCCGGGAGGCGGGCTGCTTTTCCGCTGCCGAAAAATAGTGTACAGACGATGCTTTCCCTTTTTCCCAATTAAGGAAGAAGGGGCTTTCTCCGTTCTGTGCCGTCTGTTTTCGGTTAGCCGGAAACAGACTTTTGTATGAGGGGAAAGCCTATGCTGCAGATACAGCATTTGACCGTGACGCACCGTCGGGATCTGCGGGTACTGCTGAGCGATTTTACCTTTGCCCTGCAGTCGGGCGACCGGGCCGCCCTGATCGGGGAGGAGGGCAACGGCAAATCCACTCTGCTGCGCCTTCTTTACCGCGAGGAGCTGGTACGGGACTATATCGAGTATACCGGCGCCATCCTGAAGAACGGGGAGAACCCCGGGTATCTGCCCCAGGAGCTGACCGGAGAACAGAAATCCGCGCCGGTTTCCGCTTTCTGCGCGGCGGCGCCGGCCTTTTATGATCATTCGCCCCGGGAGCTGGCGAGTCTGGCGGTCCGCCGGGGCTGGACCCGGCGATCTGGTACGATGAGCGGCCCGTGGGCAGCCTCTCGGGCGGGGGAAAGATACGGCTGCAGCTGGCCCTGCTGGATGTGGAACGGCCGACTCTCCTGCTGTTGGACGAGCCGTCCAACGATCTGGACAGCAGCGCTCTGGCCGTTTTGGAGGAGTATTTGCTGACTAGCCCTGTGCCGGTTTTGTATGTCTCCCATGATGAGACCCTGCTCAGTCATACTGCCAACGTCATTCTTCATTTGGAGCAGATACGGCGCAAAACAGAACCGCGGTACACCGTCGCCCGCCAGTCTTACGACGAGTATGTGTCGGCGCGGCGCGCCTGTCTGGAGCATCAGACACAGAGGGCGGAACAGGAACAGAGAGATTACGAAAACAGATGGAAAAAATACCGGCGTATCTATCAGCGGGTGGATCATGAACAGACGGTCATCTCCCGCGCCGATCCGGGGGCGGGCGCTTGCTGAAAAGAAGATGAAAGCGGTGCTGTCCCAGGAAAACGGATGGAGCGGGAATATGAGAGTCGGACCCGTCCCCCCGATGTGGAGGCGGCTATTCTCGCGGGCTTTTCTCCGGGAATATCTCTGCCTGCGGGTAAGGTGGTGCTGGATATCCGGCAGCCCGTCCTTTATGCGGGGGAGCGGGAGCTGGCCCGGGATTTGTGCCTGCGGGTCACCGGCGGGGAAAAGGTGGGGATCACCGGCGCCAACGGGCGGGAAAAACCACTTTGCTGCGCCGGATCGCCTCCCAGCTTTTTTCCTCGACAGGATATTCGAGCGGGATATATGCCGCAGGATTACGGCGAGCTGATGGATACGGCTCTGACGCCGGTAGAGTTTCTGGCCGGCTGCCTGGAGCGGAGAGGAAGCCGGGAGGAGACGGAGCATCAGTGGAAAACACGGATCCGCACCTTTCTGGGCAGCTTCCGATACACGCCGGAGGAAATGGACCATCCCGCCGGCGATCTGTCCGGGGGGCAAAAGGCCAAGCTTTTTTGCTGATCCGCCTGATTTTGGAGGAGGACAACGTGCTGCTTCTGGATGAACCCACGCGGAATTTTTCGCCCCTGTCCCAGCCGGTGGTCTGTTCGGTACTGCGGGATTTCGGGGCAGCATCATCAGCGTGTCCCACGATCGCCGGTATCTGGCGGAGGTGTGCGATACCGTCTATCGGCTGACCCCTAGTGGGCTGGTGCGGGAAGAAAAGGCCCCGCGATAGGGAGGAAAAAGAATGGAAGAGATGGCGGCGTTTTTTGCACGCCGGGTAGAGGAGTACGACAGGCATATGCGGGAAGAGGTGGAAGGGTGCCGGGAAGGATATGAAAGGATGGCACAGCTGTTGCCGGGAACGCTTTCCCGGCTGCTGGATCTGGGCTGCGGGACCGGGTTGGAGCGGGAGACGATTTTCGCCCGGTTCCCTCAGCTGGAGGTGACGGCCATAGACCTGAGCAACGCCATGCTGCAAAAAGGCCCCGGCCAAATTCCCCGGCCGCCGCCTGCGGCTGATCGAGGGGATTATCTTCGGGAGGATTTTGGCGCGGGGAAGTATGACGCGGCGGTATTCTTTTCAGACACTGCACCATTTTGACCACGATCAGAAACGGGCGCTGTATACCCGTATACGCAGAGCGTTGAAGGAGGACGGCGTCTATTTGGAGGGGGACTACATGGTGGAACGCCGGGAAGAGGAGGAAGCCGGATTCGCCCGGAGCGCCTGCCTGCGGCGGGAACAGGGCATTCCGGAGGGAACGCTCCTGCATCTGGATACCCCCTGCGCTGTGGATACCCAGATTCGTCTGTTGAGGGAGGCGGGCTTTGCCCGGGTGGAGAGCGTGCTTCGCCGGGGGAACACCACCCTGCTGATGGCCCTGCGCTTCGGCAGCCGCCCACGGGCCTGCCGGGCGGGGAAGCCGCCGGTGAGCGGAAAAAATCAGGACCGGCGGATAGCCAGCCCCTGATTTTTTCCATATTTTCAGCGTCCCGTGATCGGGTTATCCGTTCAGGCGGGACTCCCGCGTTGCGCAGCAGGTTGAACAGGGAGGAGGCGAAGAGGGATATTCCTGAGAAATATTGTCCGGAACGATTATGGGAGCGTCGGCGGGATCCAATCCCTTTTCCCCGTCCACGGTCTGCCCGGCGGCTACCTGCTGGATACGGGCGGCGGTAACGCCCAGCTCCCCGGACAGGGCCGGAGGAAAAAGGTAACCGGGCACGGAGAACATAGCGGCGGATTCTTGGGATTGGCGGAATACAAAAGGCGGAAAGCCGTGTATACGGACAGCGTCAGATACGCGGATACCTCACCCGTGAGCATTTTGTTATTGCAGCGCTGCAAAAGATCAAATATAATATTGAGTGAATTCATGACCAGCTTCTTATTGAGCACCGGGAGCACGCTGCCGCGCATACGGTTTTCCCGAACGGTGGGATCGTTGTCCGGAATCTCCTCCACTGCGATGACTGCTCCGGATTTGTCCGCCGTACGCCCCAGCAGATAGTCGCAGGAGACGCCGTAATAATCGGCGGCCCGTACCACGAAATCCAGGCCGCATTCCCGAATGCCCTTTTCATAGTGGGACAACAGCGCTTGAGAAACCTGCAGATCAGCGGCTACCTTTTTCTGGCTGACGCCGCGCTCTTTCCGCAAAGGGTGAGAATCCGTGGAAAAGCGGTGTTCATAGCGTAATACCCCTCAAATAAAATGACAGCACAGTCCGGAACCCCTCGTGCCAGTCTATACTGTATGTTTATTATTATACTGGTTTCGCTACCATTTGTAAATCGTCAAATTGCGCGTTTTGGGAGGAAATTTTGATGCAAACCTACAAAATCTGTCTGCTTCGCCATGGCCTTACCCGTGCCAATGAGGAAGGGCTGTATATCGGGCGGACCGATCTGCCGCTTTCTCCCCGGGGATTCGCCTCGTTGATGGAGCGGAAGGAACAGCACGCCTATCCGCCTGCCTCGCGTTTTTTGCTCCGCCGCTGTCCCGATGCCGCCAGACGCTGTCGGTATTGTACCCGGACTGCCGGATCGAGGATGCGCCGGGCTTGGCGGAGTGCGATTTTGGGGAATGGGAGGGAAGAGCGCTTCCTCCTGCAGAATGATCCGCGCTTTGTCCGCTGGCTGACGGGAGAAAGCCGGGAGATCCCCGGCGGAGAGGACACCGGGCAATTTCAGCGCCGGGTATTGGGGGCTTCGGCCGCATCGTGGAAACGCTGATGCGCGCCGGGGATACCGAGGCGGCGGTCTGTGCTCCCGGCGGAGTGGTTTCCCTCTTGATGGCGGCATTGGCGCTGCCACGATTGGATATGAAGGACTGGTCCGCGGAGAACGGGGAAGGGTATTGGGTTCAGGTGACGCCTTCCCTGTGGATGCGGGAGCCGGTGATGGAATTTCTGTGCGCCGTTCCGTAACGGAAGCGGAGTGCTCCGGAAGGGAGGATGAAAATGAAAATCGCGGGAATCGTGGCGGAATACAACCCCTTTCACAACGGACATGCCTACCAGGTGGAACGCACTCGTTCCCCGGAGGGGGCGGGGCTACCCATGTGGCGGCGGTGATGTCCGGTTCTTTCGTCCAGCGGGGGAGCTCGGCCCTTCTGCCTAAAGCGGACCGAGTGCGGGCGGCTTTGGCAGGGGCGTGGATCTGGTACTGGAGCTGCTTTACGCCTTGGGCCTTGGCGTCGGCGGAAGCCTTTGCTTTTGGCGCTGTTTCGATCTTAGATGGGCTGGGATGTGTGGACCTGCTCAGCTTCGGCAGCGAGTGCGGCGACACGGCCGCCCTGGAGAAGGTGGTTGCCGTCATGGAGCATCCGCGCTTTTCCTCCCTTTGCGGTATCATCTGGATTATGGCATCTCCTTTCCGGAGGCGCGCCAGAAGGCGGTGGCGGAGCTGGCGGGGGCTCGTACCGCCTCTTTGCTGGAAAGTCCCAACAACATTCTGGGCATCGAATATCTCAAGGCGCTGCGCCGCCTTTCCTCTTCGATTCAGCCCTTCACCCTGAAACGGATGGGGCCGGATCACGATGGGGAACGGCCTATGGGGGGATATGGCCTCGGCCAGCTATCTCCGTTCCCTGTACCGCGCGGGGAGGACGTGGGACGCCGCCTCCTATTTGCCCCGGGCGGTATGTCCGGTGATGGAGGAGGCGATGGCGGCCGGGCGCTGTCCCGCTGAAGAGACGCGGCTGGAGCGGGCGGTGCTGGCCCGGCTTCGTCTGCTGTCCCGGGAGGAGCTGGCGCTGCTCCCCGGACTGTCGGAGGGAATTGAGAACCGTTTGGCTGACGCGGTGCGCCAGGCGGGGAGCCTGGAGGAATTGGTCGCGGCGGTCAAGACCAAACGTTATCCCCTGACCCGGGTCAAGCGGCTGGTGTGGTCCGCCTTCCTGGGGGTGCAGGCCGGTTGGGAGAAGCGGCGGCCTCCCTATATCCGGGTGCTGGGGCCAATTCCGGGGGTGGGAGATCCTGTCCGCTGCCCGAAAGGCCCGGGACGGAACAGAGGGAGCGTCCCTTCCTCCACTGGTGTCCCGCGCCTCTCATTTCGCGGCTCTGCCGGAGGAGGCACAGCGCCTGTTTGCGCTGGAATGCCGGGCATCGGACCTGTACGCCCTGTCTCTGCCCCGTCCCCTGCCCTGCGGGACGGAATGCACCGGCGGCATGATCAAGGAGTAGGGGCAGATTTCGACGACAGCTGGATATGCTTGTATGGACATGCCGGCCCCGCTGTCCGGGCAGGCGTTGGAAAAGGAGTACGAAGGACAATCGGGGAAATAATATAAAAAGGACCCCCGGTATTAGATTCCGGAGCGGTCCTTTTACACATGTGTGTACTGCCGATTATTAAATGATGCATTATACGATAAACGTGGTCAGAAGCCGGAAGAAATCCCGGCGTGGTGTCCCCGGACAGGCTATTTCGTGCCGAAAATACGGTCGCCTGCGTCGCCCAGGCCGGGAACGATGTATCCGTGATCGTTGAGCCGTTCATCCAGGGAGGCGCAGTAGATTTGTACATCCGGGTGGGCCTGCTGCAGAGCGCGCAGTCCCTCCGGCGCGGCGATGATGCACATGAATTTGATGCTCTTGGGTTGGAAATCCTTGACCCGCGCGATGGCGTCGATAGCGGAGCCGCCGGTTGCCAGCATGGGGTCGAGTACAATGACGTCCCGTTCCGTGATGTCGCCGGGCATTTTACAGTAGTATTCCACCGGCTTTAGGGTTTCCGGATCGCGGAACAGGCCGATATGCCCTACCTTGGCGGCCGGGACCAGCTCCATCACGCCGTCCACCATCCCGATACCAGCCCGCAGGATGGGGACAAAGGCCAGCTTCCGGCCGGCAATCACGCGGGAGCGGGTAAGGGCGATGGGGTTTCCACCTCCACCTCGCGGGTGGGCAGGTCACGGGTGGCTTCGTAGCACATGAGCTCCGTGATTTCCTGGATCAGCTCCCGGAATTCCTTGGATCCGGTATTTTTGTCGCGCAGCAGCGTGACCTTGTGCTGAATCAGGGGATGATCGGCGATAAACGGCTTTTCACTCATACTGTCAAACCTCCAAGGTGCGCCGGTACGGCGCTTTATTGATGGATTTTTCCGGAGGGTCCGGCCGGGGACAAGGCCGCCAGACGTTCCCGTTCCGCTTGAGGGAGACGAAGATACACCGGCTGCAATTCCGCCGGGGAGACGGCTTGTCCCTCCGCCGCCAGACGGAACGCCTCCGCCGCTACCCCGGCCGCCTGCTGATACCGCAGATGCTCCGGGGCCAGCCTCAGACCAGGAATCGACTCCTGTAAAGCAGTATAGCACAAATTTGCTCCGTCTCCAACCAAAAAATCGGCTTTTTTATACAGGCCAGAGCGGCGGCCAAATCGTCCAGGGTCAAGGCCTCGTCGGGAGTATCCCGATGCAGGGAGCCGTCCTCCCCAGGGAGAACCGGGCGGTGTAGACCTGACGGCAGCGGGCGTCCATGACGGCGCACACGGAGGCGGGACTGGAAAGCCCTTCAAAGTTCCGGGAAATGGCCGCTAAGGTAGATACGGCCAGGCAGGGAAGATTTCGGGGAAAGCCAGACCCTTGACGGCCGCGACGCCAATGCGGACGCCGGTGAAGGAGCCGGGGCCGACGGATACCGCCAGCATATCGATGTCTTGTAAGGAAAGGGAGGCGTTTTTCAGCAAATCCTCCACCATAGGCAGCAGGGTCTGGCTGTGGGTAAGCGATACGTTGACCGCACAGGAAGCCAACAGACGGCCGTCCTCCGCCACCGCGCAGGAGGCCGGTCCGGCCGATGTCGAGAGCCAGCAATTTCAACGGTGTGATCCCGCCTTTCTTTGTGTACGAGAATAGCCGCACGGGCGCGGCTTTTCAGAAGGGATGTGCAGGGTGATGCGCCGTATATTGTCGTCCAGCCGTTCAAAGCTGACCCGGACAGCGTCGTCAGGCAGAGCGCTTTCGATCCGTTCGCTCCATTCCACCGCCATGACGGCCCCGCTGTCCAGATAATCGAAAAACCCCGTCGTCATCAGGTCGTCCCAGCCGGAAACCCGGTACATATCAAAGTGGACGAAAGGCGGCTGGCCGCCGTATTCGTTGACTAATGCGAAAGTGGGGCTGGACACCTGGACCTCCAATCCAAAGCCGCGGGCCATTCCCCGGACAAAGGCGGTCTTTCCCATGCCCAGTCCGCCGTACAGGGCCACCACCCGACCGCCGCCCTGAGCGGCGAGAAGGCGGGCCAATCCGCTCCCGCTTCTTCTGTCTCCTGTACGGACGAAGCGACAATGGTTTGTTCCTCTGGCATGGGCATCCCTCCCGCCTTTATTTTCTCTGAAAAGGAAAGTATGGAATCAGAAACACAGACAAGAAAATCCTCTACGGGATTTCCGATGGCAAACAGCTTGCCGGAATGTAACGGCCTGGATCATACCATAATGTTGAGGGAACCAGCCCGGAGGGATGGTTCCAGGTCCAGCGCCCCAGGGCCTGAACATCAGCTGACGCTATGTTGTGTAGCCCTGGGGGGTGCCCTCTACCTGCAACATAAAGGCCCTGGGTCCAGTATACAACATTTTTCGAGAGAGAAAAGAGGGCGGCGAAAAGAAGCGGGGAGAAAAGGAAATCTTTCAATTTTGTCATTTTTGCCTTTTTCCGCCCTCCTTCTCTTGCAGGGCGGGAAGAGGCTTGTTATACTAAGTCATGGTTTTGCAGAACAAAGAAAGGAGGCGGGGGCATGTCGGTCCTCAAAAGCTGGGATCGGGAATCTCGGATTATATCCGCAATACCGATAAGCTGCTGTTGTTTTTCTGCGCGCTCGCCTCCGTCTACGGCTGTATGCTGGTGTATTCCGTTGCCCAGACATCCGGCACCGGCAGGGCGGGATATCTGATTCAATTTGCGGCCTGCGCGGCAGGGTTTGTCATGGCCATCGTGATTTCCAAGATCGACTATGAACTGATCTGCCGGGCTGGCCCTTTATGGCGGCGGTGGCGCTGGGCCTTATGGCTCTAACCTTCACTTCTTTGGGAGGAATGTGGCGGCACCGACGATACCGCCTGGCTGACCCTTCCCTGGGTCCTTATACCACCACGTTCCAGCCCGCGGAGTTAATGAAGATCGTCTTTATTGTCACCTTTGCCAAGCATTTGACCGCGGTGCACGATCATATCAACCGGCCGCTCACCGTACTGCTGCTGTGTCTTCACGGCGCGCTGCCCATCGGGTTGGTATTTTTACAGGGCGATTATGGCACCGCGGTGGTTTTTATTTTTATTTTTGTCGGTATGCTGTTTGCCGGCGGGCTCCGTCCGCTGTATTTCCTCATCGGACTGATTGGCGTCACCGCCTCGGTTCCCGTGCTGTGGCAGGTGATCGGCGAGGATAAGCGGGACCGTATCCTCAGCCTGATTTTTGTGGACGATTATCTGTCCACTACCGGCTGGCAGCAATATCTGGGAATTATGGCGATCGGCTCCGGGCAGCTGTGGGGCGTAGGCTATATGCAGGGGGGAGACCATCAGGTTTACGCGCGCAACAACGATTTTATTTTTACCGTGGCCGGGGAAGAATTCGGCTTTATTGGAGCGCTGGCGGTGGTGGTCATTCTGCTGGGGGTCGTGCTGGCCATCATGCGGGATGCAGTACGGGCCAAGGACCGGCTGGGGATGCTGCTGTGTACGGGTATGATGGCGCTGATCGGGTTCCAGTCCATGATCAATATCGGTATGACGCTCCGGCTGGTGCCGGTTATCGGTATTACCCTTCCCTTTTGCAGCGCGGGGGAAGCTCGGTCGCTACCCTGTATTTGGGAATCGGCCTGGTGCTCAGCGTCTGCTATTCCAGCCGGACACGGGTGCAGAACACGATCTTTGTGAAGAAAGTATAAGGCCTCTTGAGTCAAACAGCCAGCGTATAGAGGAATATAAAATCCAGAGCGCTTGACATTTTTCCGCGCCTTGCCTATAATAATACAAAACGATTCGTTCCCCCAAAAAGACTGTGAAGGGAATAAGATGCGGATTCGACGGGCGCAGAGAGTCGGCGGTGGGTGTAAGCCGACGCCGCGGTTCGCATGGATAGCTCATCCCGGAGTCGTCCGGCCGAATGCAGTAGGCCGGGACGCGTGGCTGCGTTATTGGCCGGAGCCTTGTTGGAGGCTTGCCGAGGGACGCTTTGGCGTCCGAATGAGGGTGGTACCACGATTGCGCTGTCGCACTCGTCCCTTTTGCGGGGACGGGTGTTTTATTTTTACAAGGAGGTTTTGCCATGAAACCGTCATTTCAAAAAGTACCGTCCCTTTGAGCAAATCCACCTACCCGACCGCCAATGGCCGAATCGGATCATCGACAAGGCGCCCCTGTGGTGCAGCGTCGATCTGCGCGACGGCAACCAGGCGCTGGTGGATCCCATGAACCTCCAGGAAAAGCTGGAATTTTTAAGGCCCTATGCAACATGGGCTTTAAGGAGATCGAGGTGGGCTTCCCTTCCTCCTCCGAGACGGAGTACGAGATCTGCCGGGAGCTGATCGAGGGGGACACATCCCTGACGATGTGACCATTCAGGTGCTGGTCCAGGCCCGGGAGCATCTCATCAAAAAAACCTTTGAGGCCATCCGGGGCGCCAAGAACGTCATCCTCCATTTCTATAATTCCACCTCCACCCTGCAGCGCAAGGTGGTATTTCACAAGGATATGCAGGGTATCATCGATATCGCCGTGGAAGGCGCCAGGCTGATCCGGGAGCTGACCGACAACTACGAGGGCGATACCAACATCCGGTTTGAATATTCGCCTGAGAGCTTTTCCGGTACCGAGATGGATAACGCGGTGGCCATCTGTGCCGCCGTCATGGAGGCGCTGGGCTCCACGCCGGACAATCCCGTCATTCTCAACCTGCCCGATACCGTGGAAATGTGCACCCCCAACACCTTTGCCGACCAGGTAGAGTATTTCATCCGCCATCTGCCCCATCGGGACAGCGCCGTCATCAGCGTCCATCCCACAACGACCGGGGCACCGGCGTGGCCGCCGCAGAGCTGGCCGTGCTGGCGGGAGCCCAGCGGGTGGAGGGACCCCTTCGGCAACGGCGAGCGCACCGGCAATTTGGATATCGTGACCATGGGACTGAACATGTACACTCAGGAGTGGACCCGCGGCTGGATTTCAGCCACCTGAAATCTGCGCCAGCTGTATGAGCGATGCACCAAGATGCATATCCATGAGCGGCAGCCCTATGTGGGCGAGCTGGTGTTCACCGCGTTCTCCGGCTCCCACCAGGACGCCATCAAGAAGGGCACCAGTATATGCAGGAGCATAACAGCGAGTATTGGAGATCCCCTATCTGCCTATCGATCCCGCCGATGTGGGGCGGCAGTACGAGCCGATCATTCGGATCAATTCCCAGTCCGGAAAGGGCGGCGCGGCCTTCGTTATGCAGCAGACCTTCGGATATACCCTGCCCAAGGCTATGCATCCGGAATTTGGGGCGCTGGTCAAGGCGGAGTGCGACCGCATCGGCCGGAGCTGTCCGCCCAGGAATTGTTCGATGTGTTCCGCCGCTCCCTACTTGAAACTCCCAAACCTATGAGCTGGCGCACGGCAGCGTTTTTTGAGGAAGAGGCAGACGGCCTGGTGCGTTTCCGCGGGGCTATTGTTTTCGACGGCGTCCAGCATCCGGTGGAGGCGGAGGGCAACGGCCCCATCGACGCCTTCTTCCGGGCCCTGGAGCAGGTGGATGTACGGGACTACCACTTCCTTTCCTACCACGAACACGCTATTTCCTCCGGTTCGGATTCCAAGGCCATTGCCTATATCGAGCTGCAAAAGCCGGACGGCGGTAAGGTGTTTGGCGTGGGAATCGCCAGCAACATCAACAAAGCGTCTATTCTGGGCGTACTCAACGCGATCAATCGTTCCTGTTGCTAAAATGTAAATTGGTTTACATTCTGTTCGCCTGCCCTTGTGGTATGATGTGCCCAGGGGTTTTATGCGGCAGGCACAAACCATGTGAAAAGTCCCTTATGCTATAACAGAAAGGGGAGGACGGCTATGCCGCGCTGGAATCCGGAACAATATCTGCGTTTTAGCGAGGAGAGAACCCGGCCTTCCCGGGATTTGGCGGCGGGGTCCCCTGGCAAGGCCGGACACAATCCTGGACGCGGGCTGCGGCCCGGGCAACAGCACCGCTGTGCTTCGGGAGTGCTGGCCGGGGGCACGGCTGCTGGGTGCGGACGCTTCGAGGATATGCTGGAGGCCGCTCGGAAGGCAATGCCCGGGACTCCGTTTGTCCAGGCGGATCTGAACGGGAAGCTGAGCGGCCTGGGAGCGTTTGATCTGGTGTTTTCCAACGCGGTGCTGCAGTGGCTTCCCGATCCCGGGGAGGGGCTTTCCCGCCTATTTGCTTTGGTAAAGCCTGGCGGGGCGCTGGCGGCGCAGACTCCTGCCTGTACGCCCGGGCGTTCAGCGGAGGGGCGGCTGGAGACCTGCGACGCTCACCGTATGATGGCGGAGACCGCCGGAGAAGAGCCCTTTGCCGCTTATACCGTTTCCTGTACCCGGCTGAAAACGCTGGAGGCTTTGGATGTTTACCGCCGGCTTTCTCCCGAGGCGGAGGTGACGATGTGGGAAACCCGGTACTGTCACCTGCTGGACGGCTATGACGGATTGCTTCAGTGGTACCGCGGCACCGGTATGCGCCCGTATTTGGAATCGCTGCCGGATGACGACTGCCGCGCCCGTTTTGAGGAGCGGTTCCGTCGGCGGGCCATGGAGGAATTTCCCCTTGGAGGCGGACGGCAGACTGCTCTTCTGGTTCCGCCGCCTGTTTGTCGTTGCTGTACGGAAGAAATAAAAAAAGATTATCAAATTCATTGCAAAGGAGAGGATAGGAATGAAACAGTATACCATCACCCTGTTGCGCGGGGACGGCATTGGGCCGGAAATCGTGGCGGAGGCTTTGAAGGTGCTGGACGCCGCCGGGAAGAAATACGGCTTTTCTCTGGCGTATACCGACGCCCTGATGGGCGGCTGTGCCATCGATGCCACCGGCAAGCCCCTGCCGGAGGAGACCGTCGAGGCCTGCAAGGCGGCGGACGCCGTGCTGCTGGGCGCCGTGGGCGGGTATAAATGGATACCCTGCCGGGCCATCTTCGCCCGGAGGCGGGGCTGCTGGGCATCCGTGCCGCCCTGGGCCTGTTTGCCAATCTGCGTCCGGCCAAAATCTACGGCCCGCTGAAGGGGCCTGTCCCCTGCGCCCCGACATCATCGGGGACAGCATGGATATTATGGTGGTCCGGGGAGCTGACCGGCGGCATCTACTTCGGCAAGCGCGGCCGTGAGACG
>VOFE01002026.1_pt1 | contig 34000 bp, 34 predicted proteins | sample 5384071 | NCBI WGS metagenome assembly VOFE01 (sample SAMN12384724, study PRJNA508395) | human gut metagenome | isolation source: healthy gut D | host: Homo sapiens
CAGCATCCGCGGAATAGAATATAACGAACCGGGCGGGAAAAACCCTGCCCGGTTGTATTTTCGTCGGCCGCAACGGCCCGCCCCGAAGTCCGCAAACCCGAGTCCATCGATCGGGAACAGAAACCCCCGACGGGGCCCGCAGCCGCACCCCTGCCTCTTATTGCAGCGATTCGGGAGCCGGGATCAGGAACAGCAGCCCGATCAGTGCGATCAGGCATACCACCACGATCAGGATCGTCTTTTCCCCAGTTCCGCTTCTTCGTCCCCGGCACGACCGTCTCGTAGCCCGCAAAGGCTTTCGAATCCGCCTGTTGCGTCGCCGCGGGGTTTCGCACCGCCCAGGCGCGCCATCTCCTGCTCCATGCGTTTGGAGCGGTCGGCCGACATCTCGGCCTGCTTCCGGCGGAGGGCCTGCTCGGCGGTCTGGCGTTCGCGCTCCAGCTTCGCCTCGGCCTCGCGTGCCTCCTGTTCGCGCCTCGCCTCGGCCTCACGGGCTTCCTGCTCCTTGCGCGCCTGCTCGACACAAAGGTATTCGATATACTTCCCGGCACGGAAAACATCCACCAAGACAAAAGTCTCCATCGGGGTGTATTTCTCCTCCAGCCGGATATTTTCACGGACAAGCCGCTGCAAGGTATCGTAGACGGATATCAACGGCTTGGAAAGGTACTCCCGCCGCACCGACGAAGCAAGCTCCCCGGCGCGCTCCAGCATCGAGGTCTCGAACGCATCGAATCCCCGTGCAAGGTAATAGACCGCCTCGGCCAGCCGGATGTCGTCCTCGCGCTGGCCGAACACCGACCTCAGGCGGTCGACCGCAGCCCCGCCTTTGGGCGACCCGGTGTTGCAGTAGCTCAGGAACCCCCAGAACCGCTGCCAGTAATCGTCGGTGAGCTCCTCTTCGTAAGCCTTCACCGACTCTTCCGGGCAGACGACCGCCCGCGCGAGGAAATACCAGTAGCCGGCCTCGTAGTTCGACGAATTTTCGTGCAGCACGGTGAGAGCTTCGAGGCTTTTCTGCGCCGGTTCGGGCTCCGTCGCCGTGATCAGGCGCGACACGGCCGCCTCCAGTTCGGCACGCTGCACGGAAGTGAGCTCGGCAGATTTCCCGGCGGGCTTTTGCTGCCGCGCCCTGAGGATCGAAGCCTGCGTCGCGGCGTCTATCCGCAACCGCTGCGCCTCGGCATCCAACTGCTGCTTGCACGCCGCATCGAGCGGCCCGGCCCCCGTCGTCCGCACGACGAACGCACGGTACTCCTCGCGCGCCTGCTGCTCGCAGTTCTCGCAGCGCTTCGACGCCTCGACATAATATTCCAACGCCACCTGCTTGCCGCACTTCGGGCACACGACACTGTGATCTAAGTAGATACGCTTGCCGGAAACCGCACACACGATCGTCGTGTGCGAATGATCCTCGGTGATGTTGTTGTGGATCGTGATATTCGACGCCTCGTATTTCTCCTGCTTGCCGATGATCGTACTTTCATTGATCAGGTTCTTATCGCCGACGAGCGGCGCGGCTTCCGGCTCCTCGGCCGCCGGCGTGCGTTTCACCTGCACCGCAGCGCAGTCGCAACCGCACTTGTGGCAGAAGCGGGCAGTATCGGCGAGTTTATCGTAACCGCACTTGGGACATGTTTTCATGCTTGTTCGTTGTTTTCTTCGGTTTCACTATCAGCCTCATCCCCGGCAACGGCCTGCTCGACCGCCGAGGCGACCAGCCACCCGTGGCTCATGGTTCCCGTGACGACGACCTCCTGCCGGTCGAACGGCACGAAATAGGGGTCGTCGGCCGGCACCGCGCCTTCGCGGCAGAGCTTCACGACGCTCATGTCGTCGTCGCGCACCAGAAAGGCATAATGCCCTTCGGATTTCGACCCGGCATTCTGCAACCGGATCAGTATTACTCCCTGGTATCTCTCCATGGCCGTGCTCATTTGAGATCCCGCCCGCAGTTGGCGCAGAAACGCACGCCCTGCACGGCTACCGTACCGCAGTCGGGACATACCCGCCCGACGGACTGGGGAGCCTGCGCCTGGGGCTTCGCGGCCGCCTGCTGGTTGTTGCGCGTCGCATATTCGAGGGCACTGTCCTGCGTCTTGTCCACCCGGTCTTCCTGGCGTTCCATCCGTTCGCGGTAACGGTCGCGTTCGGCATCCTTGTTCTGGACGATGTGCCCGGTCATGGTCGTGGCCATATCCTTCATCTCGCGCATCATCTCCAGCATACGGTCTTCGTGGCGCTGCGAATCGGCGATACGGGCATCGGCGGCCTGCTGCACCTGTTCGGCGTTCTTTCCCGCCGAGAACGACTCGGCGAACTTCACCGCGGCCTGCGAATCGAGGTTCTCGCCCGCAGCCACGGCCATCAGCTGCTCGGCCGTCATCCGCGCCTTCTTGTCGAGGGCTTCCTGCTTCAGGCGCTCCATCTCGCGCTCGTGATCCAAATCCATCTTCTTGTCCTCGCGGTTGAGCTCCTTGACCTTGCGCAGGCGTTCGATCTGGGCATCCATCTCGGCATTGTCCAGTTCTATCTCCGACTGGCGGTCTGCCCGCTGCAACTCGCGCTCCCGGGCGCGGCGTTCGTCGGAATACTCGTCCTCGCGCTTGCGATGCGCGAGCGTCAGCTCCTGCAACTCCAGCCCCTGGCGCATCTGCTCCACGGCGACCTGCCCTTCGCCCGCCGTGCGGACTTTCTCGAACTCGATCCGGTCGCGCAACTGCATGAGCTTGATCGCCTCGCCCCGGCGGTAACGGCGTTCGGCGACGTCGATGCGCAGGTTGTCGACGTCCTCTTCGCGCAGCAGCCCGGTCTTTTCGATGTCGGCCAGTGCAGCCTCCACCTCGTCCTCGCTGCGGGCATCGCGGATCCGTTTCTCGCGCGAAAGCACGGTGTAGAACTTATCCAGCTCGTCGTCGGCCAGCAGGCGGTCTTTATTGACCTGCTGCAACCCCTCATAGAGCTGCATGTCACTGCGTGCATCGGCAATAGCCTGCGAATTGGTCTCCGCAGCCAGGCGGTTGCGGAAATCGTTGGTGCGGCGCAGGTAGTCGAGTTCCTGCTCCGAAAGGTAAAGTTCGCGGCTCAGGCTGCGCAGGCGTTCCAGGTCTTCGTTCGAAGCCACCACTTCGGCCACGCGCTCCAGCGCAAGGCCGTAGAACTGGTCGCCGGAAGCGGCAATCCCTGGCCGTGATCGCCTCGGCGACCTCCGCCGGGATCGACGTGCCTTCGACCTGGCGATCCTGCATCACGGCCTGCACGGCATTCTGCATTACGGGCTGCAACTTCTCCGCAATCCTGCGGGTCGTGGCGACGGGCTCGTCCGTCAGGAAATATTCGGCGAAACGATTGAAATCTGCGATACGGAAAATCACGCGCAGACCGACCTGCAAGTCCAGCAGTTTCGTGCGCACGGACATCGGCCTGAACTCGGCCATATCCTCGGCCGTTCCCGAACCGAATACCAGCGAGAAACTCTTGTCGAGCTTGAGCAGCAGCGAGAAAGCCTCGTGCCGTTTCATGCTCTCGATCACGGCATCGAGCGAGCGCTGCCGTTCGGGAGCGTCCTTGTCGTCGAACTTGTCCTTCACGCGGCGTCCCAGCAGGGCGTTTATCAGGAAACGGCCGCTGCCGGCCATCAGCCCCGCAGCCCCGCCCGTACGGCTTTCGAGTACGCGCTTGAGCTCGTCGGGGTCTACGAAATCGTAGATGCCCCCGTGGATTTCGGCCAGCACCTTGCCGTTGGCCTTGATATAGGCCGTCGTGCCGTCGTTTACGATCAGCCCCTGCGCCGAATCGTAGCGGATAAACTCCGATTCATTGACCCGGCAGGCGACTTCGCCTTTCTGGATATTCCAGAAAATCTTCTGTTTCACCGTGGCGAGCTCGCCGCCTCCGGCAGCCTGCCCGTCCGGCGCCTGGGACGCCTGTGCAGCGGCGGGTTCGACCGCCGCGCCGCACGTCGTGCAGAACCTGGCGTCGGGCAGCATCGGGGCATTGCATTTCGGGCACACAGGGGCCTGCGGGCGCAGCGGCGACGGGCGTACCGCACGTCGTGCAGAACTTCGCATCCTCCAGGAGTTCGGAATTACAATTCTGGCATTTCATAGTAGTCGTTCTATTTGGTTGATATGATTGATTTCACGTTTCCGTTCAGGTCGGCGGTCGCCGTATGGCAGCTCTTTATGGTACCGTCCGTCTGCAGGTAATTGAAGGCATAAAACTCGTCGCCGTTGCCGTATTTCATGCGGGTGACGGTCGACAGGCTGCGCGGTTCGACCCCAGCTGTTCGTACAATTGCCGGTCGACAGCGGCGCGGATCAGCGACAGGTTGCGGTCGACGGCGCTGCGCACCCGGTCGAGCAACGAGGCCGGGCGGCTTCATAGACGCACTTGCGTTCGACGACCGCGTTGACTGCGCCTTTCGCCAGCGCCTTGACCGCCCGGGGATGCGCCTTCGCCCCCTCCCGGCGCACGCCCACATGCAGGAACGGATCGCCGAAAAGGTTGAACTCGACGATCGTAAGTGCCTGGTGGGGCGTAAAGTAACCGTCGTTATAATCGATGAAGCTCTGCCGTGCCATGTAGAATGCCTCGCCGGCCGTATACCCCTCGAGCAATTTGGCCATATAGACGTTCGTCAGGCGGTCGGCATTGTCCAGGTCGGCTGCCGAACTGCTCTTCGAAGCACCCCACGCGATGCGCGACGACCCCAGGTAGAGCAGCGTCATGTCACCCATCGCCGCGAGCAGCATCGTCTCGCCGCGGCCGTAATCCTGGAATTTTCCGCCATAGCACGCCTCGGTCACCACCACGTTCGGTTTCTCAGCGGACGCCAGCTGCCGGGGCGTGACTGCCTCGTAACATTGCTGCTGGTAGGAAGCATAGAAGCTGCATGCGGTCGGGGCATCGCTGCCGTGCAGGTTGAAATAGTAGAAGTCCGCACCCCGGTCGAAAACCTTGTCGACGATCGAACGCTCGACGCAGGGGCTGACAAAAAGGTTCTGCATATAGATACGCTCATCGAGCCGCACGTCGCCCCGGAAGAGTCGGTTGCGGCGGAAAGGCTCGCTGACCGAAGCTGAGGCCGAAAGCCACGTGAGGTCGGTCTGCCCGTAAGCCCTGCCCACGGCCATCGAACCGGGGGCTTTGGCCGCGCGGCGCAGGTATCCGGCCAGGTCGTCCAGCGACGCGTCATGCGCCAGCGGCAGGCGTCCCGTATGGAAATATTGTTCGTACTGGAAAATTTCGGCCGTCCCCAGCATGGGGTAAGTCCGCTCGCCCAGCAGGTAGGCATAAGGGATATCGGAGTCGATATCCGTATCGCTGTAATCGGGATCGGTGATATACTGCGGCAGGACGGGCATGGGAATGACATCGGCGCCTCCGACGATGAACAGGTAGTTGGTTTCATCGTCGGCCGTGCTGCGCCCGAAACGGTAATAGTCCGCCAGCAGGTAACCGTGTTCGACCCACGAATCGGCCGGTGAAAGCGTCACGGCGCGGTTGCGCCCGGCCTCGGGGTTGCGAAAAACATAGTCGCCGGCATCGACGATGCGGTAACGGATGCCGTGTGCCGCCGATGCTTCGGCATAGGCGGCGAGCAACTTGCGCACCGCCGCGGCATCGGTTCCGAATTTGCGGGCCAGAGCCTGCAGGTTGGTGAAGATGACGCCCTCGGCCATAGGCCCCGCCGGCTCCTTTCGAGCCCGCGGCCGCGCTTCCGGCCCGGGCGGCTGCCCGGGCGCTTGCGGCGGATGCCGCCCGCATCCCGAGGGGGATTCCGGCGCCATGCGAGGCCGAAGCCGCCGGGGTATCGCCCGCAGCCCGGACAGCCGGGGCAACGGGTGCCGCATCTGCCGCCGGGGATGCCGTCACCGGGCGGGCGGGGAGCCTGGTGCCGCAGCCCCCGCAGAAAAGGTCGTTATCACCGCATTTCTTTCCACAATTGGGACAAAACATCGCGAATCGGTTTTAGGGTTAATCAATCCGGACGACTTGGGCCGGCGTACGCTTCAGGTCGGCATCGCCTCGCCCACGCCGGCACCGATATAGGTCGCATCGCAGATTACATAGCGTTTGTTGCCGAGCTGCATGTAGTCGCCCTTCACCTCGCCTTTGAAGCATACCGCCGCGGCGATATGCGCCGGATAATAGAGCAGCACGACATCCAGCCCCAGCAGATCCTTGACCAGCCGCGCAAAGAGGATCGAACGGTCTTCGCAGTCGCTGTACGGATAGTAGTACATCTCCTCGGCGAAGAGTGTCCGCTCGATGCCGAACTGTGCTTCGTCGGTCTTGTAGGGAAAGCCCTGTGCAGGTAGTGCAGCAGCAGTTCCGCCGCCTCGCGCTCGCCCTTCCCGGCCACTGCGGCGCGCAGCGGGGATAGAGTTGCCCGCACACCGGGGCAGTAAGCGCCGTGGCCGCATAGACGCTCCAGTGACAGGGCGGATAATTCGTATAGAAATCCATCAGGTTGCGGTTTACCGTCACCGTCGTCGAAACCACGCCGTCGAAATTGCGGACGGCGGGCGCCGCGGGGTTCTGCGCGAAGAGGGGCGGCGCGGGCATCGCCAGCGACAAAGGCCGCTCCCCGGGGATCGTGAAATTGCAGATATTGTACGACGCGGCCCGCGGGACATCGTCCAGGATATAAAATACCTGGCCGTCGATATTGAAATAGGGACGGGCATAGACCTGCCCGTCGGTGGCCAGCAACAGGAACAGCCGGCCGCCGCCGCGCGCCATGCGCACTTTATAGCCCGCCTCGGCCATCAGGAACGATTGCAGGACGACCGATTCGTTCGTTTTGGGGCCGCAGAATCCGTCGGCGAGTGTCCGCACAAGGTCGTAATAGCCCCAGTCGTTGAGCCCCAGCGCCTTTTTCAGCGCCACGCACTCCGCCGCCACGGCATCGTATGCACCTCCCGAAACACCCTCCCAGGCATTGGCCACGCTGTTCTCCTGCACCGAGGCGAGGTTGAAGCGGTGTTTCGCAGCCAGCGATACGGAACAGCCCGTGCCGTAGAATGTGAACTTGAAGGGATGCGAAACGTCCACTGCCGGAGCCGCGTCGTCCGTCCCCGCGGCGGGCTTCCGCCCCCTGCGCACCGTTATCCCCGGCCCCCTTTTTCCGCAGCGGGTTTGCCGCGCTGCACAGGTGTTTCCGCAATCCGGGGCGCATCGGGCTTCTCCGGAGCCGGCCCGGGCAGGCCGAACACCTTGTCGTAAGGCATCCTGTCCTGCGTCGGCGCGGAGGGCACATCCGGGTGTTTCATAACGGGGACATCGGGTTCCCGGCGTTCGGGCACGGGTACCGGAGCCTCGGCGCGGAAAGCCTCCCAGCGCTTGCGCATGAAGTCGGCGCACGCCTTGCGGTAGTTGTCCCGGAATTCGGTATAGGCCTGCCTGCGGCGCGCCTGGTATTCCAGCAACGCCTCCCGGCGGGACTGCGCCGGCAGGGAAGCACGAAAAGCAGCGACAGCAACAGGGTCAGATAGCGTTTCATAGGCGGAGCGGTTACGGGTAAAAGACGGCGGCTTCCCTCGGCCGAGGGGAGCGCCGTCTCGATTGGACATGGTGCCGGCCAACAGGGCTACTGCTGCGAGAAAGCAGCCATCTGCTCCTCGAAGATCTTTTTGAACTGGGCGCGGTCGAATTCCAGGTTGAGTTTGGCATCCTTGGCGATCGCATCCTCGATGGCTGCCTCCAGGGCAGCCTTGGGAAGCTGCATGCAGACATAGTAACGGAACGAGCCGTTGTCCTGGCGGAACATCTTCTCCTCGACGACCTGCACGTCGCGCAACTGCTGGCCGACGGCCGTGTAAGCCAGTTCCTGATACTGCGACTTGTGCTCGGCAGCAACGCCCGTATCCTGGTTCTTCACATAGTTCTCGATGACGAGCTTCACATCGGCCTGGATGGCCGCGGCAAGATCCTGGCGGCAATTCTGCATGGCGATCTTCTGCGCCGTGCTGCGCTCGGTGCTCACGCCGTTCTGCACGGCACGGTAATATTCGGCATTGCTGCGGTACTGTGCGCCGCTGAGCGGAATAGCCCTTCGACCATGCCCGCAGGGGCAGCGGGCCCGGAGGCCTTTTTCGACGAACTGCACGACACGGCGCCGGCAGCGAGCAGGAGAGCGATAGCTCCAATAAGGGTTCTTTTTCATCTTTCGGATTATTTGGTTGTAAGTTTATAGTGCAATGTAAAATCGGCTTCGAGGCCTTCCCGTCGGCGGAATTCCCGAATCCGATGCTTCCCCTGAGTACGTCCACCCCGTCGGTTGCGGGGCTTATCGAGCCTTGCGCCTCGAACGTTACGCTGCAATCGCCCCCGGCGAGCTGCGGGGGTTCGATCCTTTCAGCCACGATCCGGGCCCCGTCGGCCGGGTTGAACAGCACGATCCGCCGCACCTCGGCCGCCGTCCCGCTTACGCGCAGCTGCATCGTCCCGCGGATCACCCCGCCGGACTGTTCGATCCTGAGCGTGCCCTTGGGCCGGACTGAAACGGCGTCCCCGGCCGGATTGAAAAAGATCGTCTGCGACACGCGCGCACCGCCGAACAGGTAGAGCACTTCGATCTTGTTGATATCGGTCGGCGAAGCGTACTGCGGGTCATAGGAGAGCAGGTAGCGGCCGTCGCCATAGGGCTTGACGGCCATCTCCAGCACCGATTCGCTTTTCAGGCGCGGCTGCACGGCGGTCGTGGCCGGACGGCCGTCGAGCCGCAGGGAATAGACGCACTCGCCCGGCGCCTCGGACTCCACCTCGATCGACACGGCATTGTACAGTGCCCGGTAATTGCGCCGCAGGGTCTCGACATCGCCCTTGCGGGTGGCGTCGAAGAAATAGTCGTACAACCCGTCCAGCTCGTTTACCGCCAGCCGGATACGGTCTATGTCCGTAATCGTGCCCAGTTCGCGCCGCAGCCGTTCATACTCGGCCTGCTTGGCGTCGTCGATGGCCACGAAAGCCTCGATCAGCTGCCGCCGCGTCTGCTCCGGAAAGGGGTACAGCACCGAATATTCATAGCGGTAGGTCTTGGTCTTCTTGCTGTATATCCGCTCCCAGTAGACCGCCTCGGCGTTCGAGAGGGTGATGTCGTTCAGGTAGGGCAGCTGTCCGGCCTCGGTCATCAGCGCCGACGAATAGTCGCTCATCGCCGTGACCAGCTGGTCGCGCGTGATCTGGCGCGTCGCCATCTTCTCGGCGGACGAGACATTCACGGCCACGGCATTGACGATATACTGCCGGATCGAGGCCATGCATTTCCCCGAGGCGGCGGCAAGGGTCTCCCCACTTCCGTCACCGCAAAATGCGACCGGTCGGAACTGCCGATCCATGCCGGCTTCCGTTTGCTGCTCGCCTCGACGACCTTGTCCTTCTGGGCAAAAAGCCGCCGTCGAGATGCAGAGTGCCGCCAAAAGCAGCGAAATAGGTAATAAACGCTTCATCGGGTCACTTCGTTAGGGATTTAACCTTTTGCGTATCGGAATCGTAGCGCAGCGACACCTTGCCGACAAAGGCGTCGAGCGCAACGGCATCCTTCTTCGCTTTGTAATGGCCGGCGATCAACATGGCGCAATCGGCATCCCCGACCTTGCCCTGGCAATGGGCGAAGAAAAATCCTCGGCCGCAGCGCCCTGCCCGTCGGCGAGCATGGCACGCACGACGGCGATCCGCAGGTCTTTGCCCGCATATTCGTCGTCCCCGGCCGCGTCGGCGTAGCTGTCGCGCAACCTGACCCACTCGGGCTGCGCCGCATAGGCGGCCTGGGCCTTGCGGGCCGCATGGTTTCGCACGGCCAACGCCCCTGCACCCGCAGAGCAGCAAATCAGCACGACGGCTGCAATGACCGTCACCTTGCGGCGGTTTTGCGCATGCGCCGACGCCTGCCGTGCAAGGGCGTCATCCAGCCGCAGCTGCATGGCATCGAGCCGGGCCAGCACCTCGGCATCTCCGGCAAACCGCTCCCGCACGGAAGCGGCATCCTCGGCAAAGACCCGCGCGGCGGCCCTTACGACCACTTCGCCGGCACTCAACCGCAGTTTCCCCTGCATACGGGCAAGCAGCGACACGGCCAGCGGCACCAGCGCGACGGCGGCCAGCAGGTAGAAGATATTGGCGCCCGTAGCGACCCCGGCGAGCAGGCAAAATACCAGCGCCGCAGCGCACAGCGCAGGGAGCATCTTACGGGCCGTATCGCCCAGGGCGGGCAGCGGCACGGCATCCAGCCCGGCAAGCCCCTCTTCGAGGCTCGCGAGCATCAGCCGGGAATCCGCCCCCGCACCGGAGGCAATATCGTCGACGACGGCCTCGACGTAGTTGGCGCCGCAATCCGGGCATAGGTGCTGCGAATCCTCCATTCTATTTCCGCAGACAGGACAGGTTTTCATCGTATTTCCAGATTAGTCAGACAATCGTTCGGTCAGAGTCCGAAGAGCCATTCGCCCAGCGACTTGCCCTTCTTGGCAGAGGACTCGGCACGCTCGGCCTTGAGGCTCTGCGCCTCGACGGCAGCCTCCTGCTGCGTCCGCGCGCGCATTGCCTCGGCATCCATTTTCCGCAACTCCTGCTCCATCGCCGCGGCTTCGGCCGCCGCAGCCTGCGCATCGAGGCGGTTGAGGAACCGGATCACCTCACCGTAGTTCGGGCTCACGGGGTTGCACGCACGGCACAACTCCAGCGCCCCGTCGATATCGCCCTGGCGCACCAGAATATCGGCCTGAGCAACGGCACGGGTCACCTCGCCGGCGAGCAGTTTGTCGTAGACCTGCACCTTGAGCTCCTCGACCGCCTCGTATTCGTCGACACTCTCGGGAATCACGGCCAGCGCCGCCATCGCATCCTCGTACTCCTCACGGGCGACGAGTGAGTTGACCTTGGCAGTATCTTCGGCATCTGGCGCGTATAATAGTCGGCGATGCCCTGCTGCACGTCACCGATCAGCTTGGCGAAACGCGCGTCGTTGACGTTCACCTTATTGATCAGCGACCGCATACAGGCTTCCATGTTTTGCCATTGGCCTGGAGCGATATGGTCTGGCTGCCAAAAACCGTATCTTCGAAGAGATTTTTGACCGACAGGGTCAGGTCGGCACGCAGCACGTGCAGCGTGGTCATCCCCGTATCGACCGCCCCGTCGTCGGTGATCGTAAAGCGTCGGCGTGACGACGAAAACCCCGCGGCATCGGCCATGCCGTTGCGGGTGATGATCTTGCTGATCTTGTTTTTGAGGGCCGCGGCGTTGTTGTCACCGAGCTGCGCGGCCGTCGTCGTCGATATAGGCCGAGAGGTCGATTACGGCCTGGGCCCGGGCGACAGCGCGGCCAGCACGAACACCAGGGAGAACGATAGTTTACGAAGCAGATTCATGGTCTGTTGTTTAGTAGATGATTACGTCGATGGAATTACCCGTGATCGTACGCGACACGGAGAGGTTCAGCCCCTTGAGGTACTGGTAGAGCGCCAGCGCGAAATCATTGACGTCCGACTGCATACCGTCCTCCATGGAGTTGTCCACAAAAATATCGCTGAAGGCCAGCAGCGTGCTCGTGCGGCCCTGCGTATGGTACTTGCCGTTCTTGGCATGGCGCTTCACCCACGAAACGAGGATGTCCGACAACGGCATGATGTTGTTGATCTCGGTATCCATGTTGATGGCCGATCCGGGGTCGATCGTAAAGCGCACGGCCACGCTCTGCCCGGTCGAAATCTTGGTCGCCATGCGTGTGGATATCTGCTTCATGAAGTCGCCGACCATCGCCTGCGCCATCACGCCGCACAGCACGTCGGCCGTCGTGCGTTTGCGCCCCGAAATTTCGGATTTGGTGGCCAGCGTATTGCCCGTGGCGATCTCGATCGCCTGCAGGGTCAGCGACACGCGCACCCCGCCGTCGTTCACATCCTGGTTGATATCGACGCTCACCGAGACGTCGGCACCCGAGTTGATGAGGATCGCGTCGTCGAGCGACATGCCGTCGCCCATGCGCACCTGATAGGTATTGGCGTTATTGAGCGACGTGAGCAGGTCTTTGGTCTCCACGCCCTGCTTGATGAAACCTTCGTTGACCTTCGAAATGGCCATGCGCATATCCGAATTGTCGCGGATGGCCTCTTCGTAGGACTGGCCGCTCTTGCGGAAGGGCACGACCATCACCGTCGGCATGGCGATCATCTCCTGGGTTTCGGAGAGCGCTATATCGGCGGCATTGCGCCCGATGATACCGTTGTTGACCAGGTCGCGCTCGAGCGATTCGGTGTAGAGGTCGATCGTCGCAAAGACCTGGATGTCCTTGGCGGCGGTCTTGTTGGTCTTGTCGGCGATGGTGCAGCTGCGGATGTAGTTGGCATAACGGGTCGTCCCGAGCAACTGTCCGACATACTGGGCCGCCCCGGCCGAGGGTTTGCTGCCCAACAGGGGTTTGTTGTCGTTCAGGCCGTCTATACCGTTATATAAATAAGTGTAGATCACCGATTTCTTAGCCATCTCGATCGCCTCCTTCTTCGTACGGGCGATCCCCGAACATTCCAGCGTAGCGATCTTTCCGGTCGTGCGTTTCAGGATGGCATCGGTCGTATAATTCTGTGCGGAGGCGGGAAAAGCGCCGACAAGAGAACAACGATGACTGACAATACGGACTTCCTAAACATCTGATAAATATTTTAAGTTTGAACGGATAAAATCCCCGGGGTACCGTCAGCGACACCCCGGAGATCGTTTCCAGAAGAATTATATGCGGTAAATTTATGCACCGACGAGCCCTTTGAAGAAACCGCCCGCCGCCGTCCCCTGCTTGTCGAGGATGACGACCAGCTTGTCGCCGTTGTTGAATTTCTCCTTGATGGCATCCTCGCCCGAAGCGACCTGGCATTTGGTAACGCCGTCCATCACCTCGACAGCCACGATGGTGCCGATCTCCGACTTGGTTACCTTCGGGCCGATCTTACGCTCCAGGAACACCTTTGAAACGGGTCTTTTTGGCAACGCCCATCTCCGTACCGCCCGAGATATAAAGCTCCTTGACACGGCCTTTCTTGTCGGCCTCGCCCAGCTCGAGGATATAGGTCTCGAACTTGAAATGCTTGTCCACGAACCCGACCATGCCCTTTGCGGAGGTCTTTCATCGCGTCGTTGAACGCGCCGTCCTTCGAATCGGCGTCGATACCCGAAACCGAAAGGTCTTCCGAACCGATCATGGCGCCGTCGGCAATGTTATATACCTTCAGCGAATAGGTCACCTCGGCCTTGTTGTACATCTTGCCGTCGATATCCGACTTGAACTGCGAGAACGAAACGTTGTTGGCCTGTCCGATGACGACCTTCCTGGCACCCAACGCCTTGTAGGCGGCTTCGCTTTCGCTCTTCCAGTTGGCATCGTTCACCACGTCCTCGACGTTGCGGTCGGCATAGAGTTTCGACAGCGTACCGTCGGTCAGTGCGTCGACGATGTGGAAACGGCCGCGGTCGGCAAAACCCGACAGGACGGCCGCCCGGATGTTGTCACAGGCTGCCTGGCTGACAGCGGAGGTGTGCGTAAAAGGATTGATGATGACAGTCTCCTTCGAAGGATCGTCCTGGGCAGAGGCGCCCAGCCAAACAAGCACGGCCACAGCGGCCAAAACGGTTTTGAAACAGTTTTTCATAAATATAGCTGAGATTAAAAGGGTTAGGAATCGCATGCTTTATGATGGGACATAGCTCCTTGCAGTCCCCGCACCTGGGAACTAAGCAATAAATGTAAAATTAAAAAAAGGAAAGCGTGGTGCTGTAGCTATATTTCAGAGTGGCAAGGTTCTTGCAAAACCTCGAGAATAAAATAAGCAACAGTCCCACGCCTATATCCGTAAACGGATAAGACGCGGAGAAATGCCGGCTTATTCTCTTCTCAGTATTAATTTGCAAGATTTACCACTCGAGAATAAACTTACACTTTCCGTGTTAGTCAGTATGTATCACAAATATAGTGAATATATTCGAAAAATACAACTTCGGCACCTCTTTTTCGGGACTGTCGCGACCCTAAATTACAATAAAAAATTCAAATTCGCTAACTTCAGACCCAAAATGTGCCATACGAAGACCCGGAAACGAGCCTTCTCCGATCGCCGGCAGAATAAAACGCACACGCCCGTGCCAAGGCTCCGGCAGCACGCCCTACATCGCCAGCGCCAACACCACGACCATCAGGGCAACGCACCACAGAGGCAGGTCGCAGCGCTCCCCGGACATCGCGGCATCCAGCGCACGGGAGCGCTCCAGATAAAGCAGGAAGAGGAACCACAAGGCACCATATACGACATTCCGGGCAATGCCCCGGATAAACATTTCGGTACCTCCGTACAGATGCGGATCGTATCCGGAAAAGAGCAGCATGAGCAGCGCAGCGAAATGCAACACCACACGCAGCCCGGCATACCAGCGCGCCAGCGACAACCCGTAGGGGCTCTGGCCGACCAAGCCCCACAGCACGCAGACGGGCAGCGCCACGCCGGCCGCAGGGATCAGGAACATCAAAGCCGTGCCACCGCCCAGCCGCCACGAGCCCGAAACGAACTGCATGAGCAGCCCGAACGCCCACTCCCCCATACGGGAAACGACATAAGCCCCGAACACCCACACCGGGCCGGGCAACTCAGCGATACGGGCTGAAAACTTGGATTCCATAGGGCACGAACTTTACGCTGGAAACAAAGGTATGAAAAAAGGGGAGACCCGCAGTCTCCCCTTTTCCTGTTTTTTAAATTTCCGGCCGTCAGACCAGTGTCTCCAATATCTGCACGGCATTGAGCGCCGCCCCTTTTTTGATCTGATCGCTGACGCACCAGAACGTCAGGCCATTCTCGCAGGTCAGGTCTTTGCGGATACGCCCCACGTATACCGGCTCCTTGCCGGCGATGAACAGCGGCATCGGGTAAACTTTGCCCGCCGGGTCGTCCATCAGCACCACGCCCTGTGCCCTGGAGAAAGCCTCGCGGGCTTCGGCAACCGACACGGGACGTTCCGTCTCGAGCCATATGCTCTCCGGAGTGGGCACGCATCACCGGCACGCGCACGCACGTCGCCGACACGGCGATGTCCGAATGCATGATCTTGCGCGTCTCGTGAACATCTTCATCTCCTCCTTGGTGTAGTCGTTATCGGTGAACACGTCGATATGGGGAATTACGTTGTAGGCCAGCTGGAATGCGAACTTGCTGACCGTAGGCTGCCTGCCGGCGCCCAGCTCGGCATACTGCGCGACCAGTTCGTCCATCGCCGCGGCTCCCGCCCCGCTGGCCGACTGGTAGGTCGAAACGTGTACGCGGCGGATGTGCGAGAGATCCTCGATCGCCTTCAGCGCCACGACCATCTGGATCGTCGTGCAGTTGGGGTTGGCGATAATGCGGCGCGGAGCGTCCTTCGCATCGCCGGGATTGACCTCGGGCACCACCAGGGCACGTCGGCATCCATGCGGAAGGCGCTCGAATTGTCGATCATAATGGCTCCGTGCCGGGTGATCGTCTCCGCAAACTCGCGCGATGTCCCGGCACCGGCCGACGTCAGGGCGAAATCCACCCCCTTGAAATCGTCGTTGTGCTGCAACAGCTTGACGGTAATATCTTCTCGCGGAATTTGTACGTCCGTCCCGCACTGCGTTCCGAACCGAACAGCAACAGGAGTCGATCCCCAGGTCGCGTTCCTCCAAAATTTTCAAAAATTCCTGGCCCACAGCCCCGCTGGCGCCCACAATCGCAATTTTCATGTTGATATCGTTAAAAAATGACCATCGTTCCCGCTCGGACGAACCGTACACGGAAACTCCGGAGGCAAATATAGCGATTTCGGGCCGAATAACAAAAAAAGCGCGGCCCCGCTCCGCCGCGAAACGCGCGGCCGGCAGGATGAACAGCCACCTCAGGTTGTCTCGGCTTCCACTCCCGCCTCTGTGCCCGGCCCCTGCATCCGTTTCCATCGCCTCACTGACTTTCTGTTCGCGGTACACCTTCGGCGTACATCCGAAACGGAGCACGAACCCCCGGAAGAAAGTACTGCGATTCGAGAAACCCGATTTGTAAATGATCTCGTCGATCGACAGCCGGGTGGTCACCAGCAGCTGTTCGGCCAGACCGAGCCGGTATTCCCCGGATGATGCAGGCCGGGGTTCGATCGGTCACGCCCCCAGCCTGCGATAGAAGTTGGGCAGGCTCATCCCCATCCGGTCTGCGATGAACTGTGTGGAAAGCGACGTGTCGAGGATATTGCCGTGGATGATCTCGAGCATCCTGTCCAGGAAAACCTTGTCTTCCTTGTGGAGCAGGTGCCCCTGCGCCAGGTCGAACGCGCTGTATGCCGAACGGCCGTAATCCTTCAGCGATTCATAACGGCGCAGCAACTGCCCCACGACGTTTCTCAGGTGCGCGATGTCGAAGGGGAAGGCCAGGCAGATGTCCACCTCCGACTCCAGTCCCTCGATCTTCATCCCGGAACGCGAGGCCGACGTCAGCAGGATGACCGGCACCTGTGCCGTATGTGCCTGCTCCTGCGGATATGCCGGATCACACCGGTCATGGCCGGATCGAGCGTCACCGCACTGCAAATGACGACCTGTGGCCGCAACGCTGCCAGTTGCTCCGCAGCCTGCCCGAGCTCTCCCATGACCTTAAGGTCATAGGCGCCGGCGAAGAGTTGCGCGAGGAACGAAGCCATGTCGGGGTCTTCGCACACCACGAGCATCGTCGGCAACGCATCGCGGGAGGTTACGGCGGAAACAGCCGGGGCGCCGGGCATCCCGAACTGCCGGTCGGAAGCCATGTCCACCTGCAGGACTGGCTGCGTTACCCGGGCGATCTCCAGTTCGGGAAACGACAACGTGACAGTCGTAACGTCGCCTTCCGATGCGATCCGGAACTCCCCGCCCAGCTTCGCTGCCAGGTTGTGGCAGATCGCCAGCTCCATATCCCCTTTCTGCGAAAGGCCGCCCTTACCGCGGCTTTCCAGATAGTCCAGCAGCCGGTAACGGTCGGAGAGGAACTCGATCTGCCCCAGATCTACGCCCTCCCCACGATTGGAAACCACAACCCGCAGCCTATCCTGTACAACGGATACACCGAAGAAAACCTCCCCGCCCGTCTCCGAGCGCCGGAAGGCATTGGACAGCACGATATTCAGCACCATGCTCAACGTACCGCGCGCCGAGGGAAGAGCATACCTTCCCCACCTCGGTACGGTAGCCTACCTTGTGTGTTTCGGCATACTCGGCAAAAAGTCTGCACCAGTCCGTTGCACATCCGGGTGACATCGAGCAGCTCGACGTCGTCGGGACGATCCGCCGCCCCGGCCGCCCTGAGCTCATTAAGCAAACAGGTCAGATCTTTCAATTTCAGGGCATTGCGATGAATGAATCCCACCTGCCGGAGCACGAAGCCGTCGGAGGCCCCGCACTCCAGGATCTGCTGGCAGGAACCGTTGATAAGCGTCAGCGGCACCGAAAGTTCGTTGGTCAGGCTGGCAAACGAACGGATACGCGACTCGTAGAGCAGCTCTTTGGAGTGCTGGTCGTAAAGCGCCTGCCGCCTGTGCATGCGTTCACGGCGGCGGCGCTCCCAGATAGCGCCCCGTGAACGCAACAAACACACACGCGGCCGTACCATACACCACCCATGCCCAAGCGGAAGCATAGGGCGGCGGCAACACCCGGATCGCCAGCCGGCCTACGGGACTCAGCTCCCCGGTCATATTGTTCCGGTAGCGGACGTTGAGCGAATAATTGCCGGGCGGAAGGTTGGCGAAAAAGCAGCCGGTTGTTATGGCGGTTGTCATTCCACTGGCTGTCGAACCCCTCGAGGTTATACAGGTACGAATAGTTGCCGCCGTTGATATAGTCCAGCGCCACGATCGAAAGACCGAAAGCCCCTTGCCGGTGGGTAAGCACCAGTTTGCCCTTGCGCATCAGCTTCGAAATGCTGTGATCCGTGCCGTCGATGGTCACATCTCGAAACCGCACCGGGGCATATACCCCCGGTGCAGCGACTCGCCGCCCGAGACCACGACCAAACCGTTGATGCCGCCGAACAGCAGCTTCCCGGCACGGCGGTCGTAAAAATAAGCACCGTCGCTGAACTCCACGACCTCCAGCCCGTACGAAGCGCCATAGGCCACCGAACGGTGCGCAGCCGGATTATAGCGGACAATCCCGGCATTCGTGGCGGCCCAGACATTGTCGAGCGAATCGGCCAGCAGTCCGTGAATCACCCCGGTCTGCAACTGGTCGTGGGCGAACTCGACGGCAACCGCCCCTTCCCCGGGGCGGTAACACCCCATGCCGCACCCCGTTCCGAACCAGAGCGTCCCGTCGGAACAGCGCACGGCGACCGTCACGTCGTTCGCGGCCAACCCACGGCGTCCGTCCAGCGGGATCACCTCGCCCCGGCGTGCGTATTTATGGTATCGCACCGCCCCGATGCCGTGGTTGCAGAACCACAACGTCGAATCGGACTCCTCGCAGAACGAGAAAAGAAATTCCGGCTCCGCTCCCGGCTCCCCAGATCCACGGACTCGGCCAGCCGGGCAACGGGGGCGCCTGCGTGGCCTGCAAGCTCGATGCGGTATACTCCGCTACCGATCGTTGCCGCCCACAGCACCCCGGCAGCATCTTCGTGCAAGCCGTGTACATTCGCCAACTGCTCACAGCCCGCCAGGGCATGGATGCGTCCGTCGCCATAGGAATAATAGCACACCCCGCCGTCGCCCCCGATCCACAGCACACCGCGCCGGCTCGCGGCAAAGGCATAGACTGAATTCTTACGCAGGGCGGTATTCTCGGCTATAAAATTCCGGGTATTTTTCCCGTCCGAACGCCCGCTGTGCATGGAAATCGCGGATGCACAGGATCCCGTCGTTCTTCGTCCCGACCCACAGGTTGCCGCGCTCGTCGACGAACAGCGCCTTGATCGGTTTGGTAAGCTTGTAAGGCAGCATGTCATAGGTTATGGAGCGTACCGCGATATCCCCGGCCGACTGGCGGAGCAGGCCGCTGCCGTCCGTCCCCGATCCATACGATATCCTGGTTCCAATCCTTGAGCAGCGAGAAAACGCCGCAAGCGACATCTATCTCCCGCAGCGTATAGCCCCGGATTCCGACCCGGAAGCATGGAGGCGCAACACCCCGCCCATTTCGAACGCCAATACATAGTCGTCCCCGTCGCGGATAACGGCCGCAAGCTCCCCGCGCCGTTCCAGTTCCTGCGCGAGCCCGCAGATGGCCGACGTCAACTGCCGCTCGGTATCGAAACGGCAGAGGCGGCCCGCACCGTCGACGAAATAGACCGTGCGGTCACCGTCATAGCGGACGAACGAAATACCGTTGCGCACCGGAATGTGTTTCCACGCCCCCAGCACCGCACGCCCCTCGGCGTCATAAACTACCGGAGCGCAGTCCATGCCGTCGCGCCGCACGAACCAGAGCACCCCGTCCGGGTCGAGGCAAATGCGCAATACATCGTCGGCATCGACTCCGCAGAGCGGTTCGAAACGCGACTCGGAGGCGACATACCCGTACAAACGCCCTTTTATACAGGAAGAACGCCTCGTCACGGCTCCGTGCCGTATATTGGTAAACACGCGGGAAGTCGGCATGCAGTTCGGCGGTTCGGGCCCGTGCATCGACCCGGTCGACCCCATAGTTGGTGCGCACCCACAGGTAGCCGTCGTCCGTAGCGACGATCTCCTGCACCAGGTTACCGGAAAGCCGGAAGTTCCGGGCATAATGCCCGTCCCAAAGGTTCAGTCCGTCACAACTCCCGGCCCAGACATATCCGTCCGCATCCTGCGCAAGCGAGAGGATGGAACAATTCGAAAACCCCTCGCGGTGCGAGATACGGCAAATATTCTGGGACAACGCCGGTACCGCGACGCACACGGCGACCAGCAACAGATACCTCAGGTGCATAAGACGGTTAGATAAAAACATACTCCGTTTCCATGTAAAAATAGGGAAAAGAAAGCAAATCGGCAATAAATCAGGGCATAACAACCGCATTTCCGATATATAATCATACTATTTTCAGATGAATTCATACTCCACAAAGGATACAAAAACATAATTTTGTATAACCGGATATACTAAAAATTTACCGGCAGGACAGAACACCCATCAAAAATCTGGAAGCCATGAAAAATTTCTACTCGTTGCCGCTCCGCACGGGAGATTCGCGGAAAGTGATTAAGTGCCAGATTTGTCCGGCGGCACAGGCCGCCTTCCGTATTTTCGCCGGAAACAACCTTGTATATAAGGGAACCTTTAATATAAAGGCAATAAAAGGGGAACACTCTCCGCCACGCCGAATCCTCCGGTATTCAACGGCCACAGTCGAACTGCCGACCATCCTGCTTCGCAAACACCCGGACGGTTCATTGCCCCGGATTCGGCACCCTCCATCAACTCTACGAATGTCTGCTTACGGAAACCTGCCCACACGGGCGATCCCGTAATTTGCGGCTCCGAAGGCCGTTCGGCCGGTGTCTCGGTGCAGAACGTATCGGGTACGTTCGGTACCGCTCCCAAGATCCGCGTCCGCGGTGCGACGTCGATTCACGGCAGCTCAAAGCCGCTTTGGGTTGTGGACGGCGTCATTATGGGGAGTTGTGACCGATATCGACGCCGAGGCCCTCTCTTCGGGTGACGCCACGACGCTGATCAGCTCCGCCATCGCGGGTCTCAACGCCGACGACATCGAGAGCTTCAATATTCTGAAGGACGGTTCGGCAACTTCCATATACGGTGCGCGCGCTATGGCCGGCGTGATCGTCGTTACGACCAAAAAAGGACGCGCCGGCGAAAGCCATATCAATTATACGGGCGACTATACGTATCGTATGATTCCCGCGCTATGCCGATTTCAACATCATGAACTCTCAGGACCAGATGTCGGTATATCAGGAGCTGTACCGCTAAGGGCTGGCTGGGCAATTCGCGTGTCACAAACGCCTCTTCGAGCGGTGTTTACGGCAAAATGTGGAGCTGATCCGACGGGCAAACTCGAAAAATACGCGGAGGCGCGCAACCGCTACCTGCGTAAGGCCGAGTACCGCAACACGGACTGGTTCAAGGAACTTTTCCGGAATACGCTGATGCACACGCATTCGATCAGTATCAGCTCGGGTACCGAGAAGTCCGCAGTACTATGCGTCGATCAGCGCCATTTTCGATCCGGGATGGACCAAGACCAGCGAGGTCCCGTTATACGGCGAATCTCAATGCTACGTACAATATCTCGGACGCCCTTACGCTCAACCTGATTACCAAGCGGTTCGTACCGTAAGCAGAAAGCGCCCGGAACGCTCGGCCGCCACGACCGACTATGTAACGGGCGAGGTGAAGCGCGATTTCGACATCAACCCTTATTCGTATGCCCTGAATACTTCGCGCGTGCTGGATCCAAAGGAGTATTATGTCCGTAACTATGCCCGGATTTCAATATTCTCCATGAACTGGCGAACAACTATATCGACCTGAACGTCGCCGATGTGAAATTCCAAGGCGAACTGAAGTGGAAGGCTTTCAAGGGATTCGAGGCTTCGGCGCTGGCGTCGGTGCGCTATACCGGAACTTCGCAGGAGCATAACGTACGCGAGGCTTCCAATCAGGCGAATGCCTACCGGGCCATGGGTACGACGACGATTCGCGACAACAACCCGTTGCTGTACAAGGATCCGGATGATATTTACGCCGTTCCCGTATCGATTCTGCCCGCCGGCGGTATCTACACCCGTACGGACAACCGGCTGCTGTCCTATGACTTCCGTTTCTCCGCGACCTATAATACGACGATCAACAATACGCATATTATCAATGCTTACCTCGGTATGGAAACCAACCAGAGCGATCGTCAGAAAACGTGGTTCCGCGGCTGGGGCCTGCAGTACGATTCGGGGAAATTCCGTTCTACGACTATCTCGGTCTTCAAGAAGGGCAAGGAGGATAACTCGCCCTATTACGAACGTATGGGCAACACCCATTACCGCAACGTCGCTTTCTTCTTCAATGGGACCTACTCCTACAAGGGCCGCTATACGCTTAACGGCACGCTGCGTTACGAAGGTAACAACGCGCTGGGCCTGACGACCCGTTCGCGCTGGCTGCCTACGTGGAACGTTTCGGGCGCATGGAACGTCCACGAGGAAAATTTCTTCAATTCGATCAGCAAGGCCGTTTCGCACCTGTCGCTCAAGGCGTCCTATTCGCTGACGGCCGACCGCCCCTCGGTGACCAATGCGCTCGCCGTCATCCAGAGCTATTCGCCGTGGCGCCCCTCGGCCGGTGTTACCGAGTCGGGTCTGACGATTTACGACTTGGAGAACAGCGAGCTGACTTACGAGAAGAAGCACGAGCTGAATATCGGTGCGGATTTGGGCTTTCTGGACAACCGCATCAACCTGACCGTTGACTGGTACAAGCGCGACAACTTCGACCTGATCGGTCGGGTGATGACGCAGGGTATCGGCGGCCAGATCCAGAAGTACGGCAACGTCGCGACGATGAAGTCGCGGGGTATCGAGTTCTCGCTTTCGACGAAGAACATCAAGACGAAGGATTTCAGCTGGACCACCGATTTCATCTATTCGCACATGAAGAACGAGGTGACCAAGTTCAATACTTCCACCCGTGCCTTCAACCTCGTTTCCGGTATCGGTTTCTCGCGTGGAGGGCTACCCGGTGAATTCGCTTTTCTCCTACGATTTCCGGGGGCTGAACGAAGACGGCGTTCCGACATTCATCAACGAAGCAGGCGTGCTGACTTCGACCGATATCAACTTCCAAGAGACCGAGCGTTTCGACAATCTGGTTTATTCGGGTCCCTCGGAGCCGACCCGGACGTCGGAAGCTTCGGCAACATCTTCCAGTACAAAGGTCTGCGTCTGAACGTCTTCATCACCTACTCGTTCGGCAACGTGGTGCGCCTCAACCCCGTATTCAAGTCTTACTATTCGATCTCACGGCTATGCCGCGCGAATTCAAGAACCGCTGGATGGTAACGGGCGACGAAAAGAAAACAAACATCCCGACGATCCTTTCCCAGCGCATGTACCACGACAACAACAACCTGTCGCGCGCTTACAGCGCCTACAACTATTCGACGGCTCGCATCGCCAAAGGCGACTTCATCCGCATGAAGGAGATTTCGCTGACCTACGACTTCCCGAAAAAGCTGATCTCGAAGCTGAAGTTCCAGAGCCTCTCCGTAAAATTTCAGGCGACCAACCTCTTCCTGATCTACGCGGACAAGAAACTCAACGGCCAGGATCCGGAGTTCTTCAACACCGGAGGTGTCGCGGCACCGGTTCCCCGCCAGTTCACGCTGACCATCCGCATCGGCTTATAGTCCCTAACACTTCAAAGAGAACAACAAGATGAAAAAAAGCATATTCTATACGTTCGGCCTCGCGCTGGCTGCCATTGCCTTCGCGTCATGCGACGATTTCCTGGACAAGATGCCCGACAGCCGCGCCGAACTGGATACCGAAGAAAAGGTCGTCAAGATGCTGGTGTCGGCCTACCCGGACAATACTTATAACATGTGCGCCGAGTTCTCGTCGGACAACGTCGACGACTATGGTTCGATAAAGAGTTACAACCAACTTCAGGAAGAGCTCTACAACTGGCAGGAAGTAAGTTCGGTCGAAACCAATGAAAACCCCAACGCGGTATGGGGCGATGCCTATACGGCGATCGCCGCGGCCAACCAGGCGCTCGCGGCCATCGAGGAACTGGGCGGTGCCAAGACAGCCAAGCTCCAGGCCGCCAAAGGCGAGGCGCTCATCTGCCGCGCATACGCCCACTGGGTACTGGTCAACATGTTCTGCATGCATTACAACACCAACCACCCGGACGACCTCGGAGTACCCTATATGGAACACGCCGAAACCGAGCTGAACCCGAAATACAGCCGGGGAACGGTAGCCGGGGTCTACGAAAAGATGATCGAGGACATCGAAACCGGCATCCCGCTCATCGACGACGCGATCTACTCGGCTCCCAAGTACCATTTCAACTACAAGGCCGCCTGCTGCTTCGCATCGCGCGTCTTCCTGTTCCACGAGGACTGGGACAACGCCATCAAATACGCAAGCATGGCGCTCGGGTCGGATCCCAAATCGCAGCTCCGCGACCTCGATTACCTGGCCGCATTCCCGCGCAACCCGTTGAACGACATTTCGAAAGCGTACAACTCCACGTCGCTGAAGGCCAACTACCTTATCTCGACGGGACTTTCCAATGCCGGCGCGATTTTCTGCAACTACGGGAGCCAGAACCGTTACACGCACGGCAAGTCGATCGCCGCCTACGAGACGATCGAGACATCCGCGACCACGATGAGCCCCCTGGGCAGCAAGTACGGCTGGAAGCTCCGCACATGGGTATACGGGTCAGGGCGCTACCTGCTTCCGCGGGTGCCGTACCTCTTCGAATACTCCGACCCCGTGCAGGCCATCGGCTTCACCCACTCGCTGTTCGTGGTGGCCAGCGGCGACGAAGCGCTGCTCAACCGTGCCGAGGCCTATATCATGAAAAAGGACTATCCGGCCGCCCTGGCCGACATGAACATGTGGGCGCAGAACCAGCTCACCGCCTCTTACTACAAAGGACTGACCGAAGAGTCGATCAACAAATGGGCAGATGCCCTGGGCTACGACATGACGCCCAAAGATCCCGAAAAACCCGAGGACGACCTGAAGAACATGTATCGTACGGCCAAGAAAAAAACTCAACCCGGGCTTCGTTATCGACCCCGGCACGCAGGAGAACATGATCCATGCGATTCTCTTCATGCGTCGCATCGAATTCATGCACCTGGGCATGCGCTGGTTCGACACCCGCCGCTACGGAATCACCCTTTACCGCCGCCTGATCGACCAGGACGAGGATACTCTGGTCAAGGTGACCGACACGATGACCGACGAAGGCGGCAACCGCGACCCGCGCCGCTGCCTGCAACTGCCGCCCGACGTCATCGCCGCCGGACTGACGGCCAACCCCGGTAAAAACGATAAAAAAGATTTTCGATTATGAAAAAGAACCTCATATATTTCCTCGTATTGCTTCTCTTCCCCGCGGTACTCGCAGCCTGCTCGGAAGACGACCTGAGTTCCACGAGCGTGATCCAGCCGCCGCAAGTCGTGCAAAACGATTTCGACCGTTGGCTCGACAGGCATTACCTCGCGCCCTACAACATCGAATTCCAATACCGCTACACGGACATCGAGTCGAGCATGGGTTACTACCTGACGCCCGCCGATTACAACCAGTCGATCGCGCTGGCCAAGCTGGTCATCGCACTCTGCCTTGAGCCCTATGACGAAGTGACGGGCAGCCGGGACTTCATCCGTGCTTACTTCCCGAAGATCATCTTCCTCACCGGTTCGCCGGCCTACAAGAGCAACGGCTCGATCATCCTCGGCACGGCGGAAGGAGGCAAGAAGATCACGCTCTTCAATGTGGATGCCCTGCAAATAGCCTCGATCGACGCCAGCACGAACTACTTCAAGACGATCCACCACGAGTTCGGGCACATCCTCAACCAGACCAAGCCCTATACCACCGACTTCAAGGAGATCACCGGAACGCTCTATGTGGGCGATTCCTGCTGGGATACCTACAAAACGGACGCCTCGGCACTCCAGGTCGGGCTGATCAGCCGCTATGCAGGCTCCGAAGATACGGAAGACTTCGTCGAACTGATCTCGATCTACGTCACCCGCCCGCAGGAAGCCTGGGACAAACTGCTCACGACGGCCGGCGCCGACGGTGCGGCCATCATCAACCAGAAATTCGAGATCGTCCGCAACTACCTGCAAAACAGCTGGAACATCAACATCGACGAACTGCGCGAGTCGGTACTGCGCCGTGCGGACGAAGTCCCCGACATGGATCTGGAATCCCTCGACGACTAACTAAAAAAACTGAGCCATGAAAAAATTAGCGATAATACTTCTGGGGCTGTTCCCCTGGTGCTGAGTTCGTGCCTGAAAGAGGAGGAGGATTATTTTGACAAAAGCGCCAGCGCCCGGATCGAAGAGGCCGTCAAGAACGCCATCTCCGTGCTCGAAGGCGCGGAGAACGGCTGGGCCGTGAAATACTACCCCAACCCCACACAGACCTTCGGGGGGTTCAACCTTTTCTTCAAATTCGACGACGGCACGGTAACCGTCAGCTCGGAGATCGAAAGCGCGTCGACGACCGCCACCAGCCTCTATTCCGTAGGGCAGGAAGCGGGTCCCACGCTGGCGATCGACACGAAAACGAGCTGATCAACTATTTCGCCCACCCGCGCAATCCGGACGGGTACGGGTCGAACTACAAGGGGCTGGAAGGCGACTACCTGTGGACTGTCCTGAGCGCAACACCCGAAAAGGTGATGCTGCGAGGTGTCAAATCTGGAAGCCTCTACACCCTCACGCCGCTGGAAACCAGCGACTGGGCATCCGAAATGCAGGCATACAAGAACGCTGCCTCGGACATGGAGTTCCCCTCTTATGTCTGCGTCGTCAAGGGCGACTCGCTGGAGTGTATCACCACCTCGGAGGGCAAGTTCCTCTACCGGAACCTCACGATCAGGCAGGAAACCGACAAAGGCATCGAAAGCTACGCCGCGCCGTTCATCTACACCAAGACCGGCATCGAGCTGTACGAACCGCTGACGATCAACGGGGTCACTGCCCAGAAGCTCGATCTGAAGGAGGAGTACTATTTTGCCAACGAGGACGATTCGTTCATCATTTTCCGGGCCCCAAACCCGTTACCTCGGACAATATCCTCACATACGGGGCGGTCGAAACGACCTTCAATACGGTCAAAGTGACTGTAACCCCATCCAATTCCGACACTTACTACGTGGCGGCGTTCCTGCCTTCGGAGATCGCAGGTTATACCGACAAGCAACTGCGGAACGCGATCTGCGACCTGCTTGCGGCCGGCGACCTCTACTGGGTGAGAAAACACTCACGTTCAACTACCTGTACGACCAGGCGGAATATATCCTCGTCGGTTTCGGTATCGACGCAACGACCATGGCCTCAACGACCAAGATATTCCGCCAGAGCGTGACGACGGGCACACTGCCGGATACGATGGCCGACGGGTACAAGGCATGGCTGGGTACATGGACTGTCACATCGACCTCGTCCGAGAAATCGAAGACCGCGTACAGCTTCGACATCGAAATTCGTCCGAGGACGATCGACGGCACCTATCTCGTACGGGGATGGGGTTATACGGTCATCAAGGACGACTACGAAGTCGATGCGAATTACGTCAGTTCGACCAAAGGCTTCCAGTTGTTCAAACGCGAGGTCGGCACGCTCGGCGACGGCGGGGCACTGACGCTGCTCCCGCGTATCCTCAACCACCAGACAAACGCCTACGGGCTGCTCAACACGAGTGCGTACCTGCTCTACGCGAAACCGGACGGGGAAGGCAAGGGCAACATCACGGGCCGTGAGGGTTCGCTCTCCGGCGGCGGTACGTTCACGATCGTGTCCGCCGACTTCTGGAACGTCAAGAACGGGTCGAACTACTACTTGCAGGCCATGGATCCCTACACCTACCAGGATTTCTTCGTCGGGCCTTACACGATGGTACGCAAATCCACGGACTACGGGCCGTCGGGACGTTCGGTAGCCAACGCAATGGGCATCGAAGAACGGCAGGCCGCAACTGCCGTTACCATGCCCCACGACGTGAAGGTTCCCTTCCGGGCCGAAGAGTAACCCGGGGCAGGCTGCACGGCGGGACATCCCGTAAAGATGTCTCCCGGCAGGCTCCCCGCAGGAAAAAACGCGAAGGGGCGGATCTGAGATCCGCCCCTTCGCCATATCCATCGGCAACCCTGTCAATCGAAGAAATTGTCGTCCTCGGCGATCCCGGGCTCCGTAGGGCGTTCGTCGGGATCGACCTCCTCGTCGCAGTCGTAGCGCGGCATCATCGCCGGACGGATGAACTGGTCGGCGCGGCTCACGCCGAGGCGCCCGTCGTCATAGACCCGTTTCATGAAGTCGCCCACGATCGGCAGCGCCATCACGCTGCCCTCGCCGCCCGCCACGAAATGCACTGCCTGGTCTTCGCCGCCGACCCATGCGCCGGCCACCAGTTTGGGCGCCACGCACATGAACCATGCGTCACGGTTCTTGTTCGAAGTGCCCGTCTTGCCGCCGATCTCCATGTCGTTGAGCCCGAACTGCCATTTCAGCCGCCCGGCCGTACCCGAGTTGACCACGTCCTGCAACATCGTCAGCATCGTATAGGCCGTGCGCTCGCTCACGGCATCCTGCGACTGGGGGATGAAGTTGGCGATGACGTTGCCCTGCCTGTCCTCGATGCGCGTCACGAAGATGGGATCGGTATGCACGCCCTCGTTGGCGAAGGTCGAGAAGGCGCTCACCAGCTCGAAGACGTTCGATTCCGAGGAACCGAGGCAGAGAGCCGGCACGGGGTCGATAAAGCTGCGTATGCCCATGTTATGGATAAAGTCGGCCACGGCGGCGGGCTGCTTGGCCTGCTTCATGATCCACGCCGAGTAGTTGTTGCGGCTGCGGGCGAGCCCCCAGCTCAGGGGGTGCATCACGCCGTCGTACTCGACCTTGCCCGCCTCCTTGGGCGACCAAGCCGTGCCGTTGGCCGTCTCGATCGTAACGGGCAGGTTGGGCACCATCGTGCAGGGCGTCAGCCCCAGATGGTCGATGGCGAAGGTGTAGACGAAGGGTTTGATCGTCGAACCGATCTGCCGCTTGCCCTGCTTGGCCATGTCGTACTTGAAGTAGCGGAAGTTGGGGCCGCCGACATACGCCTTGACATATCCCGTACGGGGATCGAGCGCCACGAACGACGCCCGCATGATACGCTTGTGGTGCAGGATCGAGTCGCGCGGAGTCATCAGCGTATCGCGTTCGCCCTTGTAGGTGAAGACCTTCATCGAGCAGGGTTTGTCGAACGCCGCCATGATCTGTTTCGCGCTCGCCCCGGCATCCTCCATCTCGCGGTAGCGATCCGAATAACGGATGGCATGCCACATGATCCGCTCCCGCTCCTCGCGCGTCGCGTCGATGAAGAGGGTCTTCGTATTGCGGTACTGCGCGTCCATACGGGGCTGGATCACGCTCTGCATCTGTTTCTGGACGGCCTGCTCGGCATAGGTCTGCATCGTCGAATTGATCGTGGTATAGATCTTCAGGCCGTCGCGGTAGATGTTGTAGGGCGTGCCGTCGGCCTTGCGGTTCTTGCGGCACCAGCCGTAGAGCGGATTCTCCTCGTACTCCTTCACCGCCTGATCGTAGTCCCATTCGTTGTAGAACTGGCTGCGCTTGGGACGCTCGGCGTTCATCACCAGACGCAGCATCTCGCGGAAATAGGTCGCCGAGCCCTCGTTATGCGACACGGGCCGGTAGTTCAGCACGATCGGCAGGGCGCGATCGAGTCGCGCTCCTTGCGTGTCAGCGCCCCGGCATCCTCCATGCGCGAAAGCACCAGGTTCCGCCGCGCGAGGGCGTTGTCCGGATTGCGCACCGGGGAGTACCGCGTCGGGGCGTTCACCACGCCCACCAGCACGGCCGCCTCCTGCACGTTCAGCTCGTCGGGCTCCTTGTTGAAGAAGGTGTGCGCCGCCGACTTGATGCCATAGGCGTTCGAGCCGTATTCGACCGTATTGAGGTACATGGCGGCGATCTCCTCCTTCGTATAGTTGTATTCGAGCTTCAGCGCCGTGATCCACTCCCTTGAGTTTCGACACGACGAGTTTCGACGAACGGACGATACGCCCCCGGTTGCGCACCGTGTCGCGCGGGAAAAGGTTCTTGGCCAACTGCTGCGTGATGGTCGAACCGCCGCCCTGCGACGTATTCTGCAACAGCACGGTTTTCACCGCCACACGTGCCAGCGAAGGGATGTCGATCCCCGAATGGGTGCGGAAACGGGCGTCTTCGGTTGCGATCAGCGCCGCGACGATCGGCGGCATGTCATGCCCGTCGAGCCGGATGTGGAATGCCGAATCGGCCGGGAAAAGGTCTTCGTACTGCACATAAGAACGGTTCTGCACGAAGAAGGAACCGATCACCTTGCCGTCCTCGGAGTAGATTTCGGTGGCCAGGTTGCTGCGCGGGTTCTCCAGCTCCTCGAACGAAGGCATGCGCCCGAACAGCCCCAGGGCCGTCAGCAGCAACATGACCGCCAGCAACGCAAAGGGTGCGAAGACCACCCCCATATCCATTTTATCGTTTTCGGGCTGACGCCCGCCTTTTCCTTTGTGCCATAGGCCTGAAATTTGCGCTAAAGATACAAAATTTATTACAATCAGAACGGCAGCCCCACGGCCGCGGCCCACCAGACGCCCCCGGTGCTGGGATGGTAGACCGACAGTTTGAAGGTCGAGGTCGCCGACGCAGGCTGGCGGAAAGCATTGATGTCGAACACGATGTCGCCGCCGACCGACCATATCCGCCGCCAATCCATGCCTTTGCCCGCAGGGCGGCGGAACTGCGCGTAGTCGCCGCCTGCGTTGAGCCGGATACGCTTGAAATAGAGCACCGACCCGATGCCGCCCTCGGGATACCACACCGGCAGCTGGTAGTCGAGCGACACGGCCGTATAATTGTTCGACACGATGTCCGCCGACGAGAAGCCGCGCGGGATGAGCCGCGTCGACTTGTAGCTCAGGGGCGCATAGCCCGCAGGGAACTTGTACCCGCCGACCGAAGTCTGGTAGGTGGCCGCCACCTTCAGCGAGTTGTGGGCGGCCAGGCCAGGCAGGTAGGCCTGACCAAAGAACGAGATCAGGTCGCTGAAATGCACGTTCGCGGGGTTGAACGTATACAGCGTGCTGAGCGTATAACCCCACCGGGGCGCAATGTCGCGGTGCGCCATGCGCACCTGGTCGGAATAACCGAGCCCGAACGAGAGTTTGTGCAGTCCCTTGCGGAAGCCGATGCGTTGGATATTGGAGATCTGCCCGCGATCCCATTCGATCTTGTCGAGGTTGGCGACCATGCCGTTCGAATAGTTCCAGCCGGCAGACACCGACAGTTGGCGGGTGTGGTACCCCCGCTGGAAATAGAGCGGCAGCGTCGCGGCGAGCCCTATGGAGTAGTATTTGTCGGGACTGGGACGCTTCTGGTAAATGGGATCGCCCGTCTGCGGATCGTACGACACCAGCGAATAGAAAAGCTGGTTGCCGCCGTACGATGCGTCCAGGTCGAGGTGCACGCCCAGCCCGAAGTAACGCACGCCGAGGTTGAAGAGCGACCCTTCGTTGCGGTTCCAGCCGTAGGAGGCATAAGCCTCGGTGTTCGACAGGAGGTTCTGCGACAGAAGCGTAACGCCCAGATTGAGGTTGATATTATGCTCGTCCACGGCATCGAAGGGATTGAACGCCAGGGGCATCCAGCTGTGCACGTTCACCAGGTTGGGCACCTTGCGGTAGCGCCTGGCGCGGAACGTACCGCTCTGACGTAGCGAATCGGCCCCGGTGAACCGCACCGTGTCGAGGTTCACCACGTCCCAGCGCTTGCGTTCGGGGTTCACGACGTTAAGCGGCAGCTTCGAGGGGGCGACCGGGACCAGCGTACTGTCCGCGACCCGCTGTGCGGCGACGCGGTACCCCCTGCGGTCATACGTGGTCAGCAACACCCCTTCGCCGTCCGCGGCGTCGTGCCACGGCGCCGGGGGAAAACGAACCGAAGGCCGAGGTCGTGATGCGGTATTCGCGGCCGTCCGTCAGGTCGTAGCAATGGGCCTCGTCCTTGCCCGAGGCGATCGAGCCGTAATAGAGCTTTCCGCCGCCTGCCCTGAGGTTGCTCAGTGTGATATAAGCCCCCTCGGTGAGGGGGAACACCCCTTCGTCGTCGATGCGTCCGAGCCACATGCCCGCGTCGTCGGTCACGATGACATAGTAGGCCAGCGTCACGTCGTCCCACGCCAGCCCGTGTATCTCGGTATGGCGGGGCGTGCCGAAACGCCGCTCGGGCTGCCCGTCGCGCTGCACTACGACCGTATAAGTCCCGTCGGGATTATACTCGACCCCGGCCAGTTCCCCGGGTGCCGGCGTCGGATAGAGCGCATTGCGCCGCCCGACGAAAGTACGTGCCGTCCCCGCTCCAGATCCATGTAGCAAAGCTGGGAGTTGACCCGCTGCTCGAAGAGCTTCGAACGGCGGTACTCCGTCCACCATACGCGCCCGCCGTACATCGCAGGGCGGGTCGAGACCAGCCCCGTATAACACACCGGCTCCTCGGCACCGGTACGGGTGTCGAGCCGCACGAAACGCGACGGACGGTCGTAATCGGTCTTGAGCACCAGCACCGTCGTGTCGCTGAGCGGCAGCGGCCACTGGTAGGTCGTGTAGTTTCCTTCGGGCATCGCCACGAGCGGCGCGGCGCTGTCCCCGGTTCGGGGCAGCGAATCCCAATGACGTTCCAACGCGTCGAAGGTCTCGCGGAAAAGCTCACGGACATTCGTGCCGTAATATTTTTCGAGCGCGATGCGGGTCGTGGCCAGCATATAGGGGTTGCGCGAACCGAACCACGCCACCCTGTCCCACACGTTCTCGTCGTAACGCGCATAGGCATAAGAACATATCTGGTATCCCAGTTCGTAATGGTCGGGGATGTAGTCGCGGTAGGATCCGCAGAACCACTTGTCGATGTTGCGGCGGTCGCGGCGCCCCTTGTAATCGCGCCCCACACGCCCCATGGCACGGTAGCCCATCGAGAACGAAGGCTGCAACCCGCGGCCGAACGACGACATGGCGGTCTCCGACATCACGGCATCGCCCTCCATCGCCCATATCGGCATGCACATCAGGCCGATAGTCGAGCCCTGCTGCCCGAGGATATAGCTCAGGGCGCGTATCACGCCGCGGTTCAGGTTGTTATACTGCACCGCATGGCGGTATTCGTGCGCCACGAGCTGCTTGTACCACGGCATGGAATAGCCGTCGATGGCCGGCGAAGTGAGGAACTCCACACGCTTGGGCAGGTACATCACCAGCCCGTTCGACTGGAAATTCTCGGGGTGCATGACGAAGGGGATGCGCATGGGGCCGTGGCGGAACCCGTACGAGATGTCGGGCTGCACGGTGCGGATGTAGAACAGCGTGCGGCGTGCCACGCCCGACACGGTATCGGGATAGATCATCCGCACGTCGGGCGTGCGGATCGTGCTCCACTTCAGCCCCGTGGGGTCGGAACCCCACGTGTAATACTGCGCCCGGGCTTTCGGCGCGACACCCAGGGCGCACAGGAACAGTGCGGTATACAGCAGCCTGCGCATCTCAGGAGCCGGCTTTTTACAGCGGTAGCCGCCCTTGGCGAGGATCTCCACAACGCGGTCGCGGTGGTCGCCCTGGATGATGATCTCCCCGTCCTTGGCCGTGCCACCGACGCCGCACCGGGTTTTCAGCAGGCGTGCCAGCTCCTGCAGGTCGGCGTCGCACCCGACAAATCCCCTGACGAGCGTCACGACCTTGCCCCCGCGTTGCTTGCGGTCGAGCCACACGCGCAGATCCTGCTGCGCCGGGGGCAATGTCACGGGCCCTTGGGCCGTGCCGGTGTCATATTGAAAATCGGGGTTGGTCGAGTAGACCATCCCGAGCCTCGCTTTCCAATCGTTGTCTGCCATATTGTTCGAATAGTAGGAATCGAACGTCCTTTTTAGGACGTCTTATTTTGTGCAAAAATAATAAAATATTACCTTTGTTGACGTATGGCGAAAAAGTTCCGCGAAAACTGCGCAAATTAAACCCGTTCACGCGCCCGGCCACGCTCGAAGAGCGCCCAAACCGCTGCCGGCCAACCCCGACCAGCGGCTCGTGAGGGTTTATGTCGAAGGCACCTACGATGGACGTGGCTTTCTGGCGCGGCATCTTCGACCACTTCCAGAACCCCTACATGCGTTTCCGAAATCTCGGTTCCCAACCGCGCCGACCTGCCCAAGGGCAAGAAGGTGCTGATGGGCATGATCCCCCGCTCGTCGGAC
>VOFE01002189.1_pt1 | contig 34000 bp, 47 predicted proteins | sample 5384071 | NCBI WGS metagenome assembly VOFE01 (sample SAMN12384724, study PRJNA508395) | human gut metagenome | isolation source: healthy gut D | host: Homo sapiens
CGATCAGGTCAGCCCCTTCGATGTTTTCCGCACGCTGTCCCAGATATACAGGAATGCCCATGTCGCGGACTGCCTGTAAGGTTTCCGTTTCGTTGTTGTCGGAACCGGTGAGGTAGAACCCCTTGGTGTGGAGGATCTGTGCCAGCGGATACATGCCGCTGCCGCCGATGCCGATAAAAGTGGATATGCTTTTTTCCGTTTAAAATGTCAATGTTCAAAAAATCACCTTTTTTTTTCTTGCAATTTTCAAATTTATCGTGTATACTGATAAGTAACGTACTTCAAAGGAGAAGCGTTTGTGGTGACACGGACGTTTCTCCTTTTTGTTACGAAATTGAAAATTCATTTTCATTTCTGCGGTGTTCCTCTGGAAACGGAATTTACCTTTGAAGTCAGCATGGTCCGTTTTCCAAATGACAGAACGGAGCCCCGCAGTATGTGGAGGAGGTCATCACATGGAAATCACAGATATTAAAATCAGAAGAATCATTACCGAAGGACGGCTTCGGGCAGTTGTTTCTGTCACCGTAGACAACATGCTCGCCGTGCACGACATCAAGGTCGTACAGGGGACGAACGGCTGTTCGTGGCAATGCCCAGCCGGAAAGACGAAAACGGTGTATTCCGCGATATTGTGCACCCCATTTCCTGCCGCCGCCAGAAAATGATGGAACGAGAGATTCTGGAGGCTTATCACGAGCATCTCGCGTTAATGGAAGCCGAAGCACAGGCAGAAGCTGCGGAGGAAAGTCCTGAGGCACAGCCTGCTGCGGTATAAGTTCCGGAATAACAATCTAAGATACCCTGAAAGTCGTCGGAGCTGCCTCTCCGGCGGCTTTTTTGTTCAAGTCAACATCACACAAGATGCGGTGCAATATCTGAAACTTACTGTTCCGTTTGCAGCAACACGTAAGTTTTCAGCAGGGCAATCTGTGTTTTGGCATCGGGGATCTCGCCGTCCATGACCATTTGCACTGCCTGTTCCAGCGGCAGCTCCGTCACGTCCAGAAATTCTCCGTCGTCCAGATCCTGTGCTTCCGGAGCCGAGAGCTCCTGTGCCAGATACATGTGAATGACCTCTGTATCATATGCCGGTGTGGGGAAAGAGTTTTCCCAGCGGAGTATATTTTCCGCAGGTTCTGCCGGCTTCTTCCGCAGTTCCCGTCTGCCGCAGTCTGCCGGGTCTTCGCCCGCTTCCAGCTTGCCGGCGGGGATTTCCAGTGTGACCTGCTGCATGGGATAGCGGAACTGCTTTACCATGAGGACAGTGCCCTTTTCCGTCAGGGTACTACGCAGACACCGCCGGAGTGGTGTACCACATCACGCTGTACCTCCTTGCCGTCCTCCAGTTCCGCTGTGTCCCGCGTCACGTAGAAAACTTTGCCCTGATAGGTCTTTTCGCTTCCGGTTGTTTTTTCCTGTAAGTGCATGTTGTATACCTCCACTTTTTGTGTTTTAGGCAATACCGCACAAAGATTGTGCGACAGATGCGTCGTCAAATTTTTCGTCAGATGCTTTTTGTGCGGTATTGCCTTTAGGAAACACTGCATAAAGCTTGTGTTTCCTTTATGAAGTTTCTTCTGTGCCGGTGTTGTCTTCGGCAGGCGTTGTGGTTTGTGCTTCCGTGTTGTCATCAGGTGCAGTCAGTTCCGGCAGGATCTCCTCTCCTGCGGAAACCGGATAGTCTGCACAGCAGACGCGTTCCGTTTTGCGGCGGATTCCCATTTTCCAGCAGATCAGCATGTATGCGGCAAACAGGACAACGCCGCCGGCAGTCAGTGCCGCACCAGCGTGCAGACCGGGTGTTGTGTAGTGGAACGCAATGGTATTGTCACCGGCTTCTGCCGCTACCGCCATAAAGCCGTTGTCCACTTCTTCCACGTCTGCGGGCTTGCCGTTGACTGTGGCTGTCCAGCCCTCGTCATAGGGGGACGCTGAAAAAGACCAGATTCGGGCTTTCCAGCGAAATCGTTGCAGTAAAGCCGCTGGAATCATAGCGGAACGAATCGCAGGCAGATGCGGCACGGTTGCTGCATTCCTGCAAGTATTCTTCTTCCGTCATCTGCACATTGTTGTTGGAAATGGGCTGCATATAGCTGCCGTATTTTTCAATTTGCTTGTTGGAGAGCACCAGTGCACGCATGAGCAGATTGGTGCGGTAAGAAGTAGAGGTGCCGTCCCACATGCCCTTGGAAGGTAGTAGTCAAAGGTGAAGCCCATCGGCACATAGGCGGTGTTTTTAAACCGGTAGAATCCGTTTTCTGTGGTGTCATAGACAAAGCCCGGCAGGTCGCAGGTAGGTGTATCGGCAGTGATCTTGCCGATTTCCTGCTGCTGGTAGTAATATTCTACAGAAAGCAGTCCCCGCAGAGCGTAGTAGGAAGTGTCTGCACGGGAGGCAACATCACGGGTGATACCCAGTTCCTTGTAGAAGTCCATGATCGATGCCGGAACGACACTGTGGAACGTCCGCATGCTGGGCAGCTTCCACAGCATGGGGTAGTTGTCGCAGTTTTCCGAAATGTCGATGCGGAAGAAGTTGTCCTCTGATACAGAAAGGGAGATCTCCTGTTCCGGATCGATTGCCTGATCGACGTAAGTGCGGGCACGGAAAGGTTCAAATGTCCGAAATAAACCACTGCCATGGTGCATGCCACGCAGAAGCCGGTAGTCAGAGCCATTGCCTGTTTGAGGAATGGCTTGTGCTTTTTCCGGCAGCGGAGCAGGTAAATGGAAACCGCCAGACCGGCAGTGCAGATCAGCAGCACCAAGTAGAAGTGAAACGGGTATTCCGCAAAGGAGAACCAGTGAATTTCATCGTCCTCCTTGGTGGGCAGCAGGGAGATCGCTGCAAATGCGGCAAAGAAGATAAAGCAGATGCGGAAACCGTATTTCCAGTCGATCTGCCGGTTGTCCAGGCTGTAGGCAGTCATCAGGGCGAGAATCAGAATGGGCATGTAGAACCAGCGTGCATAATACGAACCGTTCAGTGCATAGAATGCACTGTTCAGGATCGGCACACAGGCACAGACTGCACAGATCACAGTAATGCGTTTTTGCCCAGTGCCCGTCACGCTGCTTGAGGAATGCCAGTACGCCTGCCATGGAGAACATGGGCAGGTATCCGCCGATGGAAGCCCATTTTCCGAAGTCGGAGGAGAACAGGTTCGGGCGAGCCGGCACGTCGGGAATCAGGAACAGGCTCAACAGGATTCGCCAGATACGGGTGCGGTCGCTGTAAGCCACCATGTCCATGCCGAACAGGTGCTCGGAAACCCGATTGTTTGCCAGAATCGCCAGAGCCGACGGCAGCAGAATGACACAGGCGATCATCACGCCAATGACTGCCTCCAGCAGAACGAGGAAAAACTTTTTTCAGCGATGCGTGGAAATCCTTTGAGAAGCACCGCACGATGAAGTACAGCACCAGAAAGACCACTTGTCCGGTAAAGAAAAAGTAGTTGATCGCTGCCAGCAGTGCCACCGAAAGGGCAAACACGCCGCGGCGGTTCTGGTTGACCAGTTCTTCCATGGCGATCAGCAGCAACGGAAAAAACGCGGTCACGTCCTGAAAGTGGTTGAAGAAAATGTTGAACAGCTGGAAGCCGGAAAAGGCATACAGCAGGCCGCCGATCATGGCAGCGTGAGGACTGCGTACAAACCGCCGGATATAGGCGTATGCCGTCAGAGAGGCGATGCCGTGTTTCCATGCACAGCAGCACCGGCATGGCAAATGTTACCCAGCTGCGGGGGAGAATGGTGGTCAGCCAGAAAAAGGGACTGCCCAGCAGATAAAAGGCATAGGAACCGATGAAGTTGACACCGAGGTCAGTGTACCAGTTCCAGCCGAAGCTGCCGCTGCGAACGGCATCATTTGCCAGATTGTAAAAGGGGATCTGCTGCGAATTGTAGTCGCCATAGTAGATGTAATAGCCGCCGTCTGCGATGATGATCGGCAGGATCACCACCAGCAGGCTGCCGAAGCCCAGCAGGAATGCCAGCAGATACCGGCGGAGTTCCTCCCGCAGAGCAGGGCGGCGAAGTGTCACTGATTTCATGAAAAAGCTCCTTTGTCAGGGAAGTGATGCACGGATTTCATTTACAGCATATGCTAGGTATAGGCAAGGCAATCCGCAAGCCGTTAGGGAAACACTGAATAAAGCTTGTGCGTAAGATGCGTAGTCAGATTTTTGGCAGATTGCCTAGAAATTCCGCAGGCATACTGTCGTATGGCAAGGATTTCTGGGCAATCTGACGGAAAATCTGCAAGCAGATTGCGTGCAAAGCCGTCAGGCGGGCTTTATTCAGTGTTTCCTTAGAACATTGTTTTTGGTGTCAGAAATACCACGTTGGTCATGATGCCGGCACTGGTGATTTCCAGCACACCATAAGACGGCGGGTTGCCATCTCTGGGGCAGGAGGCACTGCCGGGGTTCATCACGTAGATGCCGTTTTCATAGGTGCATCTGGATTCGTGGGTGTGTCCGTAGAGTGCAACATCACAGCCGTTTTCCAGAGCCTCCCTGTTCCAGATAGTCCAGCGTGGAGTTGACACGGTAGCGGTGTCCGTGGGTGGCAAGAATGCGGTGATTCGGTGCAACGTCGATCAGTTCCGTCAGAGGAGCATCGCTGCTGTAGTCGCAGTTGCCCTTGACATAGCGGAATTTGTCTGCCACTTCGGGCATGTTCCGGCAGAGCAGCTGGTATTCGCTTTCGCCGTCACCCAGATGCAGAAACATATCCGCATCGGGATTGCGGAGCACGATCGTTTCAAAATTCCGGTAATATTGATGTGTATCAGAAATGACGATAATTCGCATAGGATACCTCCAAGAAAAATTCAGGCAGTATGTTGCCTTTACCCTTTATTATAACACAATTTCGGAGAGATGACAACATTTTTTTGAAAAGTTTTGTAAGCCTGCCCTGCATACGGATTTCTTCCCGTATGCGGAGCGAACGCCGAAAGGAGCGAGGTTATGGAACGCAAGAATCTGAACCCGAAGCAGGTCGATCAGTTGTTGCAGGCGGCAAGCAAAAAGCTGGGCGTACCGCCGGAACAGCTGAAAAGCGAGTTGGAGTCCGGCAAGTATGACAAGGTGCTGAAGAACATGAGCCAGAAAGATTCTGCCATGCTGCAAAAAAGGTGATGCAAGAATCCGAAAATGGTGGAAAAGCTCATCAGTTCCCCGCAGGCAAAGGCACTGTATCAGAAACTTTCCGGAAAGTAAATTTTTTAGGGCAACACCGCACAAAGCCTGTGCGTAAAAGATGCGTCATCAGATTTTTAGTGTTTCCCAGGCAGCTTCGGCTGCCGGTACATGAAGGGCGGTGAAAACGTGTGGACGATATGTTGGGAAAATGGGAGCCATTCTGTCCGATCCGGAGAGTGTACAGCAGTTACAGGAACTGGCACAGATGCTCCAGCAGGAAACCGGCGGGGAATCCCAGGGACAGCAGGCTTCTGCGGAAAGACGGAATCCGGCGAAGGCGGCGGCTTTGACATCAACATGCTGCTGCGGATCCAGGAACTGATGGGAGCCATGCAGAACAACGATGAAGATGCGAAGCTGCTGCTGGCACTGCGTCCGCACCTGAAAGATCAGCGGCAGAAAAAGCTGGATCAGGCGGTGAAACTGATGAAATTATACGCGGTATTCAGTGCGGTGCGGGAAAACGGACTGCTACAGGATCTGCTTTAAGGCAATACCGCTTTTTGTTTCATCTGACGAAAAATTTGACGACGTATCTGTCGCACAATCTTTTTGTGCGGTATTGCCTTAAAAGGAAACAGGTTTTGGCAGGGAGGAGGGAATCACATGGCACAATTTTCTCAACAGGAGCAGAACGCAATGCGGCGGGAGGCGGCACGGCGTGCCAGGGAAATGCAGAAGCGGGTGTATTTCGGCAAACAGCAGGAACCCTCTCCCTATGCGGACTATCCGCCGGAGGAGCCGCCGCAGGAAAAACACCGTCGCCGCAGACTGGTATGCCGCTGCTGCGGAAATCTGGCACAGTTTCGCCCCCAAAAGGGGCTCTTGTCCGGACTGGACGGTGACACCATGTTGATTCTCGCCATGATGGTCATGCTGTACAAAGACGGCGGCTGGGACGGCTGCGACAAGAAATTGCTAATGGCTCTGGCGTATTTGCTCACATAAAAAGGAGAAGAAAGATGGAAGAAGTGGTATTCTGGGGAATCTGGGCTGTGTTGGGAATTTGCATGCTATGCTATTATCTCCGGCGAAAGCGAAAGATTTTGTCAATGCTGGCAGGAGTCGGAAGCGGCTTTCTGGCATTGCTGCTGGTGCACTACGGCGGGGGATTCTTCGGATTTTCTCCCGCATTGAATCTGCTGCATCTGGTACAGGCAGGGGTGCTGGGCGTGCCGGGGGTGATTCTCATGGTAGTGCTGCACTTTACGCTTTGAAAGCAATAAAAAAGCGGGGACACCTCATGGAGATGTCCCCGCTTTTTATGAAACGAAGAAATGTCGGAAAAACTTACTTCAGTTCGATGGTTGCACCAGCTTCTTCCAGCTTAGCCTTCAGAGCTTCAGCGTCAGCCTTCGGGCAAGCTTCCTTCAGAGTAGCCGGAGCAGACTCTACCAGAGTCTTAGCTTCCTTCAGACCCAGACCCAGAACTTCCTTAGCAGCCTTGATGACAGCCATCTTAGCGTCGCCGAGAGGAAGTCATAACAACGTCGAATTCAGTCTTTTCAGCAGCAGCGTTAGCACCGTTGTCGCCGCCAGTCGGAGCAGCTGCAACAGCAGCAGTTACACCAAATTCTTCCTGAATTGCGTCAACCAGTTCAGCCAGTTCCAGAGCAGACAGTTCCTTGATATCTTCAACGAACTTCAAAACCTTTTCAGATGCCATGATAATAATCTCCTTTAACAATTAAATAAAACATTTTGCAGAGCCAAAATCTCTGCGATACTTATGCAGCAGTATCTTCGGACTTGCTGTCCACAACTGCCTGCAGTGTAGCAGCCAGCTTCTGGATTAGACCCTGCAGGGAACCAACCAGCTGTGCCAGCAGAACTTCCTTCGACGGAATCTTGGACAGCTTTTTCTACGCCGGAAGCGTCATAAGCAACGCCTTCTACGTAACCAGCCTTCAGATTGAAGAAGTCTTCGTGATCTGCAGCGAACTTGCCCAGTACGCGAGCCGGAGCAGTCTGATCGTCCTTGGACAGTGCAACAGCAGTTGTACCGTGCAGAACTTCGTCAAATGCATCGATGCCCATGTTCTTGAATGCAAAACGCAGCATGGAGTTCTTTTCAACTACATAGTGTACGCCAGCTTCACGCAGTTCCTTACGCAGCTTGGTGTCATCTTCTACGCTGATGCCCTTGTAGTCTACCAGAACGAAAGATACACTGTCCTGCAGCATTTCTGTCAGAGCAGCAACCTTAGCCTTCTTGCTTTCCAAAATCTTTTCACTTGCCATGAGATTTCACCTCCGATAGATCATGTATCGTATCAGAAATCGCAATAAAAAGCACGATTCGACAGGGGAACCGTGCACTGTATTTCACAGGTCATTGCACATTCCTCGGTTGGACTTACGGCTTACGCCACCAACTGTCTTTAGAATACGATATTGTTGTTTGACAACTATTACAGTATAGCACATCTTTCGGTGCTTGTCAAGCCTTTTTGCAAAAAAATCAAAATTTTTTCGAGATGCAGATGAAACGCAAAAATCCCTGCCGCCGGAAACGACAGCAGGGAAGAAATTGCAAAAAAAACTTTGAGATTCTCAAAGAGAGCACTCAGACACCATACTTGCTGGTAGCAACTCTTACGCCAACGCCCATGGTAGAAGTAACGACGCAGGACTTCAGGTAGGTACCCTTTGCTGCAGCCGGCTTTGCCTTGACGATTGCTTCCATCAGAGTTTCGAAGTTCTGAGTCAGCTTATCTGCACCGAAAGAAGCCTTGCCGATCGGGCAGTGAATGATGTTGGTCTTGTCCAGACGATACTCGATCTTACCAGCCTTTGCTTCGGTAACTGCCTTAGCAACGTCCGGTGTTACGGTACCAGCCTTCGGGTTCGGCATCAAGCCGCGGGGACCGAGGACCTTACCCAGACGACCAACCAGACCCATCATGTCCGGGAAGCGATAACTACGTCAAAGTCCATCCAGTTTTCCTTGGATCTTGTCTACCAGATCCTGACCGCCGACATAGTCTGCACCGGCAGCCTGTGCTGCTTCGTACTTGTTTTCCTTGCAGAATACGCATAACGCGAACGGTTTTGCCGGTGCCGTTTGGCAGTACAACCGCACCACGAACCTGCTGCTCAGCGTGACGGGAGTCAACGCCCAGACGAATGTGAGCTTCGATGGTTTCATCGAACTTAGCCTTTGCATTTGTGCAAACCAAAGACAGTGCTTCTTAGAAGCGTACTGCTTTGCACTATCTACAGCCTTGCGGCTGTCATTATATTTTTTTCCGTGTTTCATGATATTTTAATCCTCCTAGTGTAGTGGTAGTACCGGATTGCTTTCTCGCAGATCCGGTTATGCGGAAATTCCTCCCACCGACGTTCGGCTCCCGTTAGTCAACGACAACGATACCCATGCGAACGGGCAGTGCCAGCGATCATGCTCATAGCAGATTCCACAGTAGCAGCGTTGAGGTCGGGCATTTTCTGTTCTGCGATCTTCTGTACCTGTTCCTTGGTGATGTTTGCGACCTTGTTCTTGTTCGGCTCACCGGAAGCGGTTTCAATTCCGCAGGCCTTCTTGATCAGAACGGCCGCAGGCGGCGTCTTTGTGATAAAGGTAAACGAACGGTCCGCATAGACCGTGATAACAACAGGGAATAATCATACCGATGTCATTCTTTGTACGTTCGTTGAATTCCTTTGTGAACGCCATAATATTTACACCGTGCTGACCCAGTGCCGGGCCAACCGGAGGAGCAGGTGTTGCTTTACCTGCGGGGAATCTGAAGCTTAATAAAACCTGTTACCTTCTGTGCCATACTGCACACCTCCATATTGTGGTTAATGGCGATGATCTGTCACATCTCTGCCCACCGGAACCGCGGGCGGTTCCGGAAGACCTTTTGCATGTTTGCAATTAATCGTCCTGACGGATCACCTGATTGAGCTGCAATGTTGCGGCAGTTTCACGACCGAACATTGAGATCAGCACATCAACTGTACCGTCTTCCAGATGAATGGCCTGTACCACGCCGGAGAAGCCGTCCATAGCGGTTCGGAGATCGTTACGGTATCACCGACAGCGTAGTTCACTTCGATGTTGCCGCCGATGTCAACGCCCATCTTTGCTACTTCTTCCTCGGAGAGGGGAGTGGTCAGAGCCGGGACCGACAAAACCGGTGGCACCGCGGATGTTTTTTACCACATGCCATGTATCATCTGTGTAAACCATTTTCAGAAAGACATAGCCCGGAAACAGCTTGCGTTCCAGTTCTTTTGTTTTTCCGTCTGTGATTTCTGTCACCGTTTCGGTGGGGACCTGAACTTCTAGGATAAGGTCATGAAGCTTCCGGTTTTCAACCACCTTTTCAATGTCCTGCTTGACCTTGTTCTCATAGCCGGAATAAGTGTGAATGATGTACCATTTAGCTGCCTCTGACATACGAAATCCTCCTTGTTCTGGTCACGAAATTAGTTAGAAAGTCCCATCAGGAACTGCATCAGCTTCAGCAGACCGGAATCGATCAGACCTACCAGCATAGAACCGATGACAACAACAACGACTACGACCAGCGTGTTGTTGAAAACCTTCTTGCGATCCGGCCAAACGACCTTTTTGAATTCCTTCTTCAGATCGTTGAACCAGCCGGCAATGCGGGAGAAAAGCCCTTCTTTTCCTTATCGCCTTTTTGTTTTTGCCGGATTTTTGGAGTCTGCGGATGCTGCTTTGTTCGCCTTCTTTACAGCAGCTTCCTGCCCGGCGTTTTTTCCTTATCAGCCATTGCCTCGGACCCCATTACTTTTGTCTCTCTGTGCAGCGTATGCTTCCGGCAGAACTTGCAGTGTTTGTTCATTTCAATCCGGTCCGGATTGTTCCGCTTGTTCTTCTTGGTAACATAGTTGCGACGCTTGCATTCTGTGCAAGCCAGTGTTTGCTCTCATGATCGGCACCTCCTGCTCGTTTACTTCTTCCGATATGCGGAAGCCGGCTCTCCTGCTGTCATCAGCAGTCTTCCGGTTCTTTGCCTCCCTCAGAATCCGCATGAGGGTTTTCGCAGCAAACCGGACAGCAAGTCCGGAATTTGTGCAAAAAATAAGCCTCATGCAATGAGGTGATTCCAGTATAGCACATTTTCGGTTTTCTGTCAAGGCTTTTCTCAAAAAAAATTCCCTTTTTGAGAAAAAAACGGATTCAGGACAGCTTTTTTGAAAACCCCTTGCAGATTTTTTGTAGATTATGATAAAATAGAGGATGAGAAATCTTCGCTGCTGTCTGTTTTGCCGGTTTTGTATACAGAATTTGGCGGCAGATCAGTTCTAAAGTCCGCTGTATCCGGATATATAATAGTATCCGGCATGACACCGGTTCTTGCAGCGACAGGATTTGGGTTCGCTTTGCTTTTGCGAAGCAGGCTCTCACAAATCATAAAGGAGTATAGACACATGGCAAAAATCAGAGTAGCCGTTTTGTTCGGCGGCGTATCCAGTGAGCATGATGTTTCGCTGGTTTCCGCGGAGAACGTCATTCGCAGCATTCCGAAAGAAAAGTATGAGGTACTGTGCATCGGTATCACCAAGAAAAGGCCGCTGGCTCTATTTTTCCGGCGACGTTTCGGAGATCTCTACTGGTGCATGGGAACAGAATCCGGACTGCACCGCGGCGATCCTCTCTCCGGATCCGTTGCACGGCGGCATCGTCACCATTGAAAACGGGGAAACTTATATAAAAAGGTAGACGTGGTCTTTCCGGTGCTGCACGGCAGAAACGGCGAGGACGGCAGATTACAGGGCATCATGGAAATGGCAAGAATCCCCTATGTGGGCTGCGGCGTTCTGAGCAGTGCTGTGTGCATGGATAAGGGCATGACCCATACGGTGCTGGACTACAACGGCATTCAGACTGCCAAGTGGGCAAGCGTACACCAGCGTGACCTGAACAAGCTGAACGAAAAGTGTGTTGCCATTGCGGAAACACTGGGCTTTCCGCTGTTCGTCAAGCCGGCAAATGCAGGCTCCTCTGTAGGTGTCAGCAAGGCGACCGATCTGGAATCCCTGAAAGATGCGGTGCAGATCGCATTTACCCATGATGAAAAAGTCATCATCGAAGAATTCATCGACGGCAGAGAGCTGGAAGTGGCTGTGTTCGGCTACGATGCTCCCATTGCTTCTTATGTGGGCGAGATCGAACCGGCTGCGGAATTCTACGACTACGACGACAAAGTATGTCAACGGTTCCTCCAAGCTGTACATTCCGGCACGGATCACCGATCAGGAATCCGACCGGATTCGGGAAACTGCTCTGCGGGCATATCAGGCACTGGGCTGTAAGGGACTGTCCCGCGTGGACTTCTTCCTCTCCAAGGACGGCAGCATCATTCTGAACGAGATCAACACGCTGCCGGGCTTCACCAGCATCAGCATGTATCCGAAGCTGATGGAACATCTGGGCATGAAGCAGGAATATCTGGTAGATAAACCCATTGAGCAGGCAATGGAAAACGCTGCAAGAACCTGAACGATAACCTGAATATAGTTAGGGCAACACCGCACAAAGCTTGTGCAGGGTTGCCTTAGAGTCGTTAAGGAAAGGAGATGCTGCTCCGGACAAAGAGCAGCAGAGATGACACCATGAAAAATGATGCAATCGGCGTTTTTGATTCCGGTATGGGCGGTCTGACGGCAGTGAAAGAACTGAATGCCATTCTGCCCCATGAAAATATTATCTATTTCGGCGACACCGCCCGCATTCCTTACGGCAGCCGCAGTCCGGAAACGGTGCTCCGCTATGCCAAGGAGGACGTGGCGTTTCTGCGGCAGTATGCCGTGAAAATGATCATTGCCGCCTGCGGTACAGTCAGCTCTATTGTAGGCGACCAGCCTTTTGTAACAGATATGCCGTTTACCGGCGTGGTGCTTCCGGCGGCAAGGACTGCCTGCGAAGTGACACGCAACGGCAGGATCGGCATCATCGGAACACCGGCGACCATTCGCAGCGGCAGCTATGAAAAAAGGCGATTCAGAAGCTGCATCCGGAAATGACAGCATTCGGGCAGGCTTGTCCGCTGTTCGTGCATCTGGTGGAAAACGGCTATACCGATTTTCACAATCCGGTGACACGGCTGGTGGCAGAGGAGTATCTGGAACCGGTGCGGAAAGCCGGCGTGGATACCCTGATCTTGGGTTGCACCCATTATCCGGTGATCCGTGACATCATCGCGGATTATATGGGACCGGATGTGCAGCTGATCTCCTCCGGAGCGGAGGCGGCGAAGTATGCCCGCCGCTGTCTGGAAGAACAGGATCTGCTGACAGACCGGCAGACTGCCGGCGAAAACACCTATTATGTCAGCGACAGCACGGAGATGTTCATTGAAAATGCAGGACATTTTCTGCACCGGAATGTGGTGGGAAAGGTGTTCCGCTGCAATTTCTAAGAAGGGAGCAGGTATTTTTTGGAATCTGTTCTGATTACCATGAAAACACGGCAGATCACACCGGACGGTGACGAAGAAACCGAACTGATGACCACCGGTACCTGTGAGATGCGGGACGACACGTTGCAGTTGTCCTATGAAGATACAGACGCAACGGGCTTTGCCGGCTCGACGACCACCATACAGGTGGCGAACGAGTCACTGGTGACGATCTTACGCACCGGCACGGCAAATTCCAACCTGACGCTGGAAACCGGCAGAAAGCACTTCTGCCTGTATCAGACTCCATACGGGGCAATGACTATCGGTGTACAGGCGAAGCGGCTGCTCTGCGAACTGGAGGAATCCTCCGGTTCTGTGGAAATGGAATACATTATTGATATGAATGCAAATTTCCTGTCGGAAAACACGATTACCATTCACTGGAAACGGCAGGAACCGCAGGAGAATACGAAAGGAACAAAGTAAACTATGGCAGATTGTATGAAGAGTGCCTCCGAGGCTCTGCACCAGATACTGGTGGAGGGACTGGGACGGCCGTAGGCGAGGGAAAGCTTCCGGCAGAACCGATCCCGGCGTTTCGGGTAGAGATTCCGGCAGATAAGTCCCACGGGGACTTTGCGGCAAATGTGGCAATGGTTAGTGCAAAGACCTTCCGCATGGCACCGCGGAAAATTGCGGAGCTGCTTCTGGAGGCTATTTCGCTGAACGGCACGATCTTTGCACGAGCAGAGATCGCAGGTCCGGGCTTTATGAACTTCTTCCTCCAGCAGAAGTGGTTTGCCGATGTCACGGAAACTGTCCTCACGGAAAAGGAAAATTACGGTAAGACGCAGACCGGTTCCGGAAAACGGGCACTGGTGGAATTCGTTTCCGCGAACCCCACCGGACCGATGCACGTGGGCAATGCCCGCGGCGGTGCACTGGGCGACAGCCTTGCAGAGATTCTGGCGTGGACAGGCTGGGACGTACAGCGGGAATTCTATGTCAATGATGCCGGCAACCAGATCGAAAAGTTTGCCACCTCTCTGGAAGTGCGGTATCTCCAGCACTTTGACCCCTCTGTGGAAATGCCGGAAGATGCCTATCACGGGGCAGACATTACAGAGCATGCGGAAAACTTTATCGCTGAAAAACGGTGACAAGTATGTCAACACCGATGCCAAGACCAGACGGGACGCACTGGTGGCATTTGCACTGCCGAAGAACATCGCCGGTCTGGAACGGGATCTGAAGAAGTACCGCATTGTCTATGACAACTGGTTCCGCGAAAGCACCCTGCATCAGAATGGACAGGTAAAGTGGGTGGTAGACGAACTGACCAAGCGTGGCTATACCTATGAGCAGGAGGGTGCCGTCTGGTTCAAGGCAACGGATTTCGGTGCGGACAAGGACTTCGTGCTGGTACGTGCCAACGGGATCCCCACTTATGTGGTACCGGACATTGCTTACCACTATAATAAGCTGATGGTGCGGAAGTTTGACAAGGCAATTGACATTCTGGGTGCAGACCACCACGGCTATGTGCCTCGTCTGAAAGCAGCCCTGACAGCACTGGGTGCAGATGCAGCCCGTCTGGACGTGGTACTGATGCAGATGGTCATGCTGATGCGTGACGGCGAAGTGGTCAAGCTTTCCAAACGCAGTGGCAAGGCGATCACACTGGTCACTCTGCTGGACGAAATTCCGCTGGACGCAGCCCGTTTCTTCTTCAACACCAGAGAGGCAAATTCTCATTTTGAATTTGACTTGGATCTGGCTGTGGAGCAGTCCTCGCAGAATCCGGTATACTATGTACAGTATGCCCATGCCCGCATTTGCAGCCTGCTGCGTGCCATGGCAGAGGAAGGACTGACACTGGAACAGTGCGACCACAGCAACCTGTCCCTGCTGACACAGCCACAGGAACTGGAACTGATCCGGCATCTGGCAGCACTGCCGTCGGAACTGGACGCTGCTGCCAAGGCATATGACCCGTCCAAGGTCACTAAGTATGCTACCGAGCTGGCGACTCTGTTCCACAAGTTCTATGACGTGTGCAGTATCAAGTATGCGGAAACGCCGGAACTGAAGCAGGCACGTCTGCTGCTCTGTGAGGCGGCTCGTCAGGGCGTTGCCAATACCCTCCGGATCCTGAAGGTGACCTGTCCGGAGAAGATGTGATCCTGCTGACAGATGCCGGAAAAACGGAAAAGATTACAAGCAGGTTACAGCAAAAAAAATAGATTCTCTATGGAAAATCGTGCGAAAGCACAAAAAACGTAGCAATACTCGAAATACCCCATAAAGTTTAACTGCATATTCACAAACATTGCTTCGCAATGTGTTACAATTTGTAATATATTGAACAGGTGGATGCAGTTTGTGATATGCCCGCCGGCCGCAAAACTGGCGGAAGCCGAGATTACAAAAGGAAAGGAAGTTCCATATGTCGAACAGATTATTTCAAGGACTGGTTCACCAGATGCGGGATACCATCGACGCAACCGTTGGCGTTGTCGATGACACCGCGACCATCATCGCTTGCAGCGACCTGACAAAGGTGGGAACGACCAATGAGTTCGTTTCCCTCGACCTCAGTGATGTACATGATATTTTTATCCGTGACGGTTATACTTATAAGCCGTTTGGTTCTCGTGCAAAGCCGGAGTATGCGGTCTTTGTAGAGGGCATGGACGACACTGCTGCGAAGTATGCCAATATTCTGGCAATTTCCCTGTTCAATATCAAGCAGTACTACGATGAAAAAGTACGATCGCAACAACTTCATCAAGAATGTAGTACTGGACAACGTACTGCCGGGGGGGACATCGTCATTAAGGCACGTGAACTGCACTTCAACTCGGAAGTCAGCCGCGTAGTGCTGCTGGTACGCATTGTATCGGCAAATGACGTTTCTGCATACGATGTCATTCAGAATCTGTTTCCGGATAAGAATAAAGACTTTGTCTTTACCATTTCCGAATCGGATATTGTTCTGGTCAAGGAGATCAAGGGTGCTGTGGACACCAAGGATCTGGAAAAGCTTGCCCGTTCCATTGCAGATACTTTGAGCAGCGAGTTCTACACCCGCGTGAACGTGGGTATTGGTACCATTGTGACCGGTGTCAAGGAACTGTCCCGTTCGTTCAAGGAAGCACAGATGGCTCTGGAAGTCGGCAAGGTATTCGATACCGACAAGGCGATTGTCAGCTATGAGAATCTGGGCATCGCCCGCCTGATCTATCAGCTGCCGACCACGCTGTGTGAAACATTCCTTCACGAGGTATTCAAGCGGGGCAGCATTGAATCTCTGGATCATGAAACGCTGTTTACCATTCAGAAGTTCTTCGAGAACAACCTGAATGTTTCTGAAACTTCCAGAAAGCTGTTTGTACACCGCAACACACTGGTGTACCGTCTGGAAAAAGATCAAAAAGCTGACGGGCCTGGACCTGCGGGAATTCGACCATGCCATTATCTTCAAGATCGCATTGATGGTCAAGAAGTACCTCTCTGCGAATCCGGCGAAGTTCTGATGAATAAGGACGGGGTGAGGGCGTGAAGCATCGCTCCGGCATAAAAAGCCGCCGGTGCAGCGTGTGGCGTTTTGCATCGGCGGCTCTTTGTGCAATTTTATTGGTAAGGGCAGCAACGCAGGAAACTTGTGTGTGCTGTCCGGAAAAGTGGATGTCTGCGATCAACTGAAACGGTATTTCCGGCGGTCTGCCGGAAGTGCCCAGAGAAAGGATGTGTGAACTATGGTTGAACTGAAGAACGTGTCTGTGACATACTCCAGCGGCGTAGATGCACTGCACAATGTCAACTTGAAAATCAATGACGGAGACTTTGCCTTTGTAGTTGGTGCGTCCGGTGCCGGAAAAAGCACCATGATCAAACTGATCTTAAAAGAGATCAACCCGACCAGCGGTTCGATCAGTGTCAACGGCTATAACCTGAACAAACTCCGGCGGCGGCGGATTCCTGCCCTGCGGCGTACCATTGGATTTGTCTTTCAGGACTTCCGGCTGATTCCGTCTATGACAGTGTATGAAAAACGTGGCATTCGTGCTGCGGGTAATCGATGCACCGACGAAATATATCCGGAAGCGTGTGCCGTATGTAATCGGTCTGGTAGGTTTGCAGGACAAGACATATGCCTATCCGGACGAGCTGTCCGGCGGTGAAAAGCAGCGTGTGGCAATTGCCCGTGCATTGGTCAACGACCCGCAGCTGATTATTGCGGACGAGCCGACGGGAAACATCGATCCGGAACTTTCTTATGAGATCGTAGAACTGCTGCAGGGCATCAATGACATCGGGACTACCATTCTGATGGTAACCCATGAACACAGTCTGGTGCGGCAGTTCGGCGGACGGATCATCAATATCGATCAGGGACAGATCGTCTTTGACGAAGTGATTGGAGGGAATCTGATCCATGAAAGCTAGTGGTTTCAAGTACCTGATTGGACAGGGGTGTGGAAAACATCTGGAAAAACCGGATGATGGCATTCGCTTCCTTCTGTGTGCTGTTGGTTTCACTGCTGCTGGTGGGTATGTCGGTGTTGTTTTATATGAACCTGACCTCTATGATCGGCGGCGTAGAAGATAAAAATGAAGTCATTATCTATATGGACGAGGGTACTTCAGATCAGGAACTTGCAGATTTTCAATCGGAATTGGCACAGATTCCAAACATTTCGGAGATTTCTTTTTACTCCAAGGAGCAGGCGTTTGAAGATCTGAAAAACAGCATGTCGGATTATGAAGTGCTGTTCGATTCACTGGGGACGACAACCCGCTGATCGACAGCTATCGGATCCGTGTTGAAGATATTTCACAGATTTCTGCAACGATTACACAGGTAGAGGGACTGGATCACATTGATTCGATCCGTGCTCCCATGGACTTTGTCAACGTTCTGACCGAGGTACGGAAGATCGTGACTGTTGTATTCGGTGTGATCATTGCAGCACTGGTCGTCATTTCCGTTGTGATCGTTTCCAATGCCACAAAGGCGAGCGTTTTCGCACGGCGGGAAGAAATTCAGATCATGAAATACGTTGGTGCAACCAACTCTTTTATCCGTATCCCGTTTTTTGTGGAGGGTATGATCACCGGCTTGCTTGCTGGTGGCGTTGCACTGGCTGTCACTTGGTTCGGCTATGATTCGCTGGTCGGCCTGCTGACCGGACAGGTGGAATTCCTGTCTGTGATCGGCATGGGCAGCATCATTCCGTTCCGTGCACTGGCATGGAAGGTGGCTCTGGCATATCTGCTGTCCGGTACGCTGTTCGGAGCGTTCGGCAGTATGATCTCTATGCGGAAGCACCTGAATGTTTAAAACAATGCCGATGCACATCTTAGGAGGCTATTTTCTATGAGTAAGAAGAAACATCTGAGTCTGCGTTTTACCAGTGCGTTGCTTTGCATGACCATTCTGACAGGCGGCATGGCAGCAAACTGGACACCGATCAGGGATATTCCGGTATCGGCAAAGACGCTGGCAGAATTACAGGAAGAACGCAAGAGCAACGAAAAGAAGATCGCAGAGAAGCAGAAAGAACTGGATTCTTTGCAGTCTGATCTGGAAGAAAAAGGAAGCGTACCAGAAGACTTTGCAGGAAAAGATCACCCTGCAGCAGAGCAATCTGGACATCGTTTCACAGGAACTGGATCGCATTGCTCAGTCTATCGACGAAACCACACAGGCAATTTCACAGGCAGAAGATGACATCAAGGTCATGGAAGCCGATATTGCCATTGGACTGGACGAGTTCAAGATGCGGCTTCGTGCCATGTACGTACAGGGCAACGACAGTCTGGCTTCGGCTCTGGTAGGTGCGACTGACTTCTACGACCTGCTTTCCAAGTATGAACTGATGTCCCGTGTGGCAAATCATGACAACCAGCTGGTCAACGACCTGAAGGACAAGCTGGAAACCTGCAACGCAAAGAAGGCGGAACTGGAAACAGAAAAGTCCGATCTGGAAAGCCAGCAGAAAGACCAGCAGGCCAAGAAGGAAGAATTCAAGGCGGCAATCGAGGATCTCCAGCAGACCTATTCTGAGACCGATGAAGCCAAGGAGCAGATGCAGCGGCAGAAAGAGCAGCTGAACGGCGATGTGGCAACACTGAAAAAAGAAAACAACAAGGCTCTGGACGCAGAAGAAGACCAGATCAAGGCAGCAATTGCAGCGGCTGCGGAAGCTGAAAAGAAGAAGCGGGAAGAAGCAGCTGCGGCAGAAGAAGCCAAGAAGAAGCTGGAAGCCCAGAAGCAACAGCAGCAGGAGGAAGCCAAGAAGAATCAGTCCTCCGGCAGCAGCTCTTCTTCGAAAAATGACGATACATCTTCTTCGAACAGCCAGAAGGACAATTCCAGCAGCTCCAGCAGTTCGAACAGTTCTTCCAGCAGCAGTTCAGATTCTTCCAGCGACGACAGCGGCAGTGTTGCACCGTCCGGCGGCGGCTTCACATGGCCCTGCCCGGGATTCTATACCATTTCCAGTACCTTCGGCAACCGCTGGGGTACCACACACGGTGCAATTGATATTGCCGGCGGCAATGCCGGTGCAGCGATCGTTGCAGCAAAGGGCGGCACAGTCGTTCGTGTTGTAACCGGCTGCTCCCACAACTATCCGAAAAGCGGCAGCTGCGGCTGCGGCGGCGGCTACGGCAACTATGTCATTATCCAGCATGACGGTACATATTCTACGTTGTACGGACATATGGCATCGGTGGCTGTTTCTGCCGGACAGACCGTCAGTGCCGGACAGACCATCGGCTATGTGGGAAGCACAGGCTTTTCCACTGGTTTCCACCTGCACTTTGAAGTGCGTGTCAACGGCACCAAGGTGGACCCGATGAAGTATCTGTAATCAAAATGCATTTTGAGAAAATGAAAAAGGCAGGGGTATGCGTTTGCAGTCCTCTGCCTTTTTGGAAGAAAGGATTGTAAGTTATATGCGAAAACAATCAGATGCAATGCAGGAGAATATGCCAAAGGAAAAAACAGTGCCGGTGCGGAAATCGACACTGATCCTGCTGTTCTGTCTTTGCGGTGTGCTTGCCGTAGGAACAGGACTGGGCATTTATCGGAACTACGCCGGCAACACGGAGTACAGGGAGCTCCGGCAGCTTGCCGCAACTGTAAAGCAGAACTATTATACCGACGTGGACGACGAAGCCGTTATGCAGGGGGCTATGAAAGGCTATGTTGCCGGTCTGGACGATCCTTATTCCCAGTACATGACCAGTGAGGAATATCAGGCTTATCAGACAGAGGAAGCTGGTCAGACCGTGGGAATCGGCGTAACGGTGACACAAACAGACGAGGGCTATTTGCAGGTGGAGGAAGTCAATGCAGATTCTCCGGCAGAAAAAGCCGGTATGCAGCAGGGCGATATTCTCACTAAGGTAGAGGGCGAAGATCTGGCAGAACTGGGCTACGCCGGGCACTGTCTAAAATTCGAGGCGAAGCAGGTACCACGGTGCAGCTGACGATTCAGCGGAACGGCGACACACTGGAACTGGACGTGGAACGGCAGAACATCGAAGTGACGACTGCCGAGGGACAGATGCTGGACGGACAGATCGGCTATATCCGGATCAGTTCCTTTAAGGGCAACACGCCGGAACAGTTTCAGGCGATCTACGACCGGCTGGTACAGGACGGGGCAAAGGCGTTGATATTCGACCTGCGGGATGACGGCGGCGGACTGGTGTCAGCTTTGGAGAAGATTCTGGATCCGCTGCTGCCGGAGGGCGAGATCGCCATTGCCACCTATCGGGACGGCACGACCAAAACGCTGGTGGAATCAGATGCCACAGAGTGCAGCTTGCCCATGACGGTGATCGTCAACGGCAACACTGCCAGTGCAGCAGAACTGTTCACCGCTTCGCTGCGGGATTTCGGAAAGGCTTCCGTTGTGGGAACGCAGACATTCGGGAAGGGCATCATGCAGGTGACACAGTCCATGCCTTCCGGCGGAGCACTGACACTGACGGTGGCAACTTATCAGACCACCAAGGGGAGTGCTATCACAAAGGTAGGCATCAAGCCGGACGAAATCGTGGAAGCCGGAGAAGATGCAGTGGACTACAGCGATCCGAATCCGGAAAAAGACCCGCAGCTGAAAAAAGGCAATCGAAATGGTGCAGGCGAAGTGATTTTTAAGACAATACCGCTGGCATAAAATTTTGCCGCAAAAAAACGTGCATCTCATTTTTTGTAAATACGTTCTGAATTCTTTTTTGAACAGACAGACCGCTGTCCTCGCTGCTATGCTATAATGAAAGAAAAGGAGGCATCATCATGGAAACTGAAAAAAACAGCCGTATGCTGGAACTTTTCTTTCGGGTGCTGCGGGAGAAACCATCTCTGTAAAAGCAGTGGCAGCGGAATACGGCGTGTCTACCAAGAGCATCGGACGGGACATTGGAAAAATACAGGAATTTCTGGCGGAACACCGCGACCTGATGCAACAGGCGGAACTGGTGTATTCCTATAAAGATAAAGCGTATCACCTGAACTGTGAGGAGTTCCTCAAAAATAAGGAATTGTTTGCATTGGTAAAAGGTAATGCTGGGCAGCCGTTGTTTGCCCAAGGAAGACGTGCTGCGGCTGATTTCCAAGCTGAAACGGTTTACCACAACACAGGATCGGGAAAAATTTGACAAGCTGGTACGCAAGGAAATTTACCATTATCACGAAGTCAAGACGGACTGCAATTCGCTGATCGATACGCTGTGGAAACTGATACAGGTCATTGATGAAAAGCGACCGATCACCATTACTTACTACAAAATGAATCGGGAAGCCGTCAAGCGGAAAATTAAACCGGTTTCGCTGATGTTCAGTGAGTATTATTTTTACCTGATCGCATGCATTTGACGATGACCAGTATCTGCCGAAGTTCTTTCGGGCAGACCGCATTGTGTCGATGACAGAGCATCAGGAACACTTTACGCTGGAACGGAAGTACGACTTTGACGAAGGCGATCTGCGGGAGAAGAACCAGTTTTTGTTTCCCGGGAAGACGGAGCGAATCCGGTTTGCCTTTTTCCGGTCTGTCGGTACAGGCAATTCTGGACAGACTGCCCACAGCAAAGGTAGTGGAGCAAAACGGCAGAACCAGCATCATCGAAGCGGAAGTCAACCACGGACGCGGCATTATCAAAATTACCTGCTGTCGCAGGGGCATGGGTAAAGGTGCTGTCGCCGCAGAGTCTGGTGGACGAAATGCAGGAAGAACTGCATCAAATGCTGGCATTATATGAAAAGGCATAGGAACACGTGGAGTTAAGGCAATACCGCACAAAGAGCGTCTGGCGACTTTGCACGCCATCTGCTTGCAAATTTTCCTTCAGAGCCTGTTTCGTATCTTCCCGCACGCATCTGTCGTGCAATCTTTGTGTGGTATTGCCTTAGGAAACACTAGACCTGACGGGAAATTTTCTCGTCAGGTCTTTTTGATAACATATCATGAAATTACTACTTTTGTCATGAAAAATAGTATTATCCTTGTGAAAGATGTGATATACTAAAGATAATGAATTGTTTGCATAAAGCCGTTTGCACAGAAGATGTGATATTGTTTTTCATACATTCTGTGCAGACAAATTACACAGAAACAGCGGCATGCTGTTTTCAGAAAAGAGGAAATGAGTATGATGCGAATCAAAAGGACTTCGGCAATGTCTGGCAGTGCTCTGTGCGGCAGTGTTGAGCATGGGTAGTCTGGCAGCGATGCCGGCTTCTGCGGAAGTGAAAAATCTGGTCAGCAACTCCACATTTGACAGCGGCACCAGCGGCTGGGACACCTATCAGGCAAGCGGCGGAAAGGCGTCCCTGACTACGGAAAACGGTAAGCTTGCCCTGCAAATTGATTCTGTGGGAAAGCTGAACTATTCTGTACAGTGCAGCTATGATATTATCCCTTGTACAAAAACAGGGTGTACCGTGTTAGCTATGAGATCTCTTCCACCACAGACCGTTATGTGGAAGCCATGATCCAGCAGAATGGCGGCACCTATCAGGCGTACACCTGGAAAGGACTTGATCTGACCGCAGAACCGCAGACCGTGGACTATGAATTCACCATGAAGCAGGATTCAGATGTCATGTCCAAGCTGGTGTTCAACTGCGGACTGGAAAACGAGGAAGATCTGCCGGCACATACTATTTATCTGGACAATGTAAAGGTAGAACTGGTAGATGATTCCAACGTGGATTATACTTCTGTTCTGCCTTATGCTCCGTCGATCATGACCGATCAGGTAGGTTATCAGCCGGACGAAACCAAGACAGCTGTGTTCCGCGACGTGACCAGTGAAACCAGTTTTTCCGTCGTCAACGCAGACAGCGGACAGGTGGTCTATACCGGGGAACTGTCGGCTCCGACGTTTTATTCTTCCGCCGATGAAAACAACTGGACGGGAGATTTCTCCGCCGTGACAGAAGCTGGTACATACTATATCACCTGCGGCGGTCTGGATCAGTCGTATTCGTTCACCATTGGTAATAACGTTTACGACAGTCTGCTGGACGACAGCGTGAAAATGCTGTACCTCCAGCGGTGCGGCACGGAGGTGAAGGACAGCACATTCGGGCATGTGGCTTGCCATAACACGCTGGCAACAGTTTATCACACCAACGAAAAAATCGATGTCAGCGGCGGCTGGCATGATGCCGGCGACTACGGCAGATATGTTGTTCCCGGTGCAAAGTCTGTGGCAGACTTGCTGATTGCCTATGATGCCAATCCGAGTTGTTCAGCGACAGCATTGGCATTCCGGAAAGCGGCAACGGTGTTCCGGACGTGCTGGACGAGGTACGCTATGAACTGGAATGGATGCTGAAAATGCAGGACAGCCAGACCGGCGGCGTGCACCACAAGGTCAGCTGCGAGAATTTCCCCGGTTATGTGATGCCGGAAACGGAAACGGACGAACTGGATCGTAACGCCGGTTTCCACCACAGCGACTGCCGATTTCTGTGCGTCGATGGCAATGGCATATGAATACTACCAGAAGGTCGACAAGGACTTTGCGGAAAAGTGCCTGAATGCTGCAAAGAACGCGTGGGCATTCCTGCAAAAAAATCCCAACTTTATCTTCTCCAATCCGTCTGACATTACGACTGGTGATTATGGCGACACTTCCGATATTGACGAACGCTACTGGGCAGCAGCACAGATGTGGCGTGCTACCGGTGAGGACACATATCGTACTGCGTTGGAAAGCATGCGTGTGCAGAATGGCATGGACTGGATGGAAGTGGGAGACTATGGTAATATTGCCATTCTCACTATGGACGGTGTGGATACGAACTCTGACCTCTACACCCGTGCAAAGACTTCCATTCTGAAAGAAGCCGACAAAATGAAAGGTTTTTCCCAGAGCAATCCTTATGGGGTGTCGGTTTCCAAATATAACTGGGGCAGCAACATGGGCGTTGCCACTTCCGGCATGATCCTGAATCTGGCATACCAGATGACTGAGGACAGCACCTATCTGGACACTTCCCGCAGCAATCTCCACCATCTGCTGGGCAATAACGCAATGGGAGAGTGCTTCGTGACTGGCTATGGCACGGTTTCACCAGAACACCCGCACCACAGACCGTCTATGGCCAAGAATCAGGCAATGAAAGGTATGCTGGTCGGCGGTGTCAATTCCGGTCTGGAGGACAGTGCTGCAAAGGCATACTGTGCAAATTCTCCGTCGGCAAAGTGCTATGTAGACCATTGGGAAAGCTATTCCACCAATGAGATCACGATCTACTGGAACTCTCCGCTGACCTGCCTGCTGGCGATGAACAGCACCGCAAGAACACCGGGACATGATGACATCATTTCCGGCGATGTAAATCAGGATCAGACAGTCAACACTGCGGATGTTGTACTGCTGCAAAAAGTATCTGCTGGGAGAAGTTTCTCTCACAGAAACACAGGCAAAGGCGGCAGATGTACAGGCAGACAATACGGTAAACGGCTTCGATCTGGCAGTGCTGCGGCAAAAGCTGGTGCAGAAAGACGACAATACTTCCGGCAAGGACGACACCAAGGGCAATGAACCCAGTGCCGATGCGGAAGTACTGGCAGATTTCCGTAAGGGTGCTACCAGTCTGTTTGAAGCTTCGGACGGCTGGACAAACGGCAATCCCTTTGACTGCGGCTGGACAAAGAACAATACTTCTTTCGACAACGGCGTGTTGAATCTGACCATTGACAAGGACAGTTCCGGTCAGTATAACTATACTGGTGCAGAGTACCGTTCTCTGGAGCACTATCACTATGGTTATTACGAAACTTCCATGAAGGCAATCAAAAATGATGGCGTGGTTTCCTCGTTCTTTACCTATACCGGCCCCTCGGAGAATAACCCGTGGGATGAGATCGATGTGGAGGTTCTGGGTAAGGATACCACCAAGGTACAGCTCAACTATTACACCAATGGTGTCGGCAATCATGAGTACATGTACGATCTGGGCTTTGATGCATCAGAGGGATATCACACTTATGGATTCGACTGGCAGAAGGATTACATTACATGGTATGTGGACGGCAAGGCGGTCTACACAGCTACCAGCAATATCCCGTCCACTGCCGGCAAGATCATGATGAATGTATGGCCCGGAATTGGTGTCAACGACTGGCTGAAGCCTTTCGACGGCAAGACACCTTTGACTGCAAGCTATGAATGGGTGACCTATCAGAGCACAGCCAAAGCCAACTAAGTAAGCTTCATTATTCATCTCCATTTCTTTTTACAGGAAATCCGCACCTGTTCCACGCGGATTTCCAAACCCGCAGTTTCGGCTTCTCTGAACTGCTGATTTAAAACAAACAGCCCCGCATTTTCTTTCCGGAGAAGTGCGGGGCTGTTGTTTTATGCTGTTGCCTTATCAAAAATGAGTGCTGTCACGGAACTGCTTCCGGTAAATTTTTCGGGGGTCATGCCCACGTATTTTTGGAATACCTTGATGAAATAGCTTTGAGAGCTGAAACTGAGCAGGCTGCTGATCGAGGCGGCAGTGTGCTCGGTGTACTGGAGCAGGTTCTTGGCAGCTTCTACTTTTTTAATGGCAATGTATTCGCTGATGCTAAGATGTACTTCGGCCTGAAACAGACGGGATAAGTGCGGTGCACTCACTGCGGCAGCATCGGCAACGTCCTGTAAAAAGATACGGCTGTGCAGGTGAATGCTGATGTAGTCCATAGCTTTCAGCACCAGCGGCGAATAGCGGGTATTGTCTTGCAGCCGCCGCATTTTGCCGGTGAAATCCTGTATTGCCTGATAGTGCAGCACATGGATCTGTGCTTCACTGACGGCAGTGTCCGTTCGCTGAATGTACAGGTCGCTGAGATTGAACGCTTCTTCCTGTGGCATGCCGCCCTGAATGCAGTAGCGTGTCAGCATGGAAATGGTGATGACCAGATGATACTTCAGATTTCGCAGCGGGTCACGGCTCAGCTCGCCGTAGCCTTTTCCGCCAAAGGGGGGTGTGTACAGCAGATGCACAGTGTCGCTGTTTCCAGAAACCACGCTTTCAAAAAGGCGAGTTCTGTGACAAGCATTGCATGCTGTGTTTCTGCCTCCCGTTGGGCGGCGAGAAAATGGGTGAAGTCCTGTTCTGCCTGTTGGTTCTGCACAGCGGCGTATAGCTGCAAAAACTGCTGCATCTGCTCCAGTGCTTCCTGTTGCAAAACATACCGGCTGCCGGTTTTGGTGAGAAACCCTGCCTGTTCCATGGCGGAGAGCAGTGCCGCAGCAGGGATTTCCGGCGGCAGCAGTTTTCCAGTTTCGGCAGAGAAGCAGGGCTTTTTGCAGTGCTGCCAGAAGTACCTGTACTGCTTTCGGATATTGCAGCAGAAGTTTCAGATCCATGTTATGCCACCTTTGTCAGAAGCTGTCGCAGAACAGCCAGATCGAAACCGTTGATGCTGTCATCTGCCTGCAAATCAGCTGCCTTTGCCTGTGCTGCTGTCAGGGCAGTTTCTCCCAGCAGGTATTTTTGCAGCAGCACTGTATCTGCCAGATTTGCTGTACCGTCCCCGTTGACATCGCCGGTAACTGCCGGTGTTTCAGTTTCCAGTGTCAGCTTTTTCAGCTGCATCTGCAAGTCAGAGGTGGCGTAAAGGCAGTAGAGAGCCTGCTTCTGTGCTGCCAGTACCGGCTGGTTTACCATGCTCTGTGCAATGGGGTTGCCGGTCAGTGACCATGTGCCGTCTTTGTTTAATCCGTAAAGGACAAATTCTTCCGGATTCTGGGCGTTTACCGTCATATAGAAGTTCCCCTGTGCCACTGCCGGTGTCATCTGGAATGCCCGTCCTTGGACAGCTTCCGGCAGGGGAATATTTGTAACCGTGCCGGATTCCCAGCGGAAAACGTCTGTCTTGCCGCCGGAGGGAACGACCCAGATGCTGTTTCCGTCTGCCAGAACTGAAATCGTGCCGCAGTCCTGTTCAGAAAGCGTTGTGGTATTCCATGCTGTTCCGTCCCAGACGGCAAGCTTTTGGTACATTGTTGTCGTTCAGGTCGCGGTAGCCGATGCCAATGCTGCCGTTTGCAGCGGCGATCTCCATGTTGCAGGCGTTGTCAGCATGACATCTCCCAGCAGGGAAACGGTGCCGGCGGCATTGTCAAACCGGAATGCGTGAAGAACATAGGGGAACGAGCCGGTGGTGTAGGTCACGTACACGCCGCTGTTGTCTGCGGCAATGTCGGCATATTGAGCCAGTTCTGTGCCGGTGTAGCAATCTTGCCATACACCGGAGGTGCTGTTCCAGCGGTTCAGGTGCAAGAAATACTGGCTGTCCTGCCAGAGCAGGTAGGGCGTACCGTTGGAGAATGCCAGCTTCGGGTTGTACATAGTACCGGAAAGCACAGTGCTGACTGGCTGTAAGGTGTCGTTTTCCACACAGTACAGTGTGGCACCGTCGGTGTTGGCGGACAGCAGATATAGCTTGCCGTCATCGCCGGTCACCATGTCGTAGCCGGTCTGGTCTGCGGGAAAGTTCACGCTGTCCACGTTCTGCCACAACAACCGGTCGGATACATCGGCAAAGTCGGCGGAAAAGCTTTAATGTGCCGTCACCGTTCAGCTGAATATCATGGAGAGCGATGCCACTGTTGGTGCCATCGGAATAGACCAGGGCACCGTCTGCAAAGGTGCTTTCCAGATCTGTGGAACCAATCGAATCCGGTGCGTTTTTGCCGCCGTAGCAGGAACGTGTCAGGTCACCGCCGCCGGCATTCAGCGTGGTTTCATCGGGTCGGAATACGTAGATGCCGTCAGTATCACTTCGATAGTTGCCCTGTACGGCAGTGTTGACACGATAGACTACCATGCCCTCGCCGTAGATCTTGCAGTCCAGTTCTTCGGAGTACTGCTTTCCGGGAATACGGTATTCCACCGCAAAAATTCCGTGTCTGAAAACGGCGTTTTCAGCAGATAGAGCCGATCGCCTGTGCTGGAAGATGCCGGCTGTAATGTGTAGGTGCCGGCAGTGGTAATAGTTTTCGCGTCCAGCCAGCCGGAAACCGCGTAACGCTGATAGGCGAGAGGGTATTGCAGAAAGATGGAGTTGGTTGCCATAAGATCCCACTGTCCCACAGGGTTGCCGGAAGAACTGTCTTTGCGGTAGAGGTCGGGATAACCGATACTGTGCAGGAACTCATGGCAGAGTGTTCCCACGCCGCTGAAAATAGTGGAACTGAGCAGTGTGTAGCTGCTCATCAGGTTGATGCTGCCTACAGGGGTATCTCCAAGATACAGTCCGCCCACCTGGAAAGCTTTTGCCCAAAGCGGGTCACCCATAGATTCTGCCCGTCCGTCGATCACCAGCGTGATGTTGTCTGTCATGCCGTCCTGATTGCCGTCCAGCGGTATGCTGTCAGGAATCGGATATTCTGCACCATTTCAATGGCGTACTGTTCATAGTTGGTGTATTCCGCTTTGGAATTCTGGAGAACGTAGGGCTGGATCACGCCGTCGGAAAGCTGCGGGAAATAAGAGTTCACGTGCAGCTTGCCATAGGAAATGGCGTCGATATAGCTGGTGAGAGAACGCGGTGTGCTGGTGTCGTTGCAAATGGCGATCGCCGTGTCCGTCTTGTCTGCCATAAAGTTCTCTGTGTCGGCATCTGGAAACTGGGCAAACAGAACGATGTTGTTTAGCTGTTGCGTTGTGTCTGCTGCCTGTGCAGAAATTCTGCCTGCGGGGATTCCTGCAAACAGCAGGATCACACCCAGCAGCAGAGCCGGAATGCGTTTGTGTATACTCATAGTCATGCTCCTGTCTAACAGCGTTAGCTGTCCGTTGATATAATTATTATACCATAGTTTCCTGCACTTTTGCAAGAAAAAATGGGAAATTTGGCATAAATACAAAGGAAAAAACGAAAAAATCCGCTGCGGGATCATTTCGCAGCGGATTTTTTGGCGAGTACCTGTAAACTGTTTTTGAACGGACAAGCGTCTGTCTGGCTTCCAGTGTATAATAAAAGCATGGACGGAAGGGGAACGCTGAATCAAGTCCGTTTGGTATCTCCCTAATGCTCCTGAAAGCGATCAGAGAGCAGGTCCATGAATGCAAGGCAAAGACGTTTGTTGTCGGGAGAAAGATTTTGAAATTTTTCCAGCAGGATCGCATCATCTTTCGAATAATCTGTTTGACGGACAGTACCGAGAAGAATGTGATCCGGTGTGGTTTCCAAGGCGGTACATAATTTCAAAAGACCTCAAGCTGGGAATGGAACGTGCGGTTTCAATGCAGGAAAGGTATTTGTCATTGATTTTGGCACGTTCGCAAACTTCATATTGCTTTAACCGCAGCTCTTTTCGTCGTCTTGCAAGATTTTTACCGATTTGTTGGTAGTCGAGAATCATACTGCTGCACCTCCTTATATTAAGAGTATACAGGCATTTTTGGATTGTAAACAGTGTAAAAGCTGAAAACAACTTGACATAAGAAAAAATATGGTATATAATAAGAATATGCATGTTTTGTGGCAAAAAATCCAATTGTCAGGCAGTATAGAAAACGGACAGGATCCCAACAGATTTTAAGGCAGCACAGGCTTTATGCAGTGCTGCCCTAGGAAACGCTGCATAAAGCTTGTGCGTAAGATGCGTAGTCAGATTTTTCGGCAGATTGCACAGAAATTCCGCAGGCATACTGCCGTATGGCAAGGGATTTCTGGGCAATATGACGGAAAATCTGCAAGCATATTGCGTACAAAGCCGTCAGGCGGGCTTTATTCAGCGTTTTCCTAGATAATCAATCCATTTTGAGAAAGGGAGTTATTCTGATGCCATTAGTGCCAACCAAAAGCAGTCCACCCGTAACCAAGCCGAAACCGAAACCGCAGCCGCCGCAGCCGGAGAAGCAGTCCATAAGCTTCATGGTTTCCAAGCCCAAGTACCGGCTTTCGGATCTGATCTTGTCGGAGAGCAACTTGGACGAATTGCAGACGGTCATCAAAGCGAAAGAATACTGGAACAAGGTATTTGTGGACTGGAACCTGCAATCCGTGATGAAACAGCGGAAAAGCCTGTTCATCAACCTTTACGGAGAGCCGGGAACCGGAAAGACCATGGCTGCCCATGCAATTGCCAACGCTCTGCACAAGGAAATGATCTGCGTCAATTATGCGGATATTGAATCCAAGTATGTGGGCGAAACCAGCAAGAACCTGACAAATCTTTTCCACACTGCCTCAGAAAAAGACATCATCATTTTCTTTTGACGAAGCAGATGCACTGCTGAGCAAGCGTGTGACCAATATGTCCAGTTCCACAGATGTCAGCGTGAACCAGACCCGTTCGGTGCTGCTGACACTGCTGAATGACTATGAGGGCATGGTGATATTTGCCACCAACTTTATCAGCAACTACGATCCGCATTTATGCGGCGGATCAGTACCATATCCGGTTTGATCTGCCGGACAAGTCTTTGCGGGAAAAGCTGTGGCGGCTGTACATTCCGCAGGAAATGCCGACAGACCTTCGTATTTCCGAGATTGCCGAAAAGTATGACGGCGTAAGCGGCAGCGATATTTCCAACGCGGTGCTGAAAGCTGCCCTGAAAGCGGCGAAGAATCAGGAATCGTTTGTGAAGCAGGCGGACTTTGAAGATGCCGTTGCGGAGATCGTCAAGAGCAAAAAGGCGAACAAAAGTGGAAGCCCCAGAGATGTTAAGATTACAAAATCCGAGATAGTTCCGGAATCGGAAGTACCGAAAGATATTGTAAATAAATCAAAAGAATTTCAGGAGGTGAACTAAAATGATATTGTTTTCAGTACTTGCTGCAGTCGGAGCCTGTGTGGTTCTGACACTGTTGGACGCATTTTACGACAGTATCATCAAATGGCTGTCCAAGATCGGTGAGGTCGCACAGCGGGTGGTCAAGGGTGTACTGATCGGCTGCAAAACATTTCTTTCTGACGTGCGGAAGAATATCGGGAAGGAGATTTCCAAGAACTATTCCAAGGTCGGTGAAAAATGGCAGGTGACAGAGGTTTCAAGAGAAATTCCTGCGGACAAGATTCCGGACGAGATCTATGACAGAATGGAAATGGAAGACAGCGATTCTCTGGAACTGACAGAAGACATCGAAGCACAACTTTTGAGCAACTATCAGTGAGGTGAAGAAAATGGCTGGATTTTTTGAACGACTGGCAAACATGATCGATGAGGAAGTCAGCAAGGCAGGTGCAAACAGGAACACCGCGTCTGTCCCTGCGTCTGCCCCTGAAGAAGCCTGTCACATGGAACGAATTCCTCGAGCAGACAGGCAAGGACGTAGATCAGCAGGTCATCAGTCACGCCCGAAAAAGGGCTTGATCTACGTGGGTGGCAAGTGCAAATTTACGGCGACAAAGTGTGAGGAAGACAAAGACAAGGAAACATTTGTTGTCAACGTAGACGCTGCACTCTACTTCAAGGATCAATTCAAGACGGAAAAAGAATTTTCAGCTGTATCCGCTGCACCGCGAGGTGAAGTTCAGCGAATTTACAGAAGATGCGGAAACGCAGGAACAGCTGGAAAAGATCAAGACTGAAGTCATGGAGCTGGACAGTGGAAACACCCCAGATCAAGACGGAAAAGGAGTAACACATGGGGTTTTTAGTAAACTGGGAGAAAAAATCGATAAGGGAATCTCGTGGATTGGTCAGCAACTGAAAAAATTTGCGACGCTTGCTGCGGATTTTTTCAGACGTGTAAAAGACGGAATCCGTAAGTTTGCAATGATTATCGGCAAATTCTTCTCGCTTCTGGCAAAGTGGCTGGATACTGCTATTAAATACGTAGAAGCTACATTCCATGTAATCGTTTCTGGTGTACAGACATTTTTGAAGAAGGTAGGAAACGAGTATCAACAGTTGTCCTATAACTATACCCGACAAGATGACGGTACGTTTTTGAAAAACACCGTGATAAAGCAGACGTTTGTATCAGAAGACGAGATACCGGCAGACATCAGAGAGCAGGCACTCAAGCTGGCAGACGGCAAAATGGTGGATATTACAGAAACTGCGGCAGAAAAGAAGAAGAAGCATGCACGCAGCTGGGTCTGAGTGCGTAAGGGGAATGATCGATGCCGTTTATTATCATTGGTATCATTATCGCTCTGGTTTTGATTTTCGGCGGAAGGCCATTGCCAAAAAGGCAGGTGCACTTGCGAAGAAAATCATTAAGATCGTGGTACTTGGTTATGCGTACATGTTTTACATGTCCCTTGTTGTAGGTTGGTTTGCAGACACCAGCGTTTTTTGATGTTGTTGTTCTGCGTGCTTCCTGTTGCGGTATGGTTCATTCGCAGAAAGCTGACATTCGGAAGCAGAGTGAACAAGCAGATCACCAATTACATCAATTTTGTTTTGAATGAAGATACGACAGGAAAAACCATTCTGTTGAGTGACTTCTTGGCTCTGGATACCACCAAAAAGCTGATGAATGAACGGAAACAGGTAGACGATAAGCCGGTTTCGCAGTACGTCAGCCAGCAGTTCGATCAGATCTTCTACAGCACGCTCCGCAGCAGAATCCAAGAGGACAAAATTGACCAGAATGAAAGAATTTACTTTTACTGGGAATACTATAAGTTTCTCGATTATCTGGAATGCTGCAACGTAGAACTTGCCGATTACATTGACAAGGTCAGTGCCGTAGATATGAGTTATATTTATGTTTCTGGTCTGGCGTTCTTCAGCAGCAAGATTCTGGACAAGATCACGGAAAGCTTCCTGCCCTTTGTAGAGTCGGTTCCGGAACTGAAAGATGCTCCGTTCTCGACGTATACACTGAAAAACAAAGCGTATCAGGTGGGCTTTCTGGATCCGTATATAAAGGAATCCACATTGCAGGCTTTTGATGATGATCCGGATTTGTACAAAGACGATTTTTCCGATCTGTATCACAACATACTGGATTTTGAGATCGGAAACTGCATTGAGCAGAAAGAAATCGTTCACTCCACAATGCATGCACAAGAAGATGATGACGACGAAGAATACTTCGAACTGAACCACGCAAGTCCGGACGGCATCGAAGAATACGGAAGCGAGATCGAGGCACACAGAATTGCCATGGAAGATGATGAGGACGACCTCGACATGCTGGAAGGCTGTGCCGCATAAAAATCTGTTTTTGTACAAGTCCTTAGGCAATACCGCACAAGAGCGTCTGGCGACTTTGCACGCCATCTGCTTGCAAATTTCCGTCATATTTCACAAAAATGCTCGTGAATACATCAAGTATTCACTCCGCTTTTGTTTCATCTGACGAAAAATTTGACGACGCATCTGTCGCACACTCTTTGTGCGGTATTGCCCTTAAAAACCAAAAATCCCAGTCGCAAACAAAATGCGGCTGGGATTTTTTGATGACAGCACCGTATAAAGCCGTCAGGCTAGGAAAATGTATACCACTTTTGCAGCTTTTCCCGATAGGCGTTGACGATCGGGTTTTGATTCAGGTTGTCAAGGAGAAACCGATAAAGGTCTTCTTTTGTGATCACATGGATATGCGGGCTGTTCTTGCCCGAATCAGTAACTGCAATGCCGGAAAAAGATAGATTTTCCAGTAGGTATCCGTATCGGAACGGTAATCGTCAGCGTGGATTTCTTCCTGATTCTTGACCTGACAGGTGATTCTTCTGATTTTTCCGCTTTCCTTTTCCATGCCCAGCAGCTCGAATTCATACTTCGGCGTGTTTCGTTTGCAGCTGGAGGAGCAGGCAAGTTCGATTTCTTGTTGTTCTCGTTATTCTCGTCGTTCTTGTTGTCCTCGTTGTTCTTATCGAGAATCCACATGGCTGTAAGGTCTTCCAGTTCATCGGGATTCATAGCCTTGCAGAAATTCTCGGCGTGAATCGGAATCTTTTCGTATGTCGTCTGTG
>VOFE01002510.1_pt1 | contig 34000 bp, 56 predicted proteins | sample 5384071 | NCBI WGS metagenome assembly VOFE01 (sample SAMN12384724, study PRJNA508395) | human gut metagenome | isolation source: healthy gut D | host: Homo sapiens
GAGGATAACGATGCAAAGCTTATTGAAATTTATTACATGTGGCAGCGTAGATGACGGAAAGTCTACATTGATCGGACATATGTTATATGATGCCAAACTGCTTTTTGCCGATCAAAAGAGGGCACTGGAATTAGACAGCCGAGTAGGCAGTACCGAAGGACAGATTGATTATTCGTTGTTATTAGACGGACTAATGGCGGAGCGGGAGCAGGGAATTACGATAGATGTGGCGTATCGCTATTTTACGACAAAGGAACGAGCTTTTATCGTGGCGGATACACCGGGACATGAGGAATATACGAGAAATATGGCGGTTGGGGGCATCTTTTGCAGATCTGGCAGTCATCTTGATCGACGCAACAAAAGGTGTGTTATCTCAGACGAAACGGCATACACGTATCTGTGCAATGATGGGAATACGATCCGTTGTGTATGCGATCAATAAAATGGACTTAGTGTCCTATAAACAGGACAGATATGATAAGGTTTGTAAACAGATCAAGAAACTGACAGCAGAGTATGCGTTCCAAAGTTATATCATTCCGGTATCTGCGACAGCAGGAGATAATATTACCAGCCCGTCCAAGCATATGCCGTGGTATAAGGGAGATACGCTGTTGCATTATTTGGAAACAGTTGATGTGCAAATGGAGGAAGCGCAAAAATGGCTTTGTAATGCCGGTGCAGAGGGTGTGTCGTCCCAACAAGGATTTTCGTGGGGTTCGCAGGGCAGATCGAGGTTGGAGAGTTATCTGTAGGAGACGAAATAAGAACGCTGCCGAGTGGCGAAACAGCGAAAGTGACGCAGATTTTTAACACGGACAGATCCGTGGAACATGCGGTAAAAGGGCAGGCGGTAACAATATGTTTAGACCGAGAGGTGGATGTATCCAGGGGATGCATGTTATATCGCAATGCATCGCTGCAAGTAGGGCATATGTTTATCGGTAAGCTTTTTTGTGGATGGATGATAAACCATTGATCGCAGGGCGTAATTATCTCTTAAAAAGTAGGGACGAAATCAGTGCCCGCAGTGGTTATGAAGATCCGTGCCAAAATAGAAGTCAATGAGGGAAATGAGGTTCCGGCAGATAAAATTTTCAAAAATGAAATGGCAGTGTGTGAGATCAATTGTCAGGAAAAAGATCGTTTATGATCTTTTTGCACATCATAAGGAACTGGGCGGTTTCATTTTAATTGATCGTGTTAGTCATATGACTTCGGCTTGTGGAACGATCGAGCAGCGTTTGCAGCGGGAGGATCATGTCGTTTGGCAGAAGATGGACATCACACCACAGTATCGTGCAGAACATATGAATCAAAAAGCCAAAGACAATATGGTTGACCGGATTATCCGGTGCCGGTAAGTCAACGATTGCAAATGCTTTGGAAAAACGTCTTGCTGCAGAGGAAGATTCACAATGACGTTGGATGGAGACAATGTGAGGATGGGACTGAATCAAGATCTTGGTTTTGAGGAGAAGGACCGTATTGAAAAATATCCGTCGGGTCAGTGAAGTGGCAAAACTGATGAATGATGCCGGACTGATCGTATTAGTGTCATTTATTTCTCCGTTCCGGGAAGAACGGCGAAAGGCGCGGGAAATTATTGGAGAGCCGTTTGTTGAGGTGTATGTGAGCACATCCTTAGAAGAATGTGAGCGCCGAGATGTGAAGGGCTGTACAAAAAGGCGAGAAGTGGAGAAATTTCTGAATTTTCGGGCATTTCCAGTCCGTATGAGCCGCCGGAGCATCCGGAAATTATCGTGGATACAACCAATCGAAGTGTAGAAGAAGTGGTAGATGAACTTTGGGAGTTTTGTCAGTAATGAGAGGTACAAGGATCAGGGGATTGATGCAGGCTATGCTGCGAGTCGGTGTGATCGGCTTTGGAGGTGGCAATGCGTTGATCCCGGTTATGGAAAAGGAGTTTGTGACGAAGAAATCGTACGTCACGAAAGAAGAATATGACGAGGCGGTTTTGGCAGCAAGTATTACGCCTGGGGCACTTCCTGTGGAGATTGCCTGCGGTACCGCAAGTATGGAAGAGCTTGTATGCTGCTTGCTGCCAGTCTGGTCGCACTTCCGGGAGCTGTGGCTACCGTTGCACTGTTAGCGATGATGGAACATATTGATGAGCAGACAATGCGTTGGTTATCTGTGTTTACCAAAGCAGTTAGTTTATTTTTGATCTATCTGTTGTTTCGCTATATTTGCGGTATTGCCCACGAGGCGATGCAGGAGAGCCGAAAACGATTTGGAAAGGTGCTTCTGATATTTGTATCAGTATTTTTGCTCTGTGGTGGCAAAAATCTGTACCGTCTGATGGGAATTCACGGCGAAGGCCGTTATTTGTACTTTCTACAGTTAGTATTCTGGGTCTGGCGCTGTTTTTTATTTTGTGGACACAGGGGCGGTATTCAGTGAAGCGTGTTTTGGTGCCGGGAATATTGATCGGTGCGTATCTCGCCTGTGTTTGCTTAGAACGGCATTATGAGGTGGCACCGGTAAAGGGCATTTAGTGATACTCATGATCATGGTTACCATAGGAAAACTATATGTTACGTATATTCAGCGAATGAAAGGAATGCATTCGGTAGGATCGATTGGAATGACTTTGTTTGGAATTGGTAAGGAGACTATCGGAGACATTGTTGTATGGCTGTGTTTTCTTGCTGTATGTACGCTGCCGATGATCATTTTATTTTCACCTGCTGCGGATTATCTGCTTAAGGGAATGTATTCGTCTTTTTGTCTTACGGAGGAGGCGATGCTTATCTGACTGTTGCAGATGGTGTATTTGTAGACACCGGGATGGTAAAGGAAGGGGTATTTTATCAACAATTGGTTGCCATTGCGAATGTATTGCCGGGGTCGATCCTGTGTAAGATACTTACCGGTGTTGGCTATTTGATCGGCTATGGGATTCATCAGAATATCATAGATGGGATTTTGATTGCTTTCTCAGGATTTGTATGCAGTATTTGTGCGTCGGGGATCGTATATTCGATAGGGGATTACCTTTGCAAAAATTTTGAGCAGTTGCCGTTGTTTGAACTGATCAAGCGATGGCTTCATCCGATCATTGGCGGCTTGCTGCTCAATGTTATAGTTGCGCTTTTGAACCAGATATGGCTGCCGATGGTTTAGAAAAGATAAGTGATCTTTTTGACGATATCGCGGATCGACAGATCTTCGCAGTCTACAGTCACATCTGCATAGCGCTCATAAATAGGAATACGTTCTTCGTACAGGGTTTCCAAAGTCTCTCCGGGACGGATGGAAACGCCACGTTTATTGAGATCACCAAGACGTTCGGTCAATTCTTCATAGGATAGTTTAAGATAGACAACCGTTCCGAGGGCTTTTAGGTGCATCATCGCTTCGGTGCCATATACAACGCCTTTGCCGCCGGTGGCAATGACAGTGTCTTCTGCTTCGATAGATGCATTTACCTCAGACTCGATCTGATTAAAACGCTCCAATCCGTATTTTCAATGATTTCATGAAGAAGGAGTCCTCCCGTTCCTGGATCAACAGATCAGAATCAAGAAATGCGTATCCGAGTGTTTTTGCCAATACAACGCCGACAGTGCTTTTGCCGACGCCCGGCATACCAATTAAAATAATGTTATTCATAATCATCCTCCATACTCCCACGACCACCCGGTCAGGGGGTGATTTGGTACAATACGAATTTGTTTGTTATGTACCTGTTCGTAATATGCAGTATGTATTGTAGTAGATTTCGGCTAAAATGTCAAAAAAATATTACAAATATGACGGAAGTATGACATAGTGAAGAAGGAATATGTGAGGGAAGAGGGTAAAGGATAGAAAAAATATGGGGAACGAGAGTGAGGGAAAAGGATGGAGAAGAAATATATAGGGGAACGAGAGTGAGGGAAAAGGATAGAGAAGAAATATATGGGGAAAAAGGAAGAAAGGAAACAATTGTGATGGAAAAATGCGAAATGAAAGAAATCCATACGAAAGAGGAGTTGACAAAAGTATTTGAAGAGGAAGAAGATCTTGTGATCGTGCAGCACAAAGGGTAGCCCGTGTATTGCTAAGGTTTGCCGGACATCTGCCGTTTCAACCACAGATCAAGGAAGTGCTTACGTTTATTCCGCTGACGGCACCGAAAGAAATTCTTGGAACACCTTGCGTGGACACGACAATGACCACGGCACGGGAAAAGGCATTGTATGTGATCGTCCGCTTACATGAAGAGGCGCATGAAGAGGCTGTGGAAGCAGCTAAGCAGTTTGGTGCAGTACGTATTTTGCTGGTGGATTATGAAGTGTTTGCAGAGATTTCTCGGCAGGAAAATCCGCATATGGATTTCTTATGTGTGGGCTTCACGAAGTGCGGCACGACATCGCTTAGCAATGCATTACGTGAATGTCCGGAGATCGTACTTCCAAAGGGGGAAGGAGACGTTCTATATGCATTGGCGTAACAAATATGATGATGCGCCGGAACGGTTCCGCCACAAATATTTTCCAGAGCAGGATCCAGATAAATTATATGGGGATATCGAGCCGTCCTATCATGGATCGGCACGCAATGTGTATGAGTGCTTTGGACCGGGAGGTCAAGCTGCTTTTTTGGTACGACAGCCGTCGCTTGCGACGTTTTCTTATTATAAAATGTTAATGCGCAGACCGAGACATTATCGATATGTTCGCTATTATCAGGGATTTCACCGTTATTCGGTCAAATTATTTACCAAGTTTGCAAATGAGGAGATTTATACGGAGCGGAAAGATCGTTTTCAGTATGACAAATGGATCAATGAGTATTTGCAATACTTTCTGACCGGAACAGATCAAGGTTGTTGTGATGGAAGAACTGATGCGGAACCCCGAAGAGCAGATGAAGGAGATTCAAGAGTTTATCGGTGTGAAACATCCGATCTGTGTGGAACAAATGCCAAACAGCAATGAGGGCAGTGCTGTTTCTGCTAACTGGCTGGGGGCATATATCAATTATCGGTATTATGCGTCGATCCGTGGGCGAAAGGAAAATACGACACGCACTAAAAAGCAAAAATTATTTTTTCGATTTGCGAGATGGGTACAGCGTTATACAACGATCGAAAATCACGACAAGATGACAGATGAACAGAAACGTAAGATGGATGCTTTCTATAAGCCAAGTGTAGAAAGATTGGAGAATATGACAGGGCTGCCGGTGAGAAAATTGTGGGATATTTGAGTGCCCGCTTGCAAAACAGTGTGTAGTCATGTAAAATATACGTATACATAGAATCATATTTTGCTCGTTATGAAATATGTGAATGGGGAATGGTGGAGTCAGATCGGAGGTTTACATTACTATGGATACAAATATTTTATTAGAGAGTGGAACAAATGAATTGGAGATTTTGGAGTTTGTCGTGGACGGACATAACTATGGGATCAATGTGGCAAAGATCCGCGAGATCATCAGTTATACAGAATTAACGCCAATCCCGAATGCACATCCTTTGTGGAGGGAGCATTTAGTACGCGCGGAGAGACAATTACTGTTGTCAATCTGGCGAAGTGTCTGGGAATGAATGAGCACGAAGAGAAGAAGACAGATATGTTTTTGGTGACATCCTTTAATGGAACGAATGCTGCTTTTCATGTACATAGCGTAGTGGGGATCCATCGTGTGAATTGGTCACAGATCGTGAAGCCGGATCGTTTGATCAGTAATTCGCGAACAAGCATGATCACAGGTATTATTAACATTGATAAGCAGCTTGTGATACTGTTGGATTTTGAAAATATTGTGGCACAGATCTCACCGGAGGCAGGCATTCAGTTGTCGGATATTGAACGGTTAGGTCGCGTCCAAAGAATAACAAACCGATTTTGTATGCAGAGGATTCTCAGTTTTTGAGTTTAATGATCTATGATGGACTTACGGCAGCGGGATTTACGAATCTGATGCCGTTAAATAATGGATTGAGTTGTGGGAGCTGCTGGAGCAGTACCGTCAAGAGGGAACCTTAAAAGAGAAGGTTGCGTGTGTCGTGACGGATATTGAGATGCCGCAGATGGATGGACACCGTCTGCTCAAGCTGATCAAAGAGACGCCGGCGTACAAAGATATTCCGGTCATTATCTTCTCTTCCTTGATCAATGAAGAGATGCGCCGCAAAAAAGGAGAGCAGCTGGGTGCGGATGCACAGCTTTCCAAGCATGAAATGGGTGATTTTGTCAAAGCGCTGGATCGTGTTTTGGCATAAAGATATCAGATAAGAGCCTTCCGTGTATCGGGAATGTCATTCGAGCATGATGACGTTTCCGATGCACGAAGGCTCTTTTTACATTAATCTTTATAGGAAACCGCTCAATGTGGTGTTATGCAAAGCGCTGGCTTTGCTTTTTTATAGTCTTGTTGGCGGAGTGGAAAGCATGCGGTCGCATTGAATCAGTCCCCAGCCTTGTCTCGTATGGCTGTATCCAAGATCAAGTGCGGTGTTGCGAAGGTGCAGTTTTATTTCGCGATTTGTCAGATCCGGATATTTTTCTAACAGGAGAGCGATGCATCCGGCTACGATCGGTGTTGACATAGATGTGCCGCTTTTGGCCTGATAGGAGGAGCCTGCAGCGAGACTGACAATGCGCGATCCCGGGGCTACAATATCCGGTTTTTTATACAGCTATTGGTTGGACCGCGGCTGGAATAGTCGGAGTCAAAACGATACTGTAACGGGTCGGAAGAGCCAACGGTAATGATCTTACGGCTGTTGCCCGGTGCACCAATACTTCCGGGAGCCGGGCCCATGATTTCCGGCAGCTGTGAGGACAACAAGACCGTGTTCCCACAGAGAGTTGACACTTTTACGAGAGGAGAGTTTTCGTCAAACTGTCGGCCGCGGGTACTGCCGATGGAAATATTAACGATGCGGATATTATATTCTTTGTAGTGCTGTAACAGCCAGTGAATGGCTTCTAAGACGTGTTCAATATGCCCTTCGCCGTTTTTCCAAGCACTTTGATGGAATAAAATGACATTCCGGTGCAACACCACAGTAGAGTCCGTTTGAGACGGAGCCGTTACCGGTCAAAATGCCGGTAGTGTGTGTTCCATGTCCATTGTCATCGTAATAGTGTGTTTTATGATTGACCAGATCCAGAAAACCGGCAAGACGATATCCGCCTTCTTTAGAATAAAAATCCGGATGAAAATCAATGCCTGTATCCAATATAGCAACACCGATCCCCTGCCCGGTCAGACCGTGTTGTCTGGCATAATCTAAATGAATGATAGAAGAGACTCGGTTCATAGAGCCCTCCTTTCGGGTGGTAATTTGTTTTCTATTATTGTATGCATACGAGAGGTGGTACGGAAGTGGGGATTTACAAGTAAAGTGATATTCTGTTAAAATATAAAGTTAGTTGCCGGCAATGAAAGTTGGCGAGTTTGGAAAGGAATAAAAAAGTCGTATGAAACAGTTAGGTTACTATGTATTTGCGGGAATATATAATTTGCATCGAAAATTTGCGAAGGTGCATAATAAAGTTGTACTTTTTAATGGACATAACCATGGGCTGAATGGCAATTTGGAGTTGGTGTCTGAGGAGATTACAAAACGTGATCAGGGCTGTCAGATCGTGGCATTCAGCAAGCAGGATCTCTTTCATCCGAACGGAGGGATATGTTCTAAGATTAAGGGAATACTGTGTTTTTTTGTAAAAGTACCGTGGAATATGGCAGATGCCGGGAAGATCTTTCTCAATGACAATCTGCTTCCGCTTGCCTATATGCATACGGAGGGGCAGCAGATTATTCAGTTGTGGCATGGTGCCGGTGCGTTTAAGCGATTTGGTCTTTCTACAGAAGAAGATCCGAATGTTCGTAAACAGGTTGCTGAGGCTAATAAGCATGTGACACATCTGTTTGTCACTTCGACGCAGATCATACCGTATTATAGTGAGGCTTTTGCCATTCCGACAGATCGCATTTATGCAACGGGCATTCCGGTTTTGGATGCGTATTTTGATGAAGAGGACAAGAAAAGACGAGCAGAGAATGTATATCGTCAGTATCCGGTCCTTCGTGATAAAAAGGTATTATTGTATGCGCCGACGTTTCGGGCAACGGCAGAGGAAAATGCACAATTATTGGAAAAATTTGACATTGCAAAATCTGTCAGACACTTGGAGATGATTGGTATGTTCTTGTTAAACTTCATCCGAAATTTCCGTCAGAAAATATTACCTTGCATGAACATTGCCTGAATATGACAGACTATAGTGATATAACAGATCTTTATATGGTCGCAGATTGTTTGGTCACAGATTATTCTTCAACCGTTGTGGAATATGTGCTTTTAGATAAGCCGATTATATTATTTGCCTATGACCTTGACAAATATGACCGCGGTTTTTATCGTGACTATCGTTCGACGGTTCGGGTGATATTGCATATTCGACAGAAGAACTTTTGCAGCTTTTGCAAAAAAATGTGGATAATGCTCAAAAACGCCAAGATTTTGCCAAATTACAGTATGATTATATAGAAGGCGGATCTCTTGAGAGAGTATTTGCAATATTACAAAAAAGAGTAGAGCATGGAGGATGAAGCATTATGTTTACAGTTGTTTGACAGCATCAGAAAATGGAAAGCCAGAATAGCGGTTATGATCGTTGCTGCACTTGTCTGCAGTCTTTTGGGAGGGTTTACGGCTGCCCCAATGGCAAAGGCAGAGGAGACCGGCGAGGAAATCTATACACCGGATAGAGTAGATTTGATCGCACCGGTGGAGAGGTGCTGTATTTTTGGAAGAGAAAGATGTGCTGACCGGGTTGGAAGTAACAGAAACGACCACGGACTCGATTACGGTAGCGTGGGATGAAATGCCTGGAATGACATCGTATCTTGTGTATTATTATGATTTTGAGAAGTCTGCTTATGTTTTTTAGATGAGACGAAAGAGCAGAAATATACATGGAAAGACCGAAAAGCCGGTGATGAATTTTATATCACAGTGTGTGCCTATCGTCAGTCAAGCGGTGAACAGAGTCACTTTGCAGAACCGGTTCACACGTTTACCAGACCGGAAGCACTTACGACATTTTCAATCAAAAGCAATGCTTCCACATCAATCACGCTTGGCTGGAAGAAGGTGGAAAGTGCGACCGGATATTTGATCTATCGCACAGAAGCAAATGGCGTAGAAAAAAGTTGGAAGCACAACGACATTAGAATATAAAGATGCCGGTTTGAAATCGGGTGTCACATACCGTTACCGCATTCGAACGTATTTTGCTGATGAGGAAAACACAGGAGAATATTCGGAGCAGATTTCGACCACAACGAATCCTGGCAAGCCGTCCATGAAACTTCGTGCCGGAAATGGCCGGGTAAAGCTCACGTGGACAGCGGTAAATGGTGCAACAGGATACCGCATTTATCAGTTTAAGGGTTCGCAGGTGGTTCTTATAGCTGATTTGAAAGCTGCCAGTCTACGGTTAGCTATATTCGCACCGGGCTCAAAAATGGCACGAAATATTATTATACGATGATAGCGTACCGCACCTATAAGGAGAAAGATTATGAGAGCAGCAAGGCGACAAAGACAAGTGCGAAACCGCTTACAGTGGCAAAGACGAGTACCAGTGCCAAGCTGTATAAATCGAAAAAGGCTTTTTTGAGATCGGCAGCAGTTAAGGCGTGCAGTTTTGTAAAGAAACAGTTAAACTATGCAAAGAGCATCGTTTTGCCGGGAATGACCAATACTAATGTTTTGGAATTTGGAAGTAAAACAATGGTTCCACAGGGGATGACGTTTGCCGGCTCGTATTTACTCGTCAGTGCTTATGACAGCAAGAGAATCGATAATTCCGTGGTATATGTTATGAGCAGATCCAGTAAAAAACTGTTGACGACCGTTGTATTGCCAAATAAGACACATGCGGGTGGACTTGCTTATGACGGGCGTAATCTTTGGATATGCCAGTCGACATATCTGCGCAGCATACCGTTTGCTCAGATCAAAAAAGCGGGTATCGCCAAAAAGAAATATTTGGAGATCAAGGCGTACGGGACCAAGAATTCGTTAGGGCAGCAGGCGGCTGCTGTAACGTATTATAAAGGGATTTTTGTGGGTGGCTTCGTATAGCGAAATTAATTCAGGCTATTTGGGCTCCTATCGAATCGCAGACAAAAACGGCAAGCCGGTGCTTACCGTTTGTGGGCGTATTAAGCTTCCAAATCGTGTACAGGGATTAACGTTTACTTCGAATGGGCGATTGATCGTGTCGAGATCTTGTCAGACCAATTCGACAAAACGAGGATATCTGCATCAGCTGGATGTGTACAAACCGAATCTGAAAAAAGCCAGAGCCGGCAAGATCACACTTGGCAAACGCAATAAAGTGATCAATATGCCGTCGATGAATGAGGAGATTGCGGTAAGTGGTAAGTATTTATATGTAAATTTTGAATCGGTACAGTTTACTTCAGCTACGAAGCGGGTTGACCGGATCTGTGCTTTTAAGGTGGCTGCTGTGACAAAAAAGGAAAAGGCAAAGAAAAGTACGAAGAAAAGAACGAAGAAGTAATATGGAGGACACCTGTAACAGCGCGTGAAAAAAAATATTGATGGGCTGACAGGCTGAGAAAGGAATGGAGAGATAGCGTGATAAAAAATCTGCAGGCTGTTGCTGATGTGACCAAAACAGACCGATCGGTTGTCTATGAACTGACGGTATCCGGAAAGTTAAAAGGATACAAAACGACTGCGGCGAGGATGCATATGCTGCTTAGTTTTGTACAGGACATCGACGGACAAAAGAAAAAGCAACGGTATTATCCAATGTTTGTAGAATGCACAATGACTAAGGAGGAGATTGCAAGTTTTATAGGCACCTCCAAAGTGGAGTTGGCGTACGTGTTTGCGGATAAAAAAGGATTGCAGTCTGACCGGAATGTGTCGGTTTCACTTTGTTATGTGGATCAGAATATGCAGTGGCAGGAAATAGAAGTTTCAAGGAATCTTCGGGGAGAGCAGTTTTTTGACCTATATCAGCAACCACGTGTTTTGATCAGAATAGTTAAGCGCGCGTTGTTTGGTCTGTGCACAGTGCTGCTGCCGGTATGGTTGTGTTCCGGTTGGCTTGCCTCGAAAGGAATTGGTAAGCTTAGCCCGAGAGCACAGAAAGCATCCGGTAAAAAGCAATTTTTATCATGCAAATGATATGGTAAAGGCGTGGACGGATATGATTATAGTGTTCGCGATCACAAAACCAGATATTTTGCCAGACAGTATGCTCGTGCCGTAAAACAGATCACCACGCCGGAGGGGGTGTTATTTCTGTCGGAAAGACAGGTGGATGCAGGCGGTAATCTGGACCGGGTTCGGAGTCTTTGCAGGAAGAGGGAAAGACAGAGTTAAAAGAGTTTTTGACAACGAAGACAGTAGATAAACTGACTTTGGGGGAACTGAAAAAAGTGCATATCTCGCAGCGGGGGCAAAGGTGATCGTTTTAGAAGATTTTGTGCCGCAGCTGGGGGGCACTCAACGTCAGACAGGAGACTGAGGTGCTGCAATTGTGGCATGCTTGTGGCGCATTTAAGCTGTTTGGGTTGTCAGAGCTTGGGCTTACGGATCTGGCGCAGAATACGAGAAATCATAGAACATATACACGGGCGATCGTCAGTGGATCTGCAATGGCACCGTTTTACAGTGAAGCCTTTGGTATGCACATTAATAATATTCGTCAGACAGGCATACCACGTACCGATGTATTTTTTGATGAGGAGTATCGCAAAGAAACGGTTGCGGCTCTTTATGAGCGTTATCCGCAGTGGAAAGACAAAAAAATCGTGCTCTTTGCACCGACTTTTCGTGGAAGTGGTAATAAAACGGCGTTTTATCCGATGGAACGATTTCCAATCGATCTTGTGATGAATGCATTACCGCCGGATACCGTGTTGCTTGTAAAGCAGCATCCTTTCGTACATTCCGATCTTTCGATGTACCGGGAATGCGATTTTGCCGATCGTCTCTTTGATCTGACCGGCAAAGAAAATATTAATGATCTGTTATTTATCACCGATCTGTTGGTGACAGACTATAGCTCGTCTATTTTTGAGGCAGCATTGATAGATATTCCAATGATCTTTTATGCGTTTGATCTTGAGGAGTATTTGAGAGAGAGAGATCTTTATTTTGATTTCGCAGAGTTTGTACCGGGTGAGATCGTAGAAGATCTGCAGACGCTGATAAGTAGGATGAAGGAAGTGCTTATCAGTCCGGCGAAAACTTCTGTGGATGATTCTTTTCGTCAATTTTTCTTAGGCCTGTTGGATGGCAGTTCCACACGCCGGACGACAGATCTGATCTATGACATGTTAGATGGTACGGATCAGCCGACATATATTAACTAGCGAAGCAATGATGTGCCTGCGGCAGGATGAAATTGTTATCAGTCTGCGGGAACGGAAAGGAATGTGGGATCCGTGGATCAGATCAAGATGAAAGATCTTCAGACAGAGGCAGAAAAGAAACCATTTGCAGCAGCGGTTAAGGCACTGTGGATCGAGATGTTTGAAGATAAAGAAAGTTATGTAGATCATTACATGAGCAGCACCTGGAAACACAACCGGGTGCTGCTTTTGCTGCGTGGAGAGGAAATTGTATCGATGCTGCATCTTAATCCGTACACTTGCATTGTGCAGGGCGAGCGGCTCGATCTGCATTACATTGTGGGTGTTTGCACGAAGAAAGCAGAACAGGGAAAAAGGATACATGGGGCAGTTGGTTACGGAGGCACTTCGTATCTGCAAAGAGGACGGGGAGCCGTTTACGTATCTGATGCCGGCGGCAGAGGCGATCTACCGTCCGTATGACTTTGTGTCAGCGGGATGGTGTGATAAGTTCGTGATAGAAGCAGAAGAAGTAGAAGAAGTAGAAGAAGTAGAAGAAGCAGCCCCATCCCTGCCACAGGCACGATGGGATGCTATTGTGCCGGAACTTGGACAGGCGGGATCAATACAAAATGTCGGAAATCATACATTACAGATATGCCCGTTTGATCGTTGGACGGCGGGACAGACGAAGCAACTGGAGAGTTTTGCGGCAGAGCTGCCGATGGATATGCACGCAGCATGGACGGCGGCATATTTTGCAGAAACAGATCAGCAGATGAAATGCTTCGACGGAGAGCTGGTTGCAGTGTGGGATCAGGAAAAACCGATCGCAATTGCCGCCTATCTGTGTGAGGAAGATCAAAGTGAGGCAGAGATCACTCATGTATTGGCAGCAAAGCAGTATCAGAAGTTGGCGTGCAGGCAGTTGGCAGAATATGTACGGAAACGTTTGAACAAGCAGGATATACGTCTTGTTTGTGATCTGCCGGCGTACTCTTTTGATGCAGAAAGAATGCATTGTACGACAATGATACGACCGCTGCAAGAGGAATGGTTTGCAAAGAGAATTTCTCCTGCGGATGGTGATTGTATGAATATACAAAATTTGGTAAAATTATGGTTACAGGGAGTGATGATATATACTCCGGAATTAGTATGAGCCGTACAATGGGATACAAGAAGTACAGTGTCTGCTATATACAAATAACATCATGGAGGATCAGAATATGACCTATAAAAAATGGGACAAAGAATTGAATAAACTGCAGGAGGGAACCGGTAAATACGAATGGGATGAGCTGGAAGAACTGATTACAGATGCTTACGAAGAGGAAGAGCTGACAGATGAACAGTTTGATATGCTGATGCAAAAGCTAATGGGTATTGAATGCGAGTAAAGATGGGCTTTTCGTTACTTGATTTTGAATGAAAAAAATCGTATACTACAATACAAAGTGTTTCGATGATGACAATACAAAAGTTACATACTCCCACGGCTGGCGGCCCATATATACGGGTTGTTGGACACATGAGTGGTTAGGAGGCTGCATATGGAAGACAACAAAATGGGACAATTGGGGTTTAAGATTGATACGGGGAGTTGGCAACAAGTACGATTCCGGAGGATTTTACAGCACCGGAGGAATTATATAAAAAGTTAATTACAATGATCCGTAAATATCATCCGTCAGATGATATTTCGATGATCGAGAAAGCGTATCAGATCGCATCAAAGGCGCATGAGGGGCAGCTTCGTAAATCGGGGAACCATATATCATCCATCCGATCTGTGTCTGTTTGATACTTGCGGAATTGGAACTTGATAAGGAGACGATCGTTGCCGGATGCTTCATGATGTTGTTGAGGATACCGTTATGACCGGACCGGAGATCGCAGCAGAGTTTGGAGATGAGGTTGCTCTGTTGGTCGATGGTGTGACGAAATTGACACAGATCGACTATGTGGTACCGATAAAGTTGAAATGCAGGCAGAGAATCTGCGTAAGATGTTTCTTGCGATGGCAAAAGATATTCGTGTGATCTTTGATCAAGTTAGCCGATCGCCTGCACAATATGCGCACAATGCAGTACCAGACGCCGATCAAGCAAAAAAGAGAAATCAACAGAGACATTAGATATTTACGCACCGATTGCGGATAGACTCGGTATTTCCAAAGTTAAGGTCGAGTTGGATGATCTGTCGTTTAAATATTTAGAGCCTGAAATGTACAAACAGCTCGAAAAAAGTCTGGAGCAGGGCAAAGTGAAGCGGCACGAGTTTATCGCCAAGATCGTGGCAGAGGTGCGCAGTCACATTGCAGGGCCGGGATCAAAGCGACAATCGATGGACGCGCAAAGCATTATTTTAGTATTTATAAGAAAATGGTTACCCAGAATAAAAAATTGGATCAGATCTATGATCTGTTCGCTGTGCGTATCATTGTAGACACAGAGAGAGATTGTTATACGGCGTTAGGTGTTATTCATGAGATTTATAAACCGATACCTGGTCGATTCAAAGATTATATCGCAATGCCAAAGCCGAACAATTATCAGTCGCTTCATACGACATTGATCGGTTCGGAAGGACAACCGTTTGAGATACAGATCCGTACGTACGAGATGCATCGTACCGCAGAATATGGTATCGCAGCACATTGGAAATACAAAGAAAATCAATATGGACAGGATACTTCCAAGAGTGAGGAAGAAAAGCTTTCCTGGCTGCGCCGTATTTTGGAATGGCAGAGAGATATGTCGGATAATCGGGAGTTTTTAAGTCTGCTTAAAAGCGATCTGGATCTGTTCTCCGACTATGTATATTGCTTTACGAAAGATGGTGATGTCAAGAATCTGCCTGCAGGTTCGACACCGATCGATTTTGCGTACGCAGTACACAGTGCGGTTGGTAACCGCATGGTAGGTGCCAGAGTGAATGGCAATCTGGTGACAATTGATTATCATATTCAAAATGGTGACCGTGTGGAGATCATCACGTCACAAAATTCCAGAGGTCCAAGCCGCGACTGGCTGTCTATTGTCAAAAGCACACACCAAAAATAAGATCAATCAGTGGTTTCGAACGCAGTTTAAGGAAGAAAATATACTGCGTGGCAAGGAATTGTTAACGAATTATTGTAAAGCGCAAGGAATTGTACTTACGGATCTGGTCAAACCGGAATATACGCAGGCTTGTATGAAAAAGTATGGTTTCCGTGATTGGGATTCTGTCTTGGCTGCACTTGGTCATGGTGGTCTGAAAGAGGGACAGGTGATCAATAAGCTGCAGGACGCTTATCGTAAGAAAAATCCGCAGTTTGCAACGGATAAAGATAGATTAGAAGCAGTAGGAAAAAATAATGCATCATCTAATGGTCAGACGGGAGCAATGGCAGCGATCAAGTCCAAGAGTGGTATTGTAGTTGCAGGGCTGGATGATGTTTCTGTACGTTTTTCACGTTGCTGCAGTCCGGTGCCGGGAGACGAGATCATTGGTTTTGTCACAAGAGGTCGTGGCGTATCCATTCATCGTACAGATTGTGTGAATGTAATGAACATGAATGAGGCGGATCGTCAGCGAATTATCGAGGCAGAATGGCAGGTGACTCCGGATAAAGAGGAAAATGAGCTGTATGATACCGAACTGGTTATTTATGCATATGACCGAATTGGTGTATTGTTAGACCTGACCAAAGTATTTACGGAAAGCGGTATTACGATCAATAATGTCAATTCCCGTACGAGTAAACAGGGCATTGCAACGATCACGATCGGATTTGCGATCCGTAGTGTAGAAGCGCTGCATGTGCTAACCGCAAAACTGCGTCAGGTAGAGAGTGTTAAGGATATACAAAGAACACATTCATAAAAAGGAGTAATTATGAGTCGATTGATTTGTAAATTTCAAGTGGTGGGACCGGTACAGACAAACTGTTATTTTTTGTATCGTGAGGATACAAAAGACTGTGTGATCGTGGATCCGGGAGATGAAGCAAAACGTATTAAAAAGTTTATAGAAGATCAGGAATTACATCCGGTTGCCATCTTGCTGACACACGGACATTTTGACCATGTTATGGCAGTGGATAGCGTGCGTGCGGCATATCGTATTCCGGTGTATGCGGCAGAAGCAGAAAAGGAGACAATGCATGATGCGTCCATCAATCTTTCCATCAATATGGGCGGTGCCATGTTGTCCATAGAAGCAGATCACTGGTTGAAAGATGGGGAGACGATCACTTTATTAGATCAGGAAGTACGCTGCATTTTGACTCCAGGACATACGGTGGGCGGTATGTGTTTTTATTTTCCGAAGGCGGGAATGCTTTTTTCCGGAGATACACTTTTCCAGGAATCGGTCGGCAGGACTGATTTTCCGGGAGGAAGTATGTCAGAGATCGTGCGGTCGATCCGTGAAAAATTATTTGTTCTTCCGGATGCCGTGCAGGTGTATCCGGGGCATGGACTTATGACATCGATCAAAAATGAAAAGATGTTTAATCCATTTGCAGTAGAATGATTTTCGGACATGGAGGATTGAGATGATAGGATTTACATTGTCTGAAAAAGAGTTTGACTATGAACTACAGGCGTTGGCAACCGGATTTTTCCCGGGAAAACGCACACAAATAAATGGGGAATCAGGAGACCTCCATATTGCCATTGATTATGGTGATACGGAGATTTCTGTTTGTGTGGAGACAAAAAGCCGGACGTAATCGTCGAGTGCAGCAGTAACCGGAGATGACGACTGGCACAAAAAAGAGGGAAGCTTGCGCACCCATATCGGACGTATTACAAAAATATCGTTAAAAAATTAGTATTTACAGTGCTCCGTGATTTCCCGGAAGAATGGCTGCCGGAGGGCTTTGAACGACGACTTCGGTTTGGGGCACGATGACAGGGGTACGTCCGACAAAGATTCCGATGAATATGTTGCTAGAGGGACGTGAGCGAACGGAAGTCATGGAAATATTGCAGAACGTTTATTGTTGCAGTGAGCAAAAGGCTGCGCTTGGAACTGAGATTGCTGCAAGAGAGGCAGCTCTGCTGCAGCAAAATGAATATCAGGACGGATATAGTTTGTATGTTGGTATTCCGTTTTGCCCGACCACCTGTTTGTATTGTTCCTTTCCGTCGTATCCGTGCGATCGTTTTGGTCATTTGCGGGACGATTATGTGGCAGCACTGCAGCGGGAGATCAAGGGAACGGCAAAGTTGATGCAGGGAAAGCGGCTGACAAGTGTATATATGGGTGGTGGGACACCCACAACATTATCACCGGAGCAGCTTCGTACTGTGATAAAGACGATGCAGGAGTATTTTCCGATGGACACGTCTGTAGAGTTTACAGTGGAAGCGGGAAGACCGGATAGCATTACGGAGGACAAATTGTTGGCTCTGCGTGAGTGTGGTGTAGACCGGATCTCGGTCAATCCGCAGACAATGCAGCAAAAGACGTTGGATCTGATCGGAAGAAGGCATACGGTCGATCAGACGATACAGGCATTTGAGCTGGCAAGAAAGCTTGGATTTACTAATATTAATATGGACCTGATCATTGGTCTGCCGGGAGAAGAGCTGTCCGATTTTGAGGATACATTGCGTCAGGTGGGGCAGTTGGCACCGGATAGTTTGACGATCCATTCCTTAGTGATCAAGCGAGCTTCGAGACTGCGGAGTGTCTTGGAAGAACAAGGCGCATTGGGGGAGACGGAGCAGATACGCGGCAGACGGATGGAGCAGATGTTGGCTCGCGGGGAGCAGTTTGCCGGAGAACAGGGATATCTGCCGTATTATATGTACCGCCAAAGAATTCTGCCGGTCATGCCGGAAGTGGTGGCCAGGAAAATATTGGATATGCAAAACCAGGGAGCGAATGTTTGTATAACATTTTGATCATGGAGGAGATGCAGTCGATCGTTGCGTTAGGAGCAGGTGCATCAACGAAGAAATATCATAGTGACCGGGGACAGGTAAGCCGGATTGAAAATGTGAAGAGTGTTACGGATTATATTTCCCGTGTGGATGAAATGATCGAGCGCAAAAGCGTGCGCTTGAAAGATAGAGGGATTTGTTGTAAGATAGGAAACGAAAATTAGAATTACCGTGCAGGAAAGGGATTCCTGCAACAGAGATTGGAGGAACTATGGCTGAGTCGATGAAGGGCTTAAAACGCACATGCCGTTGTGCAGAGCTGAGTGAACAGAATATTGGAGATACCGTTACCGTGATGGGATGGGTACAAAAACAGAGAAATAAAGGTGGCATTATATTTGTCGATCTGAGAGATCGTTCCGGTATTTTGCAGTTGATCTTCGAGGAGAGCGAGATCGGCAGTGAGGATTTGCAAAAGCAGAGAAGCTGCGCAGCGAGTTTGTTGTGGCTGTGACCGGTGAAGTGACAGCACGTTCCGGTGCCGTGAATGATAAACTGGCAACCGGTAAGATCGAGGTTCGTGCTAAAGCAATTCGTGTGTTATCAGAGTCTGAGACACCGCCATTCCCGATTGAGGCAGACAGCAAGACCAAAGAAGACATTCGATTAAAATATCGTTATTTGGATCTGCGCAGACCGGATCTGCAGCGCAATTTGATCATGCGCAGTCGTGTGGCAACATTGATCCGTCAATTTTTGGCAGACGAAGGATTTTTAGAGATCGAGACACCGATGCTTACCAGAAGTACACCAGAGGGAGCAAGAGATTATCTTGTACCAAGTCGTGTACATCCGGGGGAATTTCTATGCACTGCCACAGTCTCCACAGTTGTTTAAGCAGCTTTTGATGTGCTCCGGTTATGATCGTTATTTCCAGATCGCCCGCTGTTTCCGAGATGAGGATCTGCGTGCAGACCGTCAGCCGGAATTTACACAGGTCGATATGGAGTTATCTTTTTGTGGATGAGGATGATGTGATGGACGTCAATGAGAGACTTCTTCAGAAGATTTTCAAAGAAGTGCTGGATGTTGATGTAGAACTCCCAATTCAGAGAATGACTTGGCAGGAAGCGATGGATCGTTTTGGTTCAGACAAGCCGGATCTTCGTTTTGGCATGGAGTTACATGATGTTTCTGATGTCGTGAAGGGATGCGGTTTCGGCGTATTTACCGGCGCATTGGAAAATGGCGGTTCCGTTCGCGGTATAAAGATTTTTGGCGCAAAGGGACTGGCGTATCTGTGCATTAATGAAGATGGCACATATAAATCTTCGTTTGCAAAGTTTATGACAGAGGAAGAGTTAGATGCACTGGTTAAGGCAATGGATGGAGAAGCCGGTGATCTGTTGTTATTTGCAGCAGACAAGAACAAGATCGTTTGGGATGTTCTTGGTAATCTGCGTTTAGAGATCGCACGCAATCTTGATCTGTTGGATAAAAATGTATATAAATTCCTTTGGGTTACTGAGTTCCCAGAGTTTGAATATTCGGAAGAGCAGGGTCGTTATGTAGCAATGCATCATCCGTTCACGATGCCAATGGAAGAAGATATTCCATTGTTAAAGACAAATCCGGAGAAAGTACGCGCCAGAGCATACGATATCGTGCTGAACGGTACCGAGCTTGGTGGTGGTTCCATCCGTATTCATCAGGACGATGTACAGGAAACGATGTTTGAGGCACTAGGCTTTACCAAAGAAAAAGCGAACGAACAGTTTGGCTTCCTCATCAATGCATTCAAGTATGGTGTTCCGCCACATGCAGGTCTTGCATATGGTCTGGATCGTTTGATCATGCTTATGGCGAAGCAGGACAGCATCCGTGATGTCATCGCCTTTCCAAAGGTAAAAGATGCTTCTTGTCTTATGACCGATGCGCCAAATGCTGTAGATGATAAACAGTTGCAGGAGTTATGCTTAGACGTTGTGAAAAAATGAGGAAGAAGAGTGAGAAAAGAAGCTTATGAACGAATCTTTTTGCGTGTATTCAAAAACACGTTATGGGTGAAAATCATAAATGGAATAAGTACGGCTATCACATATGTGACAGCCGTGCTGTATTTTAGCGTTTTATTTTGGCTGGTGTGGCAGGAAAGCTATCGTGACGCTTGTGTTACGATAGCAGTGCCGGCAGTATCTTTTTATACTTGTAAGCGTTTTCGTGCCAAATTAAATGCACGCAGACCTTATGAGGTATATCAGTTTCAACCATTGATCTCGAAGGATAAGTGCGGAAATTCCTTTCCGAGCAGACATGTATTTTCTATTTTTGTGATCGGTACGACAATTGCTTGGCAGTGTATGTGGGCAGCAGTGATCGTCTGGGCTTTGGGTATCGTCCTTGCGGTGACTCGTGTGGCCGGTGGCGTACATTTTCCAAAAGATGTGATCGCCGGAATGTGTATCGGCATAATTTTGGGAGCAGCCTGCCGGTTCTTTTGTATTGATAAGCGGAAACAGCAAAAGAGAGTGATATTTGTTATCTTTACAGATGACAGATATCACTCTTTGCTTTGTAGGAGACAGATCACTGCTAATGCAGTCTATCTCCGGAAACTGCCGGCATTATTTGCCTGCCATTTCCTGCTCCTGACGCTTGATCATCTGGCGAACCATCTCGCCACCAACGGAACCGTTCTGCTTAGAAGTAAGGTCACCGTTGTAACCGTTCTTCAAAGGTACGCCTAATTCGTTAGCTACCTCCATTTTGAATTTGTCCATTGCTTCCTTAGCCTGTGGCACTTCCATTCTGGAACTGTTATTGTTTGTCATGGTTTTTACCCTCCTTTATATTTGTCCGACATCTTTGATTTCGAACAGATAAATCCTGCCCAAATTGATAGCTGCCGGGATTTGATAAGTGTTTTTTCACGCTTATCATGGTACTAGTATGCGATAATGCAAAAAAAATATGTTGGCAGATATAGGAAAAAGATTGTTTTTTTTGAGAATTATGGTACAATAAACTTATATGGGTTCATTTTGAGAGATGGACTTTAGAATATGTTAATGGAGGATACTTATTATGAAGCATATCAAGACATTGAATCGTGCAAATCTGAGTGCTACTGCGAAAAAGGGTGGATGCGGCAAATGTCAGGCATCTTGCCAGTCTGCATGCAAGACTTCTTGTACAGTAGGAAATCAGAAGTGTGCAAATGAGGAAAATAAATAATTTTCTTCAGATCAAGAATGATAAATGGCTGTTACAAATACTGTAACAGCCATTTTGTTGACACAAACGAAAAGAAGTATAGAAATGAGGATAAATATATGATACACAAATTTAAAGCGAAAGGCTTGAATATTTTGCTCGATGTCAACAGTGGTGGAGTACATTTGATCGATGATGTGACATATGATCTGTTAGACCATGCACAGCCGCCTTTTTGAGGAAGAATGTCCGACAAAATATATTGATGCGTTGAAGACAGATTATTCCGAGGAAGAGATTAAAGAGTCTTATGCAGATATTGTTGCTCTGTATCACGACAAGCTGTTGTTTAGTGAGGATATTTACGGAGATTTTGCAAATACAGCAGTAGAGTCTCCGATCAAGGCAATGTGCCTGCATATTGCACACGACTGTAATCTGCGCTGTAAGTATTGCTTTGCTTCTACGGGAGATTTCGGTACAGGACGTAAGTTGATGCCGTTAGAAGTAGGCATTGCGGCAATTGACTTTTTGTTAGAGCACTCGATCGGACGTGAGAATTTGAGGTTGATTTCTTTGGTGGAGAGCCTTTGATGAATTTTGAGGTAGTCAAAGAGATCGTGAAGTATGCTCGCAGCAAAAGAAGAAGAATATCATAAAATTTCCGTTTTACGATCACAACGAATGGCATGTTGTTGACCGATGACAAGATTGATTATATCAATGAAGAAATGTCTAATGTCGTATTGTCTATCGACGGCCGTAAAGAAGTCAATGACCGTATGCGTGTAAAAGTGGATGGCAGCGGGTGTTATGACCGCATTGTAGATAACTATAAGAAGTTAGTTGAGAAGCGCGGTGATAAGGAATATTATGTGCGTGGAACGTATACGAAATACAATTTGGACTTTTCAGAAGACGTAATGCATTTGTACAATGCAGGATTTGATCAGGTTTCCGTGGAACCGGTTATGGAAGATGAAAGTGTAGAATACGCAATCACAGAGAAAGATTTAGATCAGATCTATGCGGAGTATGACAAATTGGTGGATCAGATTGCGGAGATCAAGGATAACGGTGGAAGTATCAATTTCTTTCATTTCATGATTGATCTGGATCAGGGACCATGTGTGATCAAGAGACTGCGTGGCTGTGGTAGTGGCAACGAGTATGTTGCGATCACGCCGGATGGCGATATTTATCCATGTCATCAGTTTGTAGGTCATGAAGAGTATTGTATGGGTAATTTGGAGCAGGGAACGTTTAACACCGACATTAAAAAGAATTTGCCGGTGCACATGTATATTCCAAACCGACTTGCCGAGACTGCTGGGCAAAAATTCTATTGCAGCGGTGGATGCAATGCGAACAATTATATTTATAATGGGGATATTCATGATGCTTATGAATTATCCTGTAAGATCATGCGCAAGCGTTTAGAGTGTGCGATCCTAAGTCAGGTTCGCGATATGCTGAAATAGGTGAGAGCGCAGAATGTGGTCTGAACAATAACTTTTGATATGGAAAGTTATCATTATGTGGAAAAATCCCGGTAACTGAATTGAAGTTTACCGGGATTTCTTTTCTTTGTAAATAGTTAGGTAATAATACCTAATCTATCAGCATTTCTAATAAATTTACATTCGTTGGCATATAAAATGCAGGAATCGGATAATTCTCATCATTGTAATTTCCTTTGGCAAAAATAGAACAGATCTGCTCGTGTGTCTCTGTAGTATAAACCAGAGACAGTACTCTTGCTAAATGATTAAACATCAATGGAGAGATGCATACGCCCCATTCTTCCGAATCATTTTCGTCAAATAGCTTTGGTGTGATGGCTAATGTCTTGCCATTTTTAGTATTTGTGGCTGTCAATTTCAAAAATCCGGTCTGAGGATCCGTCGTGCAGCTTAAAGTACAGATTTCTTCGATATTCTCTCGGAAATGCACTGTCTCCAATAAAGAAGAATTCACATCATTTAATGGATTGCATAAATCCTTAATGATCTGTTGCTTATCGCTTGTAATAAGATATATTAATTTGTCGATGCTCTTCTGGCTCATGACATCACTGTTAACAGAGCCTTTCTTAGCATTCAAAAAATCAACCAATACATCAATTTCCTCTTGACTGAGTAAGGAATAACTTTGGCTTTGTATGGTATTCATAATCAGTACCTCCCGTTAAATCTATCACACATTTTGCATAATCATAATTATATGCTCATTATACATGGTCTGAGCGTTTGTTTCAACTACGGATTAAAAAAAATAAAAGTGGGGATTCTGAATAAAAAGCAAAGCCAGTGCTTTGCATAACACCACATTGTGAGCAGTTTTCTATAAAGTGAAAAGAAGAGTTTGCACAGAGAAAGGAGCGTGGTCTGGGATGTTAGTAGGACCCAAAAAGAATCCGGTGGAAATTTTAACGCCGGAGGACATTGCTAAGCTGCCGCAGCAGGAACAGCATAAGTGGGAGATCGCTGCAGAACTTGGATTGTTTGATAAAATCATAGAACAGGGCTGGGAGGCTTTGACGGCACGGGAGAGTGGCAGGATCGGAGGAATGTTGGCTGCAGCTCAGAGAAAGAAAAAGTAGTTGACATTCCGACAGGAGTATACTATTTTCTACATGGACACAATTATTTTTGAGGTGACAGATAATGGGACATAAAAAGGAATATGAAGAGAAGCAGCGTCATGGTACGGTAGAACTGCCGCTGGGATTACACAAGATGGAATATCCGGAGGGAACAGACGCTATTTTTTATTTACATTGGCATCAGGAGTTTGAGTTTTTTGTCGTGACAAAGGGCAGTGTGCTGTTTATGGTCGATGAGAGAGAATATATGCTCCGCAAGGGAGATGGTATCTTTATCAATTCGAATCAGCTGCATTCTGCCAAAACAATAGATGGTCATGCATGTGCTTTTTTTGCGGTGGATTTTTCCTATCAGATATTAGCAGAAGATATTCATAGTCGTTTTGCTCAAAAATATATCCGACCGGTACTGAATGGTGAGACGGAGTTTGCAGTTTATCTGGCAGGAGATGGAGAACAGTGGCAGCAGGAAGTGATCAGCTTGCTGCAGGATATCGGAGTGTGTCCGGAGCATGATCTAACCGATTATGAACTCTTGGTTCGCAGTCGGATCTATGCAGTATGGGATCAGATGACACATCATGCAGCATATACAATGCGGGAAAAATCCGGGAAACACTCTTCGGAGCGTCTTGCACCGGTCGTAGAGTATATGCATCAGAATTACGCTTATGAGATCACGTTAGCAGAGCTGGCGGCGCTTTTGCCCATGAGCGAAGGTCAATTCTGTCGTGTTTTTAAGCAGGTGATGAAGCTTTCGCCAATGCAGTATTTAATGCGATATCGTATTTTTACAAAGCTGCAGGATGCTGCAAGACACGGATAAAAAAGTTGGGGAGATTGCCAATTTGTCAGGTTTTAATAATATCAGTTATTTTAACAAAGTATTTTTGAATACGATCGGTGTACTCCAAAAGAGTATCGTGCGAATAGTATGTATTGATGGAGGAATGAGGATGGTTTATTATAAAACGATTTTAGAGGCAGCAAAGCATTTTGAAGAGAAGAAAGCGTTCTTGTTCGACATGGATGGATTGATATTTGACACAGAACAATTATTCATGGAGCAGCTTGCAATCGTCATGAAAGAACATGGATATACTTTGACAAAAAGAGTTTTATATACAAAGTCTTGGGTTGACGGGAGAAACCCTGAAAAGCCTGATGTGTGGTGCGTATGGGGGGAAGAGTATCCTTTTGCAGAACTTAGCGCAGAGAGCCGCAGAAGGGTCAGTATCGTTGCTGAGACAGTGGGACTGAGGGTAAAGCCTGGAATCAGGCAATTGCTCGGGTGGCTGTGTGAGCATCATAAGAACTGTGCGGTCGTTTCTTCCACGCACGCAAAATATGTACGAAAATACTTAGAATATGCGGGGATAGATTCTTATTTTAAGGAAGTGATCGGTGGAGATATGGTGGAAAGATCCAAGCCGGAGCCGGATATTTTCCTGTTGGGCTGTGAAAAGACCGGGGTAACGCCAGAGGAGGCGGTGGTTCTGGAAGATTCTGAAAATGGTATTCGCAGTGCGTCAAGAGCCGGGATCGCGACGATCTGTGTGCCGGATCTAAAATATCCGGGAGAACAGGTGCTGCCGCTGATCGATGTTATTGTCACAGCCGGAGAAATAACGGAATGACCGGATCATTTTTTGGAACAGTGTCGAAATAATACTATGCAGCTTATCAGAGAGATCACACCGATCAAAGTGCACAATGTCGAAACCGTGCCGAGCGTGAGAACTGCATAGTCAAATGCATCAGACATTGTCGGATGCACAGAAAATCAAAATACATATAATAAACATTGCGATCAGCAGATAAATGCGGATCGTTACTAAATGGGGGCGAAGCGGTGTATTGCCCTGCTTTCCGTATAATGTCGAATTGCAGATGCAGTTCGGCTTTTTTGATGGGCAACGGTATACCAGCCGACCGCAAAAAATGAGATGCAGTGGCTTTCGTACAATACATTGTGTACACCGGATAAAAACATCATACTTACAAACCACAGAAAGATATTTTGTAATGATGCAAATTTTGTGATCTGTTGGAAATACGATTGATATACAAAGAACAGGAGGAAGGAGAGTATTGCAGCGGTTACGGTGGAGATGAGCTGCAGACGTCCTGCTTTTTGACGCAGTGTGGTCGTATCTGAAACGGAACCGCTAAGCAATGTGCGAAGTCTGCGGCGGCAAATAGACGGAATGCCGTAAAAACAGACACAGACAATAGCGCAGACACAGTAAGCCACTGCCAGAGGAAAGGCGATCAGTCTGCGTACCACCCACAAAAGACAACAGATAGGAAAGCAGTACACTGACAGCTCCTGTCAGATCGCTTAAAAAGGAGATACAGACAGGAGAGCGGCTGGTGGCTGCGTACGATGTCTTTGCAGTAGCGCTGCAGATTGAACCCTCGGAATCGGTTTGGCGCAATCCCTGCTCTTGCTGCCTGTGCACTGCGCGTTTGTTCGCGTTCTATTTCGTCGTTTATTTGCTGCTCCGTCAAAATAGAACCTGCTTCTTCGCGAAACAGCGCAGCAAAATCACGATCTGTGACGGGTGTATCTTGTACCATAGATTATCCTCATTTCCAGTAGGAATGCGTTTGCATTGTACTATATTTGTGATTCGTAAACGGGGACATTAACGGCTCAGACCGGATTGGAGAAAGGGTTTGATAAATTCATATTGCTTTTGACCGGAAGCAGATAAATTCTCTGTGAACAGCTCCGTAAGTAACTCATTCTCCTCTGCGGTGAAACGGATGTTTTCACGATCTATCTGCGTTTTCCATTCCATCAGTGCCGGAAGTGCTTCTGTGATCGTGTGTCCCTGCAGATGACCAGTCAATTGTAAGATCATTTCCTGCTTTTTAGGATCCAGAGAACGGAATTTTTCATTGTTCTGCCATGGGTGAAGTTGTTGTGTCATAGGCGTTCCTTTCTGGTGACTGGCACCGTCCATTATACATGATTTGTTGAAATTGTTCAAAGGTGGATTTTGCTCCGGCGCAAGCTGAGATAACAAAATTCCATCAATTGACTGTTGGGTGAATTGCTGCCGGTGGCTGTAAGATCAGCTGCGGGATGTGATTTTTGAAATTCCCGATAGCTTCGAAACAGGCGGTTAGCTTGTAAAACATTTAAGACAGTCTGGACAAAATCAGCTTCTTTTGGAGTACAGTACTCACGAATACATTGCAGCATTGTCTCAGGATTTGGTGTGAAATCCGGTGCAGACGGCTGGTCCTCTAATGAGAGTCCGGCAGCCTCCAGACTATACCGTTCATCGCTTTGCCCTCTGGCGGTATGGATCAGTGCATCTGCCTGCAGCATGATCTCAATAGCACGCCTGCTTTCCGGCATTGCATAAGGAAGTGCTGCTTTAAGCATTGCCATGTGTCGGTTGTGATCGGGTGGTACTTGCATAGTATTTCCTCCTTTCACCAAATTATACACCACGTATTTCCAGCATTATGCATGTGGAAAATGGTTCGTATAATTATGCAATGTCCATCTTAAAATCCGCAGACGGAAATCCGGATTGCTGTGAGAGATTTACATTCTCTTATACAAATCCACTTTCGGGAACCGGACATTTCATTCACACCTATATGGGTGATGGCAATCCACTTCCAAGCTTTGAGGGTGAGCCGAAGCTGGTTGCAATCCCGGATGATATGGATGCATTTACCGATATGCTGTGGAACTCTTTGAATGAGGATAACAAGGTATGTTGGTCTTCCCTTAGTGAAGTGGAAGCAAAGATTTACTGGGTGGACGATCTTGGCGAATTGACACCATTAGCGGCAGCTTATGCAAGAGCGCGTGGCGCAGACCGTATGTCTTCTTTCGGTGACTTTATTTCTCTGTCTGACGTCTGTGACGTTGATACAGCGCGCTAAACTGATAAAGAGAGAGGTATCAGATGGTATTATTGCACCGGGTTACGAGCCGGAAGCATTGGAATATCTTGAAGGGGAAGAAAAAAGGAAATTATGCGATCATTCAGATCGATCCGGCATACGAGCCGGCTCCGATCGAGCATAAGGATGTATTTGGTATCACATTCGAGCAGGGAAGAAATGAGTTGAATATTGATGAGCATTTCTTTGATGATGTTGTAACAGAGAATAAAGACATTCCACAGCAGGCCAAGATCGATATGGCGATCGCAATGATCACGTTGAAATACACACAGTCTAACTCCGTATGTTTTGTGAAGAACGGACAGGCGATCGGTATTGGTGCCGGACAGCAGTCACGTATTCATTGTACCCGTTTGGCAGGCAACAAGGCAGATAACTGGCTTTTGCGTCAGTCTCCAGGTGCTTTCGCTTCCGTTCAAAGAGGGAATGAAACGTGCGGACCGCGACAATGCGATCGATCTTTACATCGGTGAGGATTATATGGATGTATTGGCAGATGGCGAGTGGGAACGTGTATTTACGGAGAAACCGCCGGTATTTACCAAAGAGGAAAAACAGGCATGGATCTCTCAGGCAACAGATGTTGTTTGTGGTTCAGATGCGTTTTTCCCATTTAGTGACAATGTAGAGAGAGCATTCCGCAGTGGTGTAAAATATATTGCACAGCCGGGTGGATCCATTCGTGACAATGATGTGATCGAAGCATGTAATAAGCATGGCATCGCAATGAGCTTTACAGGTATCCGTCTGTTCCATCATTAATGCGAGTTCGTAAGAAAGGTCGAATGCGGTTGTACGCATCGAAATGGAAAGAAATATGGCAGGATCAACATTTGGAAATTTATTTCGCGTGACGACTTGGGGAGAATCACATGGACGCGGTATTGGTGTGGTTGTAGATGGCTGCCCTGCAGGGCTTCCATTGGATGAGCAGACAGTGCAGCAGTACCTGAACCGACGCAAGCCGGGACAGACAAAGTATTCTACACCTCGTAAAGAAGATGATCTGGTAGAGATTCAGTCAGGTGTCTTTGAGGGGAAAACAACGGGAACGCCGATATCCATGGTGGTATACAATAAAACACAGCGGTCTTCTGATTATTCGGAGATTGCATCCTACTATCGCCCTGGGCACGCAGACTATACGTTTGATCAAAAATATGGATTTCGAGATTATCGCGGTGGTGGCCGTTCCTCCGGTCGGGAGACGATCGGACGTGTTGCCGGAGGTGCTGTGGCATTGGAAGTGCTTCGGGCACTGGGAGTTGAGGTTTATGCGTACAGTAAGGAGATTGCCGGTATTGTGATCGATCCAAAGCGTGCAGACCGCAGCAATATCAGCAAGAGTCCATTGTATATGCCGGATCTGGAAGCGTCTGCACAGGCAGAAGATGCTCTTATGGCATGTATGCAGGAGCAGGATTCTGCAGGCGGTGTGATCGAGTGTGTGGTTCATGGAATGCCGGTTGGCGTTGGTGAACCGGTATTTGACAAGCTGGATGCAAAACTTGCGCAGGCAGTTATGTCGATCGGGGCTGTCAAAGGAGTAGAGATCGGTGATGGATTTTTGGCAGCACAAAGCCGCGGCTCACAGTTTAATGACAGTTTTGTTGTGCACAACGGCGCTGTTTGTACTAAGACAAATCATGCCGGCGGAATTTTAGGTGGTATTAGTGATGGCTGTGACATTATTCTCCGTGCGGCAGTAAAGCCGACACCATCCATTGCGTCTGCGCAGGAGACGATCGGTCGTGACGGCGCAGAGAGGAAGATTCATATCAAAGGCCGGCATGATCCGATCATTGTACCTCGTGCCGTAGTAGTGGTAGAATCTATGACGGCGATCACCTTGTTAGACTTGCTGATGATGTCGATGACTTCTCGTCTTGACCGGATGCAGCATTATTTTGGGATTGACCGGAATAGGATACGACAAGATCGTGGCAGATTGTGTCTTTGTTCCGTAATTTGCATAGAATATGTTAGGGATACCTTAACAATCCTAAAAAATACGATATTTTGTAAGTTTGTATGTGCGATGAAGCTGCAGACGTACTTTGGAGGATATTTATGCGATACTATCATTACGGAACTAAGCGGCATGAGAACCTACTGAAAGGAAGCGGAATGCCGCTGTCGGAACAGGCAGATGCTTTTTGCAGAGGCGACCGGGATCTGATCATTGAAGACGATACAATTTATGAGATTGACAGAGAATGTCTTGGTTGTCGTCAGGAAAGGGTCAGAGCAGGTAAACGGGTCTGAGTTATATAATGAAAAAGGACAGTTTTCTATAATGGGAACAGAGTGTGCTTTGTGCACTTTGTACGTCACCGCAAAAAGGCTGACATTGGATGAATGTCAGCCTTCTTTCAAGCTGGTTGGTAAAGCCTGAGAGACAGCCCTAAGCTGCAATTGTCAGACTTAAATGTTCAGCCCTCACCTGCAGTACAAAGCATAGACTTTGTAATGGTTATCGGATAGTGGAAGGGTTTTGTGATGCAGTGCTTTAGAAACCGCATCCGCAGCAGCAAAGAATAAGTATGATCCAGATGATGGAGCTGCAGCCGCTGTCTCCACAACCGCCGCCGAAACCACCAAATCCGTTGCCGTTACCACAGCAACAGCACAGGAGCAAAGGATAATGATCCAACTGCATCCGTTGTCATTTGAAGCGCATCCACAGTTTGTAGCTGCTAAATCACTCATAAGTCCTCCAATCTGTCGGAAGTGTTCCGACAGTAAAATATATTTACAGTGTTATCCTATGCGGAGGTGCTTGGACAGTTTCCAAAAATATAAAAAGATTTTGTAGCTGTGCGTGAGACGTGCAGATACATAGAAAGGCATGGGTGTTTATGATGTCAGATCGAAACGTAACAAAATATTGCAAGCGGTTTCTTGCACTGTGTATTATGACAGGATTATTGTTCACAACGACAGGATGTAGTGTGTTTGGACCAAAGCAAAAGCCGTACAAAACCTATAAGCCGTCGGTGTCAGAAACGCCGGTGGCATCCGAACAGCCCGTTGTTAATTTATCGGAAGAACAAGCGGGAGAGTTTGCCAGACGTTATCTTGCGAAGATGACGACCGAACAAAAGGTGGCACAGCTTTTCGTAGTTAAGTTAGAGGAACTGGATGGCTCACAGGGAGGATACTATGAATTTCGTAAATGCACAAAAGGGATGAAGACAACTTTAAGTCAGATCCCGGTAGGTGGTGTTGTGTTATTTTCGAGAAATATTTCCACTCGGAAAAGGACATCAAAACTCATCCAGAGATTACAGGTCAACAGCCAGACACCGTTGTTTGTCACTGTAGATGAGGAAGGAGGCAGTGTTGCGCGTATTGCTTCTAACAAAGAAAATGAAAACGACAAAATTCCCGACGGCAGAAAGCATTGGCAAGACGAAAGACGGGGAATACGTTTATAATATGGGAAGGACGATTGCCAGAGAGATACGGGCACTTGGATTCAATGTGAATTTTGCGCCGGTTGCAGATGTTAAAACGAGTGATCTGAATACGGAAATCGGAGAACGTTCCTTTGGATCTGATCCCGGTAAAGTATCTGATATGGTAGCCGCTTTCGTACAAGGCAGTCAGGAGCGCGGGGTATGTGCAACGTTAAAACATTTTCCGGGACAGGGATCTTCCGATGGAGATACGCATCAGGGAAGTGTTGACATAGACAGCAGCATTTCCAAACTGCGTGATCTGGACTTCGTGCCGTTTAAGGCAGGAATTGATGCGGGGGCAGAGTTTGTTATGGTGTCCCATATATCGGTCAGTCGTGTTACGGAGACGAAAGAGCCGGCTAGTATGTCGGAATTGATCATGAAGACGATCTTACGTGAAGAGCTTGGCTTTTCGGGGATCGTGATCACAGATGCTTTTGATATGGCTTCGATCACGGATAATTATACACCGGGTGAAGCTGCACTCCAATCTTTTATGGCTGGAGCAGATATTATTTTGATGCCGAGCGATCTGACACAGGCCTATCAGGCAATATTGAATGCGGTAAACAGCAAAAAATTACGCAGAGCCGCTTAGATGAGTCGGTGATCCGTATTTTGACAACAAAATTTAAGCACGGTATTTTGACGCAAGAGGATCTGACGGTCTGGGAACACCGACCGCAACACCGAGTGTTACACCGGCAGTTACTGTATCGCCAAAGGCAAAAAAAAGGGAAAAAAGAATAGGGAATCCGCAAAAACAATAAAAAAATCGACAAAAATAAGTCGAAAAAAGTAGTTGTCCCCTTGCTAGATTTTCAGAAACAGTTATAATGTTATTGGTGAAAGTATTCCATCCAAAAGAGGATAGACAGCATGAAGGAGAACAAAATGATGTGTGACAGACAGAAAGAATGCCTCGCATGCACCAACAGATCGTGTATGATGGCTGGCATTGAAGATCCGAAATTAGGAGAAGAATGTGGCGTATTTGGTATGTATGACATGGATGGCGGCGATGTTGCTTCGTCCATTTATTATGGATTGTTTTCGCTGCAGCACAGAGGACAGGAAAGCTGTGGTATCGCAGTGAGCCGTACAGACGGTGAGAAACGAAATTCCCAGATGATCAAGGGAATGGGACTTGTCAACGAAGTATTTGATGCAGAGAAGTTAGAACAGCTTCATGGTGATATTGGCGTAGGGCATGTGCGTTATTCAACGGCTGGAGCCAGTATCCCGGAGAATACGCAGCCGTTGGTATTGAATTATATCAAAGGCACTCTGATGGTTGCACACAATGGTAATCTCGTTAATGCAGTTGATCTGCGCAGAGAGTTGGAATTGATGGGAGCGATTTTTCATACCAGCATTGATTCTGAGGTGATCGCCTATTTGATCGCCCGTGAGAGATTACATGTTGGAACTGTGGAAGATGCGGTGAAGTTAGCGATGCAGAAGATCCGGGGTGCGTACTCGCTGGTGGTTGCCAGTCCGCGCAAAATGATCGGTGCGAGAGATCCGTTTGGATTCCACCCGCTTTGCATTGGTAAGCGGGATAATGCATACTTTTTCTCATCTGAAAGCTGTGCTTTGGACACAGTTGGTGCAGAATTTGTACGAGATGTTGCACCGGGAGAGATCGTTACGATCACGCCGCAGGGAATACAGTCAGATCGCAGTATGGCTTCTGACAAATGCGCAAGATGTATTTTTGAATATATTTACTTTGCCAGACCGGATAGTTATATCGATGGGATATGTGTGCATTCCTCTCGATTGACAGCAGGAAATATCCTGGCGCAGGAGCATCCGGTGGATGCGGATATTGTCGTAGGCGTTAAGATGCCGATGGCAACCCACGTATCACAGACGAGCAGATCGAAGAACTGAAAAGCCATGTAGAGGATATCAACTACGATGTGGCAAGAGAGCGTGAGAAGCTCGTGCGTCATGACGTTATGAGTCATGTGTATGCATATGGACAGCAGTGTCCGAAGGCAGCAGGTATCATCCATCTGGGTGCAACAAGCTGTTATGTTGGCGATAACACAGATGTCATCATTATGACAGAGGCAATGAAGCTCGTTCGTACAAAGCTGATCAATGTCATCAATGAGCTTGCAAAGTTTGCAGATACCTATAAGGATCTTCCGACTCTGGCATTTACACATTTCCAGCCTGCACAGCCAACGACAGTTGGTAAGCGTGCGACACTCTGGATGCAGGAGTTACTGCTGGATTTAGCAGACCTTGAATATATGATCGGACAGCAGAAGCTGCTTGGCTGTAAGGGAACAACCGGTACACAGGCAAGTTTCTTAGAGCTGTTTGAGGGCGACCATGAGACCGTGAAGAAAATCGATGGAAAGATTGCTGAGAAGATGGGATTTGCAGCCTGCTATCCGGTTTCCGGACAGACCTATTCCAGAAAGGTCGATGCGAGAGTCTTAAATGTACTTTCCGGCATTGCGATGTCAGCCCATAAGTTCTCTAACGATATTCGTCTTCTTCAGCATCTGAAGGAAGTAGAA
>VOFE01000860.1_pt1 | contig 33757 bp, 45 predicted proteins | sample 5384071 | NCBI WGS metagenome assembly VOFE01 (sample SAMN12384724, study PRJNA508395) | human gut metagenome | isolation source: healthy gut D | host: Homo sapiens
TACGAAGACCGTATGTCATGGGCGAAGAAGATGATCGTGAACATTGCCAAAGCAGGATTCTTCTCATCAGACCGTACAATCGCTTACCTTAAGAAAAAAGGCAACTCCAGCAATAACAAAAAAAGTTGTATGAGTCAGAAAATCAGTGTAAGATAAATGTATTATATTGTGTAGAAGATGTGAAAGATCTGAAAATTTTTCTGCACAGAAGGAGAAAATCATGCCAACAACAGAAAAGCCGGGACTGACCCGGGATGCCATTAAATATCTGGCAATTTTTACCATGCTTCTGAACCATATCGCCAACGTGCTTCTGCCGGAAAACACGATCCTGTGGGAAGTGTTTATAGACATTGGCTACTTCACAGCCATTACCATGTGCTATTTTCTTGTGGAAGGTTTTTACTATACACATTCCCGGAGAAAATACGGTGAAAGGCTTCTGATCTTTGCCGGAATCTCCCAGGTTCCCTATATGATAGCCTTTGGGAATTCACAGCTGAATATGATCTTTACTCTGTTTATCTGCTTTATGATCCTGGTTGTTCAGGAAAGGATGATGGCAAGTAAATGGAGAATTCCACTTCTGATCCTGCTCCTTTTACTATCCGTTTATTCGGACTGGGCAATCCTGGCACCGGTTTTTACCATCTGGTTCCATGAGAGCTGGGGGAACAGGAAGAGGATGATAACAGCGTACGGAGTCGGTGCTGCCCTTTTTGTGCTGTTTAACTACAGCTCCTACGTGGAAAAAAATGGCAGCCGGACCGGCAATGCTCCATGCTCTGTTTTCGGCAGCAGGGATCGTGGCATCAGGAATCATCATCCTGTGCTTCTATAATGGCAAAAAATCCGAAAAAGCACCGAAGTTTTCCAAGTGGTTTTTCTATATCTTTTATCCGGCACATCTGCTGATCCTGAGCATAGTCCGTGTTATAGTATAGTAATAGATAAAATAAAATCTCTCCAATATTTATAACCGGATAGATTGCCGAAAATAAATTTCATATCCACATAAAACATAGTAATTCTGTAAGAAAACAGAAAAATAGCGAAAAAACTCTTGAAAACCCACAAATTATCTGCTATGCTAACTGACATGACAAAGGCGTCTGGAAATTGAGTTTCCAGGCGCTTTTTGCGTTGCAGAATAATTGAGGGAATTGAGGAGGAAATGAATGATGAATGCAGGAGATACCGGCTTTTATGCTGATCTGTACAGCCTTTGTGTTCTTTATGACACCTGGGCTTGCGTTTTTCTACGGAGGACTGGTCCGCAGGAAAAATGTGGTAAATACCATGATGGCCTGTGGGGCGATCATGGGACTGTCCGTAGTTATGTGGACATTGTTTGGATATTCGCTGGCATTTGGAGGAAATCATGGCGGGATCATCGGAGATTTTCGCTGGTTTGCGCTGAATGGCGTAGGCTGGGAGCCGGGACCTTATGCGGATACGATCCCGCATCTGGTATTTGTGGCGTTCCAGATGATGTTTGCCATGATCACACCGGCACTGATCACCGGTGCCGTGGTTGGAAGGATGCGTTTTAAGGCACTGTTTTTCTTTATTGCGATCTGGTCTTTGATCGTGTATTATCCAATGGCACATATGGTCTGGGGAGACGGTGGATTTCTGGCAACCATCGGTTCCGTGGATTTCGCAGGAGGAAACGTGGTACATATCAGTTCCGGTGTCAGTGCACTGGTTCTTGCCATTTATCTTGGACAGAGACGAGGCTATGCAAAAGCAACCTATCGCACACACAATATCCCATTTGTATTTCTCGGAGCAGCTATGCTGTGGTTCGGATGGTTCGGCTTTAATGCAGGAAGTGCGCTGAAGGCAGACGGCCTTGCGGCACATGCCTTTATGACCAGCAGCATTTCTTCTGCCTGCGCACTGCTGACCTGGATGCTGATCGAGGTGATCCGCGAGGGAAAACCGACACTGGTTGGTGCATCCACAGGTCTTGTTATCGGACTGGTGGCCATTACACCGGGAGCTGGTTTCGTACCGGTATGGGCATCCTTTATCATTGGGATTCTGGTAAGCCCGATCTGTTACTTTACTGTGATCCTTTTGAAACAGAAGCTGAAGATCGACGATGCCCTGGATGCTTTTGGTTGCCATGGTATCGGTGGTATCTGGGGAGGAATCGCAACAGGTCTCTTCGGAAAAACTTCCATTAACTCTGTTGCAAAATGGGACGGCCTTGTGTTTGGAGATCATCGTCTGTTCCTGGCGCAGGTATTGAGTATTGTGATCACCATTACGGTTGCTATTGTGGGAACGCTGATCTGTATCGGGATCGTGCGGATCTTTACACCGCTTCGTGTAGATCCGAAGGAAGAGATGGTAGGGCTGGATGCATCCCAGCATGGAGAGAATGCATATCCGTCATTTAATGGATTTGACTGATAAGAGTCCATTTCCTGTTAATGTGAATGATGGTGTTAAAGAGGAGATTATAGTATGTTGATTAAAATAGAAGCAATCGTAAGAGAAGAAAAAATGGAAGATGTCAAAGCAGCGTTAAATGAGATCCAGGTTAACGGTTTTACAGTAACCCAGATCATGGGCTGCGGAACACAGCGCGGCTATACAGAATATGTCCGTGGTTCCAAGATCGATGTATTTCTGAAACCGAAGATCAAGTTTGAGATTGTAGTATCATCAGAAGACTGGGAGATTAAAGTTATTGATGCCATTCAGAAAGCAGCATTCACCGGTGATCCGGGCGATGGTAAGATATTCAGCTACGAGATCCGTAACGCTGTTCGTATCCGTACAGGTGAGACCGGATACGATGCGCTGCAGTCGGAATTTCTGTAAATTGTTTTATTAATATGTAAATTATGTGTGAAAGAGTCCTTCGGGAAGTCGCAGAGATATCAGGAGATATAATCTTGAGATTTTTCGGAGGACTTTTTTACCACAGATTTAACAATAGTCTTACGTTGATTTGATGAAAAACAGCATGTGGCCGGTATAATATATAAGATGTACACGAAAACTAAAAATAATAGATAAGGCAGACATGACAAAAAAGAAATCAAAGAAAAAAATAAGAAAAAAACAGAAATCTATTAAAGATGGATTCGAACAGGACCAAGAAGAGCAGGAGAAGGAGAATCCAAAAATGGATGCTCCGGCTCAGAAGTCAGAGCAGAGCAGAGTTCCGGATTCAATAGAACCAGAAAATCAGAAACTGACAGCAGAAAAAACAGCAGCCATCGCAAGCTACATCAAGGATCCGGACTACCGCCTCCGCTGTAAGGCGGCCATCGATATCCTTATGGCAAAACTGAAGATGATCAATGCAGAGCTTTCCGGGCAGAAAAAACGTACTGTGATCAGTCAGACTACCAGTCGGATCAAAAGTGCGGAAAGTATTTACGCAAAACTTCTGAAAAAAGGCCTGGAACCGGATTTCGAGACAGCCAGAAAAAATCTGAAGGATCTCATAGGCATCCGTGTAGTCTGTCCATTTGAGGATGAGCTTTACCAGGTGGCAGAATTCTTAGAAATGCAGAAAGATATCGAGATCATCCGGATCAAGGATTACATTAAAAATCCAAAGAAAAACGGCTACAAAAGTCTTCATTTGATCGTGAAAGTACCTATCTACTCTGCGGAAGGTGAACAGAAAGAACTGGTGGAAATACAGCTTCGGACCATTGCGATGGATTACTGGTCTGTGTTAGAATATGAATTGTATTATAAAAAAAGAGACAATGCGGAAATTGAAACAGAATTAAAAAAATATGCAGAAGAAATTGCTAATCTGGATCACAGAATGCTGGGATTACGAAATAAAATCGAAAAAATCTGAGCAATCAGCGAATGCGAGATCAGAATGCCTGTTTTATGACAAACCTGTAAAATTACTGCATCAGAAAAGGAGAATATCCCGGTGCTGGAGAAATAAAAGATATTTACACATGAAATTATAAATTAGGATTTATAAAAAAGAAAACGGAGAATTCCCGAAAGAAAAATTTAAGGAATTCTCCGTTTTATTATCTGACTGAGCAAACTATGAAGTTATTATTCAATATAGAGCTGTGCAACAAATGGGGCATAAGATATCCAACTGCTTTTTCTCTGCCATAGTTGCATTTCAACTGCAAAGATGACACTTTTCACAGGCGGACGGTGTGGCTGCACAACCGCCGAGAGCAGTTTCACGAAGCTCTGCAGGAAGTTTTTTGCCCACAGTATACATGGCATCGATCATCTCATCCAGCGGGATGAACTGGGGGATACCGGCCAAAGACATTTCGGCTGCGATAAGGGCATTGGAAACACCGGCTGCGTTACGGTTCTGGCAGGGATATTCTACCAGGCCGCCTACAGGGTCGCACACAAGTCCAAGCATATTCATAAGAACCGTGGAAGCAGCATAAGTACACTGAAGAGGTGTACCGCCAAGAAGTTCCACAGCAGCAGAAGCAGCCATTGCGGAAGCGATTCCGACCTCAGCCTGACATCCGCCAACAGCACCTGCAACTGTGGCGTTTCGCATGGCAAGATAGCCGATCGCGCCTGCATTAAATAGTGCCTGGCGGATTTTTTTATCGGAAAAGCCGTAGACCTCCTGAAGAGCAAGCATCATTCCGGGAACGATCCCGGCACTGCCGGCAGTAGGAGAGGCAACGATAAGTCCCATGGAAGCGTTGGTCTCAAGGGTTGCCATAGCGTAGGTGATCCCCTTTCCGAGAACGTTTCCGCACAGGCTTTTTCCCAGGTCATGAAATTCGCAGAGCTTTCGGGCTTCACCGCCGATCAGTCCGCCCATAGATATCACCGGATCTTTGATGGGGGAAAAAGCAGCATCCTTCATGATCTCCAGAACACGGTCCATGCGCTGGTCCACGATTTCAGCAGTGGTTTCACCGAGAAGGATCTCACGTTGGCGCATTACTTCGGAAATCGGAAGCTTTTTTTCCTGGCAGAGAGCAAGAAGTTCCTTGGCATTTTTGAAATCCATAAAACACATCCTCCTTTTCCCTACATCTGAACAACCATGACATCATGGATGTTGGTGTTCCGGTGAATGCTTTCTACGATATCTTCCGGGAGATGACCATCGGATTCCACAATCGTATAGGCTGTGGTTCCTTTGGATTCACGGAAGAGGCGCATGAAGGCAATGTTAATGTTACGTTCACTTAAGCATCTGGTGATGTAGGCCACAACACCGGGAGTATCCTGATGGATCACGATGATGGCACTGTATTCGCCGGTGAAATCCACTTTCACGTGGTTGATCTCCACAATGCGGACCTTGCCGCCGCCCAGCGATTCCCCCCGGACTGTCATTTCCTGTCCCTGTTCATTGACCATATGGATATCTACAGTGTTGGGATGGACATCGGTTTCCGCTTCATTTGGAGTAAAGGAAAAGTCGATCCCCTGTTCCCTGGCAATATCAAAAGAATTCCGTATACGCATGTCATCTGTGGAAAAGCCCATGATCCCGCCAAGGAGGGCACGGTCTGTACCGTGTCCCTTGTATGTTCTGGCGAAGGAACCATAAAGGATGAATTCCACTTTTTTCAGGGGCGGCGTGATCATCTTCTGGGCAAGGAAAGCAATGCGTGCAGCCCCTGCGGTATGAGAACTGGAAGGACCGATCATGTTGGGACCCATAACGTCAAATACACTGATAAAAGACATTTTGCTTAATTCTCCTGTGGTGTTTTTGCGATAAATTTCTTATAAATGGTGTCAACGATCACGCCGATGGCGTTGTCACCGGATACATTGCAGGCAGTTCCGAAGGAATCCTGGGTAATGTAAAGGGCAACCATGATAGCACAGATGGCACCGTCCGGATCACCGGCTTCCGCTCCGAATACCATGTAAAGGAATGGAAGAGCAGTCATGATGGAACCACCGGGAGCACCGGGAGATGCAACCATGGCAACACCGAGAGTCATGATGAACGGAACGATGATCCCAAGACTGATGGGCAGCTGGTTCATAAGGCAAACTGCAGTAGCACAGGCTGTGATGGTGATCATGGAACCGGCCATGTGGATGTTTGCACAGAGCGGTACTACGAAGTTGCGGATCTGCTCACACACGCCGTCCTTTTTGGCACATTCCAGATTGACCGGGATGGTAGCTGCGGAAGACTGGGTTCCCAGAGCAGTTGTGTATCCCGGGATCTGATTTTTGATCAGAGTGAAAGGATTCTTTTTGCTGACAGTACCTGCGATCACAAACTGGATCGTAATGCAGATTAGGTGCATGATGATAACAACAAGGAATACCTTCCAGAGGATGCTTAAGATGGCAAAGGTTTTTCCGGAAATAGTCATATCTGTGAAGGTTCCGCAGATGTAAAGCGGAAGCAGCGGGATGATAATGGTATGAAGGACCTTATCAATGATCTTGGAAAAGTCACTCATTCCGTTATAAAGGCTGTTTCCCATTTCTTTTCCACGCATGGAAGAGAGGCACAGTCCCATGACAAAGGCAAGGGCAACAGCAGAAAGAGTATCCATGACCGGCTCCAGTGTGATAGAGAAAAATGGTGTCAGGGATGCGTCTGCGGTAGCTGCAATCTGATCCAGTGCACCTTCACTCATAAAGTGCGGGAACAGGCTGGATGATACCAGATAGGATGCGGAACCTGCGATCAGAGTGGAGCCATAAGCCAGAGCCACTGTGATCAGGAGAAGCTTCCCTGCACCCTGTGAAAGATCCGCAATACCCATGGTCACATAGGCAAGGATCATCAGCGGGATGACGAATTTCAGAAAGGTACTGAAAAATCCGGAAAGGGTTACAACAAAGCGACAGAAGCCTTCCGGAAGGAACTGGCCGAACAGGATACCTACGATGATGGCAATGATCAGCTTCGGCACAAGTCCGATCTTGATTTTTTTCTTTTCCATTTGGATTCTTTCCTCCTAAGTATGAATTTATTCATTTTGCACAAAAATACGATTGACGTCCTCGTGATTGTATTGTAACATTGACATAAAAATAAGGCAAATTCACAGATTTCATCATCACGATGAAAAAATTTCATAGTAAAAGGGAGAAAATCATGGAAATCCGTCAGTTGGAGACGTTTGTACATGTAGCACAGCTTCAGAGCTTTTCCAGGGCAGCAGAGGTTCTGGGATACACTCAGTCAGCGATCACTGTCCAGATCCGTCTTCTGGAAAATGAGCTGGAAACAAGACTTTTTGACAGAACCGGAAAGCGTGTGGTGCTTACTCCGTCCGGAAAAGAGTTTATGGGGCATGCAAGCCGGATCTTATATGACGTAAATAAAGCAAAAAAGTCAATGAATGATGATGCGGAACTGAAAAATCCATTGCATATCGGGACTATTGAATCTCTCTGCACAGCAAAGCTTCCGGCTGTTCTCAGCAAATTTCGTGAGTTTCACCCGAAAGTAAATATGCAGGTGACTATTGATACACCGGAGCAGCTGATACGGATGATGGAGCATAACGGGCTGGATCTTATTTATATACTGGATACCCCAAGGTGGGACCAGAACTGGGTGAAGGTCATGGAGAAGGCGGAGCAGGTAGTATTTGTGGCCTCTGCAGATTCGGAGTTTGCGGGAAAGACGCTGAAGATGGAGGATATTCTGGAAGAGCCTTTTTTTCTCACGGAAAAGAATGCCAATTATCGGCAGGCCCTGGATCAGCAGCTGGCGCTTAAGAAGCAGGCCCTGTCACCGGTACTGGAGATCAGCGATACCGCTTTTATCATCCGCATGCTGGAAAAGAACCACGGACTTTCCTTTCTTCCCTATCTGGCTGTGGAGCGGGATATCCGGAAAGGAAGAATTGCCCTTTTACATGTGGAAGATGTGGAGATATCCATGTACCGGCAGATCTTTTACCATAAAAATAAGTTTAAGACAAGAGAGATGGAGGAGTTTATCCGCCTGGCGGCAGAGTGAAAGTCAGAGCTTGTAAAAACAAATAAAATGTGGCACTATAAAAGAAAAAAGCATAGGAGAGAAAAATGGATTTTATTGAAGAAGCAAAGAAGCTTGGCTTTTCCGATGCAGCGGTCATGAAAACCGATAAGCTGGTGTTTGTGCCGGAATACCGTGTTTTCTGTGAAGAAAATGCCTGTGGTAATTATGATAAAAATCCCGCATGTCCACCGGAAAGCGGGACTGTGGAAGAAATGAAGGAACGTGCCCTGGATTATGAGAACACTCTGGTGCTCCAGACGACGCAGGACAGACTCATGGATTACAGAAAAGCCAAACTTGCACATAATAAACTGACAGAGCAGCTCTCAGAGAAGATGAAAGAGTGCGGAAAAACAGATATTCTGATCATGAGCGCCGGACCGTACAAGCATAATTCCTGTATGTCTGCCTATTGTGTGGATGCGCAGAAGATGGCAGATGCTGTGGGAATGCAGTGCTGGACTAATGATGGAAAGTTCCGGTATTTTTCGCAGATCCTTTTTCGAGAGTAGAGTAGCGCATTTTTTATACATTTTTAGTATAAAAACTGGACATATTGTCAGGAAAAGGGTAAATTTATTTTGAAATGATCAAACAGGAGGAAAACCAGAATGGAAAAATCAACAGTTTATTTCACAGACTTTCGATGTCCGGTCGGCACCAGTCAGCTTGACAAACTGAAAGAAGCTCTGTATTGCAGCCGGAATCAAAGACATCGACATGGATGGTAAATTCGTAGCGATCAAAATGCATTTCGGAGAGCTTGGAAATATGGCTTTCCTGCGCCCGAATTATGCAAAAGTAGTAGCTGATCTCTGTAAGGAGCAGGGCGGAATGCCGTTCTTGACAGATTGTAATACCCTTTATCCGGGAAGCAGAAAGAACGCACTGGAGCATTTGGACTGTGCAAATCTTAATGGATTTAACACGATCACAACCGGATGTCAGATCATCATCGGTGACGGAGTTCGAGGAACCGATGAAGTAGAAGTTCCGGTAGTGAACGGAGAATACTGTAAAACTGCCCTGATCGGCCATGCTATCATGGACGCAGATATTTTTATCAGTCTCAGCCACTTCAAGGGACATGAGACAACCGGCTTTGGCGGTGCTCTGAAGAATATCGGTATGGGATGCGGAAGCCGTGCCGGAAAGATGCAGCAGCATGCCAGCGGAAAGCCGGCCATCAATGAAGAAGTCTGTCGTGGCTGCCGCCGTTGTGCGAAAGAGTGCGGAAGTGATGCGATTACATATGTAAACAAGAAAGCAGTTATCGATTACGATAAATGCAAAGGCTGTGGTCGCTGTATCGGAGCCTGCAGTTATGATGCCGTATACAATCCAAACAGCAGTGCAAATGAACTTCTCGACCGTAAGATGGCGGAATATGCACAGGCAGTCTGTCACGGTCGTCCGTGCTTCCATGTAGCACTGGTTCAGGATATCAGCCCTAACTGCGACTGTCATGGAGAGAACGATGCACCAATCCTTCCGGATATCGGAATGTTTGCAAGCTTCGATCCGGTAGCTCTGGATCAGGCATGTGCAGATGCCTGCCTGAAGGCAACTCCGATCGATAACAGCCAGCTTGGAGAGCATCTGGCAGAGCCGGGATGGCACTGTCACCATGACCACTTCGAAGGCAACCCTGGATCAGGCAGAAAAGATCGGCCTGGGAATCAGGGAATATGAGCTGAAGATAATCAAATAAGAAACAGAAATCATATAAAATCACGAAAGCACGCCTGTTACATGGCGTGCTTTTTTGCACAAATAAAGAAATATAAAATAGAAAAAACGGATAAAGACGGTATTTTAAATAAGAAATATACGCGTGCATATGCGTGCCTAAAAGAAGGGCATTGTGAATAATATACAAAGAAATAACAGGAAAATTTGGACAAAAACGAGAAAACAGAACAAGCTGTAAATTTATATTGCATAATCAGACTGCGTGTGATAACATACACACAACATAATTGACACGCATTTAACACGCAAATAAAGAGAAATGGCACGCAAATGCGAAAATATCAAAGATAAGCGGAGCTAATGTGCAGAAAAACGTGCAGATCGTGTGTACAGAAACAGGCTGCATTCTGTGAGCAGAGAATACAGAGCAGGCCTGAAATCTTTTTCAGAGGAGGAAATTATGACAGGAATACAGAAAAAACAGCGTCTGCTGACTATGATATTCGGAGCTTTCGCGATCTTTTTTACCGGATATCCCCATGTATGGTCTATTTACCAGCCCTATGTGATGGAGCAGGCAGGCTGGAGCCAGGGACAGGCATCCATGTGCTTTTATCTGGCACTGAGCACCTTTGTATTCGGAAATATCGTAGGCGGAAGGATGCAGAACCGCTTTAAGGAAAAGACGATTGTATGGATCGGAGGCGGGATCTTTGCGGCAGGAATCCGGGCATCCGCATTTCTGATCGTTCCCACACCGATTCCTATGTATCTGTCCTATGGCGTGATGCAGGGATTTGGACAGGGAATGATCTACACGGTGATCCTGGCAACTGTGCAGAGATGGTTCCCGGACCGTACCGGATTTGCTTCCGGCGTTGTGGTAACTGCCAACGGACTTTGCGGATTTTTCCTGGCGCCGCTGAGTCGAAAGCTGCTGGAGGCAGAGGGCGTGCAGAAAACCCTTCTGATCGTTGGCGTGGCCATCACGATTTCCTGGATCCTGTGCGGTATCTTTTTTCAGGCACCCGATAAGAGTCTGGTGAACGCAGGTGGCTCTGCGGCAAAGTCCGGAACATCGGAGATGAGGCAGTATACATCCGGAGAGATGATGCGTACAATAAATTTTTATCTTCTTCTTGCGACCATGTTCTTTGGACTGATTTCTTATTTTATGGTTTCACCGGTATCCCAGACCTACCAGATCGACCTTGGGATCCCGTCTGCAGTGGCAGTCAGCGCCGTTATGCTTGGATCCATTGTCAATGCGGGAGCAAGACTGGTGCTTCCGACACTGGCAGATAAAGTGGGAAGGATCGTCTGCATCAAAGGAGTGCTGATCGTGGCAGTGATCGCTATGGGAGTTCTCGCTGTATCAAGATCCCTGGCAGTAACGGTTGCTGTTGTTCTGATGTACGGCTGCTACGGCGGCATCATGGGAAGCTTCCCGTCTCTGACAAGCTCTATTTTCGGAATGAAGCACACTGGGGAGAATTACGGATTTGTCATGTTCGGCATTGTATTTGCAACCTTTGGCGCACCGGCAATCTCCGGTCTGGTGAGCAGCAAAGGTTATGAGATGAACGTGGTATTTGGGATCGGAGCTGTTTTTGCAGTGATCGCATTGGTATGCCTGACTCTACTTGGACGGAATCTTGTGAAAGAGCATGCCGAAAAATCTGCCGGAGTAAAGGATGATACAGCACAGGTAAGCAAACCACAGGCAGAATAAGTCTGAATGTAACTGGATGCAGAGCTGTGTCGCTGCCGGATCAAAAACAGCTGACTGAGAATCAGAAAATAGAAAAACCTGGAAGAAATAAAATGCCTGTGGCTGATTTCTTCCAGGCTTTTTTGAGGTGCCGGAATCAGATATTTCTGCTGGGATAACGAAAGGATGAGAAAATCAGATATTGTTTTTGACTGTTTATTTTGATCTGTCGTTTGAAGAAACCGTGAGACGACATAATACAAGAAACAGAGAATTTGGTGAAAAAGATATGCGCAGATGGTGGAGAGAAAAAGATTTTTCTTCAGTTCTCAGGGAACAGGCTATTACCTGCGAAATGGATACAGACAGTATTGTTGAGAAAATATACTCGGATTTGAACGCAGATCGCAAAGCGATTGCGTTCATGAGCATATAAAGTAAATGTAATACAAACATGTTCAGACTGGCAGCATGATTGCGATCATGCTGCCTTTTTTGCTGCTTTCCAGTACTTTTACCTGTCCGTTATGCTGTCTGACAATTTCACTGACAAGTGCAAGCCCCAGGCCGGCACCTCCCATAGCGCGGCTTCTTGATTTGTCCACACGGAAAAACGGGGTGAAGATTTTTTCCTGATATTCAGGAGGAATGCCGATTCCGGTATCAGAGACTTCAAGAAAGACGTAATTGACAGACGTGGATGTATCTGTTATTTCTTCGGAAGGATGGATATTTACGGTTACTTTTCCACCGGAGTGATTGTATTTGATCGCATTTTCCACCAGATTGTACACAGCGCGATACAGCAGATAGCTTCCGGTAATGATGCAGTCCCCCTCCTGCTGGATCAGTTCAACTTCTTTCTGTTCCGCTATGGAAGCCAGGTCGCAGAAAACCTCATCCGTCAGTGCTGCCAGAGAGATCCTTTCGGAACGTTCAACAGTCTGTACACCGGTCATATCCAGGAGGATTTCAGCCAGATGGGAAAGTCGCCCGGTCTGTTCCTGGAGCATGGCAAAAATCTCCTGATAATCTTTTAAAGCAGGTGCTTCCCTGCGGGCAAAAACCTCCAGATTTGTCTGGATAACGGCAAGAGGAGTCCTCAGCTCATGGGCTGCATTGGCAGAAAACTGCTTCTGGGCAGTAAAGGCCTCATCCAGGCGTGCGAGCATTTTGTTAAATGAAATGGTCAGGCGGGAAATTTCGTCATTGGTAGCAGGAACTTCAAGAGCCTCTGAAAGGTTCTGGACCTCTATTTGGTTTACCTCCTGGCTGAGTCTGCGAAGCGGAAGTAATGCCTGACGGCTGATAAAATAAGTGCAGATACTGCTGAGAAGGATGATGATCCCTGTTACCATGAGTCCTTTGGTGAGAAAAAGTTTTTTGGTCAGCTGCAGCTGATCGGAAAGCTCCGGAAATAAGACGGAGGGATCCATATTAAAGGTGATGGGAGCAGAGTCTGTGTTATCGATCCGTATCATGTAATCTCCCAGATTCTCCATTCCGGCAACTGCAGACTGGCTGATAAAAAAATACATCAGAATGCAGGTGACTGTCATAAGCAGTGCGGTGATCAGTGTCAGACGCCATTGAAGAGATAGCTTTCCGGTTATTTTTTTCATTGTATATCCTCCGTTAAAATGTAACCCTGGCCGATCTTATTCTGTATTGGATCAAAGCCGAGAGCCGTGCGCAGCTTTTTTCGAAGAGAAGAAATGTGGACACGAATGGAATTGCTGAGACTGTTGACGCTTCCGTCCCAGATATGCTCGATCATTTCTTCTGGGCTTATGATACGGTTCTGATGAAGAAGGAAATATTCTAGAAGAGAACTTTCCTTTCGGGTCAGAGAAAGAGGAAGTCCATCGATACTGGCCTTTCTTGTACGGGTATCAAAGCTGATACGTCCGCATTGCAGACATACATCCTGCTGGATAAATTTCCTTCGTGTCAGACTTCGGATCCGTGCCTCCAGCTCTTCAAAATGAAAAGGCTTTGTGAGATAGTCATTGGCACCGAGATCAAGCCCTTCAACCTTGTCCTGGATCTGTCCTCTGGCAGAGAGGATCAAAACGGGAGTGGAAGTATCGGATTCCCGAAACTGGCGCAGGATTTCCAGACCATCAACGCCTGGAAGGTTCAGATCAAGAAGGATGAGATCATAATTTTCCACCAGACATAATTCCAGTCCTTCATCCCCGTCAAAACATGTGTCCGCTTCATAGCCATCCATGCGAAGTCCCTCCGCAATAGACTGGCAGAGCTGCTTTTCATCTTCGATTATCAATATATGCATAATAAATTCTCCTAAAAAACAGTTGATTTTGCTTTGTTATCTATCATATCATGTATAGCATAAAATTCCTGTAAATTTTTTTATTTCTTAACAGAGATTTTATACAGGGGATGATATAGTAAGGCTACAGAGAGCAAGATTTACATATAAAATATACGTCGGTTCCGGATATGGGCCGGTGATATCAGAAGGGAGAATATAAACAATGAAATTAAGAACACAGAAAATAACAGCACTTATGGCAGCAGCGGTATTAGGAATATCTGCATTTGGAAGCGTGCCGGTAACAGCGGCGGAAAGCACGGAAACAGCAGATCCCGGAGCGGCAATGATGATGGATGGAGAGGCAGTTTCATCAGATCTGGTAGCAGGTACATTTAAGCCTTCCGACGTAACCTGCAAGGCACAGGATTCTTATGAATATCCGTTTCTGGGACTGAAGCTTTCACTTTCGAAGGAGCTGTTAAAGCAGATCAAGGACCAGAGCATTGCAATGCTTACTACGGAAGATTTTGAAAATCAGACCAATGCAGTGACATATGCCTATGTAAGCTGGAGCAAAATGACAGAGGAACAGAAAAATGCCGAAATACAGAAGATGGGAACAGGATATGACGACTGGGTGGCAGGTCTGGACAGAATTGGCACAATTGGCGTTTATGACGAAGCTTCACAGAAAAAGCTGGATGAGATCACTGGCTGTACAGAGCATAAAGAGCTTGGAAGCAGCAGTGACGGGAAATACAAATATTATCTGAGCACCAACAAAGATGCAGATGAAAAGCTGACAAAGGAGCTGGAAAAGATCAAAACCGATATTACGGAAATGGCACCGTATCAGAATATTTCCGTGTTTGACCAGCCACAGGATACCAGCGTCAACCCGGAGAATGTAAAATCTGTAGGAAAATTTGAAACAACAGGAATAGATGGAAAAACATATACAGAAAAAGTATTCAGTGACTATGACCTGACGCTGGTAAATATTTTTACAACCTGGTGCTCACCATGTGTAAAAGAAATTCCGGAACTTCAGGAGCTTTATAAAGAAATGAAAGATAAAGGCGTCGGAGTAGCAGGCGTGGTGCTTGATACTACAGATGAAAAGGGAAATCAGGACGAGGAGGCTGTAAAAAAAGCTGGCATTCTTCAGGAAAAAACAAAAGCAGAGTATCCGTTCCTGATACCGGATACTACTATGATGAACGGCCGTCTGCAGGGGATTTCCGCATTTCCTGAAACATTTTTTGTTGACAAAGATGGAAACATTGTAGGCGATACCTATACAGGAAGCCATACACTGGACGAATGGAAGGAAATCGTGGAAAAAGAGCTTAAAAACGTTTCAAAGTAAAAGATGATCATTACGGAGAGTGAAAAAATGATTCGGAAAATAACAGAATCCAGGTGGATCGGACCAGCTCTGGCGTTTTTGGGGATTTTACTGATGATACTGGGAATCTGCAGAGGTGAGGTATCTGTAGTTTTTACAAAAGCGATCAACATCTGTATGGAGTGTATTGGCATTGGATAATAAGAAGATGAAAATAAATGAATGGCCGCGGCATGGAGTCCAGGCATTGTGGGCGGCCCTTACAAACAGTCACATATCAGGCTTTGTGACTGGAAAGATCTATACCGGAAAACTGAAAAATGTCTGTGTTCCGGGGCTGAACTGTTATTCCTGCCCCGGGGCAAGAGGGGCCTGTCCCATTGGTTCCCTTCAGGCTGTGATCGGAAGCTGGAACTTCAAGATGGCATATTATGTGGCTGGATTTCTGATCTTTGTCGGAGCACTGCTTGGAAGACTGGTGTGCGGATTTCTCTGCCCCTTTGGACTGATCCAGGATCTGTTGAACAAAATTCCTTTTCCAAAGAAGATCCGGACATTTCGGGGAGATAAGCTTCTGCGAAAACTGAAATATGTGATCTTTCTTGTATTTGTGATCATACTTCCAATGTTTGTAGTAGATATCATGGGACAGGGAGCGCCATATTTCTGCAAGCTGATCTGCCCGGCAGGAACGCTGGAGGGAGGTATCCCTCTGGTGCTGCTGAACAAATCCATGCGAAGTGCAGTAGGCTGGCTGTACATGTGGAAAAATACAATCCTGGTGATCACCATTATCTTATCAATTATGATATACCGGCCATTCTGTAAGTATATCTGCCCGTTGGGAGCTTTTTATTCGGTATTTAATAAAGTTTCCGTTTTTCGTTACAGAGTAGATAAAGAAAAATGTGTTCACTGCGGAAAATGCAGGAATATCTGCCAGATGGAGGTCGATCCGACGGAAAATCCAAACAGTACAGAATGTATCCGATGTGGAAGATGTAAAAAGATATGTCCGACACAGGCGATCCGGTGTGGGTTTGCAGGCAAACCCTGATACAGAAAAATACGAAAACGGTACAGCTTATAAAATATAAGGTGTACCGTTTTTTGCAGAAAACTACTTTTCCATATTATCTATCAGTAACATATTCAGCTGTTCCCAGCGCTTCAGATCTTTTTTTGTAAAAAGCAGCTGGTGACGGAACGCTTCGGTAAGCTCCTGTGGTTTTAAAGTGATCACACATTTGAATGCGCAGGGCATCAGATCCGCACTGGAAATCCCACACAAAAGTCCTGTTGTAAAATCTCGAAGCTCCAGAGGATTAAAAATGTACAGGAGATCTTCTTCCAGTGGGTTATACTGATTTACAAAGGAAAAACGGATCAGCATATCACTGTAAAGAACTTTTCCGGTGTAAAAAATCTCACTGCTTCTTCCGTTGGCAGAAACAGAACAGATCGTTAAGGTTGCTTCGTATTTTCCGGATTCGCCTTTTTTTTCATAAATATCGATGACGCCATCCTTCGTACGCTGATAGCGTCCATCGTAAAAGTAAAAATATAGCCGCTGTGCCTGAAAAAATGGGCTTTTTTGTCCTTTTCCCGGTGCATTGGACGGTTTACTGGCTGTTTCAGGAAGACCAGTGGTAAGCTGGGACATAGATACCTGGAGAATCTGGCTGATCTCATATAAAGTTTCGATATCAACGGAGATATCTCCATTTTCATATTTGCATACGGTAGCTCGACTTTTATGGATGGCATCTGCCAGATCTTGCAGAGTCATCTTTCCGGCTTTTCGGTATTTTCTTATTTGTTCACCTACATAACAGGTAAAATTACTCATTTTGTTTCCTCATACTATCTATTTTTCTTATTAATTTTTATTGTATACGATTATATCGGAAAAACCGGTATTTTGTAAAGTAGTAAGAAACTTTTTTGAAATAAAATTTCGTAAAAAGAAACTTCTGCCATTTGCACTTATCTTTATTTAAGGTAAGATATGGCTGTTAGGCTGAAGGTTTCAGCCTATATCAAATATATACTTGAAGAGGGGAAATTGAAATGAAAGAAAAAGGAAGTAGCTTTTCCGGCTCAATAGGCTTTGTCCTGGCGGCAGCCGGAAGTGCAGTAGGAGTTGGAAATATCTGGAGATTTCCATATCTCTGTGCCAAAGATGGCGGAGGACTTTTCCTGCTGGTTTATCTGGTACTGGTACTGACTTTTGGATTTGTACTGTTGACAACGGATGTAGCACTTGGGAGAAAGACAAAGAAAAATGCATTGAGGGCTTTTGAATCTCTTGATCCAAAGTGGAAATTTTTAGGACATTTAACGTTTATGGTTCCGGCATTGATCATGACCTATTATTCTGTTATCGGTGGATGGATTGTAAAATATTTTTTTACTTATATTATTTCTGATGGGAAAGATGCGGCTTCAGATGTATACTTTACATCATTTATTACATCAGATATTGCACCCGTTGTATTTATGCTGATCTTTCTGGCACTGACTGCCTGGATCGTATTTCGTGGTGTGGAAAAGGGAATCGAAAAGTTTTCCAGGATCATTATGCCGGGGCTGATTCTTCTGATTGTGATCATTGCGATTTTTTCACTGACACTGTCCCATACTGATACGGATGGAACTGTTCGCACCGGTATGCAGGGGCTGGCTGTTTATCTCAAACCGGATTTTCATGGACTGACGGTAAAACGTTTCCTGGAGATCCTTCTGGATGCGATGAGCCAGTTATTCTTTTCCTTAAGTGTATCTATGGGAATCATGATCACTTATGGTTCTTATGTGAAAAATGAAGTTAATTTAAATAAAGCAACAAATCAGATTGAGATCTTTGATACCGGCGTTGCATTTCTTGCAGGAATGATGATCATACCGGCTGTTTTTGTATTTCTCGGAAAGGATGGAATGGCTTCCGGCCCAAGTCTGATATTTATCTCACTGCCAAAGGTTTTTGATGCCATGGGAGTATTTGGCCGTCCGGTGGCAATTGCATTTTTCCTGATGATGGGATTTGCGGCACTGACTTCCTGCGTGTCTGTCATGGAGACACTGGTTGCAAACTGCATGGAACTCTATCACAAACCCCGTAAAAAAATGTGTGGTGCTGTCGGAATCTATTCTCTTGTTACAGCAGTGCTGATCTGCCTTGGTTATAACAAACTGTATTTTGAACTTAAACTGCCAAATGGTTCCGTTGGACAGCTGCTGGATGTGATGGATTATATCAGCAACAGTTTTCTGATGCCGTTTATCTCACTTTTGACAAGTATTCTGATCGGCTGGGTGATCGGCCCTGACTGGATCATAGGAGAAGTGGAACGAAATGGGGAACACTTCAAACGGGCAGGATTATATCGCTTTATGATCCGTTATGTAGTGCCGGTTGTAATGCTGATATTATTCCTGGTATCTACAGGATTTGCAGATTTGATTTCATAAGTGTGGTAATATGTTTATGGCGTCTGGACAGTCGCATTAACGGATGACCAGTACAAGATACGATTAAACAACAGAGGATTTGATGAAAAAAGATATGTACGAATGTTGGAGAGAAAACTAATACATAGAACGGAAATGATTCAGAAAATTAGACTTAGCTCACTTTAAAAGTGAAAAAAATAATTTGATAATTTATTGACAACCATTAATAAATATGTTAGTATTCAATCATCAAATTAATAAAGTCTTCGGTGACTGACGGAGTTGTGGGATAACCACGAGGGAGCCGGAGATTCGATGAGTCGACCGTCTGGGCAGTATTTGAAAAACTTCAGATACTGCTCTTTTTTATGGGATAAAAGATGCAGACGGTTGCAGCGGAGAAAGGAGAACATTATGGGATTCAAAAGTGACATCGAGATTGCACAGGAGTGCACAATGGAGCCAATTACCAAGATTGCAGAGAAAGCAGGTATTGATGACAAATATCTGGAGCAGTATGGTAAATATAAAGCAAAGATCGACTATAATCTCCTGAAAGAAACAGACAAAAAAGACGGCAAACTGATTCTTGTAACAGCTATCAACCCGACACCGGCAGGTGAGGGAAAAACTACGACAACGGTAGGTCTTGCAGATGGAATGCAGAGACTTGGAAAAAATGTTATGGTAGCTCTTCGTGAGCCATCCCTAGGACCGGTATTCGGTGTCAAAGGCGGTGCAGCAGGCGGCGGCTATGCACAGGTAGTTCCGATGGAGGATATCAACCTTCATTTTACCGGTGACTTCCATGCAATCGGTGCAGCAAACAACCTGCTTGCAGCCATGATCGACAACCATATCTTCCAGGGAAATGACACTGAACATCGACCCCAGAAAGATCACCTGGAGACGATGTGTAGACATGAATGACCGTCAGCTTCGCAACGTAGTAGACGGCCTTGGCGGAAAGACCAACGGCATGCCGAGAGAGGACGGCTACGATATCACAGTTGCATCTGAGATCATGGCAGTTCTGTGTCTGGCAAGTGACATCAAAGATCTGAAAGAAAGACTTTCCAGAATCATCATCGGATACACTTATGGCAAGTTGCTGAGCAGAAACCGGTAACAGCAGGAGACCTCCACGCAGAGGGCGCTATGACAGCACTTCTGAAGGATGCTCTGAAACCAAACCTTGTTCAGACACTGGAGCATGTTCCGGCGATCGTTCACGGCGGACCATTCGCAAACATCGCTCACGGATGTAACTCCGTAACAGCTACAAAGATGGCTATGAAGCTTGCTGATTATGCAATCACAGAGGCTGGATTCGGTGCTGACCTTGGAGCAGAGAAATTCCTGGATATCAAGTGCCGTATGGCAGGTCTTACACCAAGTGCAGTTGTTATCGTAGCAACCGTACGTGCCCTGAAATACAACGGCGGCGTTGCTAAAGCGGACCTTAACAATGAGAACCTTGAAGCTCTTGAAAAAGGTATCCCGAACCTTCTGAAGCATGTAAGCAACATCACAAACGTATACAAACTGCCATGTGTCGTTGCTATTAACGCATTCCCGACCGATACCAAGGCAGAGCTTGATTTTGTGGAAGCAAAATGCAAGGAGCTTGGCGTAAATGTAGCACTTTCCGAGGTATGGGCAAAAGGTGGCGAAGGCGGAATCAAGCTTGCTGAGGAAGTGATCCGTCTTGTTGAAGAGCCGAATGATTTCACATATGCTTATGAACTGGAAGGCTCCATCGAGGATAAGCTGAACCAGATCGTACAGAAGGTTTACGGTGGAAAGAAAGTGGTTCTTACAGCAAATGCCCAGAAGCAGGCGAAACAGCTGGAGGCACTTGGATTTGGCAACTGCCCGATCTGTGTAGCTAAGACCCAGTACAGCTTAACAGACGACCAGACAAAGCTTGGTGCTCCGACAGATTTCGAGGTAACAGTAAGAAATCTTAAGATTTCCGCAGGTGCAGGATTTATTGTTGCACTGACCGGTGAGATCATGACCATGCCAGGACTTCCGAAAGTACCGGCAGCAACCAAGATCGACGTAGACGAGAGCGGTAAGATCACAGGACTGTTCTAATATAAAGATTTTTTGAGGGGAATTCAGATAGAAAGCGGTAGAGCCTGCAAAAATAGAGGCTCTGCCGCTTTTTCTTATATTGTTGTCTATTGCTCATGGCGGCGGTCCAGCCATTTACAGATGTAGTGGCCAACAATGTTCCCGGCCAGAAGGGTAAAGAACAAAGCAACATATTTCTGCATGGTGCTCACCTCTTTCATTCAGGATTGTATCTGCATTATATCATATTTCGAATGAAAATAATTGACTTTTTGCGGTGAATGGACTATGATGTGTGTAGCTGAAGAAAGTAATTATGCTTATCATGGGCAAAGCAAAACCCCCGGAAGTGGTCGAGACTTCCGGGGGTTTTTGTTCCGTTTATGTAAGGGGGGTAATCCTTTAGGCTGTTACTGCCTGTTGTTTCTGTCCAGCCTAGCCACAGTTGCCATAACAGAAACAAAGAAAGTAATTATAGAACTTGTCATAGGACTTTACATCCTTTCAGCTGGAGGTTCGGCAGCAACAGCATTATAGCATGTTCAAAACAAAAATGGTATAATATTATAAATTGTCAAGAATATCAGAAATCTCCTGCTGCTTGTTGGGATAAAACTCACAATGTCGAGGAAATCGCAGAGGGGACGCGCATGTGACATTTGCGTTAATTAAGAGGAATCCTATAGAAGAAATTGTAGAGATAAATAAATGTGGGGGAAATATGGTATACACATGCAAATATAAATCGCTAATCGGAGATATTTTACTTGCCGCAGATGAAATCGGACTTACCGGTCTGTGGTTTGAAGGACAGAAATATTTTGCAAATACACTTCCTAAAGACCATATCCAACAGGAGACGGAAATTCTCACAGAAGCAAAAAAAATGGCTGGATGTATATTTCTCCGGTGAAGAACCGAACTTTACTCCACTACTTCATCCGAACGGTTCAACATTCAGAAAGGCAGTGTGGCAGATTTTACTGGAGATTCCCTACGGACAGACGATCACATATGGAGAAATTGCGCGCAGAATTGCAGTGATGAAAAACACTTCCCATATGTCCGCCCAGGCAGTAGGCGGTGCGGTTGGACATAATGAAATTTCCATTATCATTCCCTGTCATCGAGTCGTAGGAACAAATGGAAGCTTGACGGGCTATGCCGGAGGAATTGACAAAAAAATTTCACTTCTTAAGCTGGAACATACAGATATGAGCTGTTTGTTTATTCCAAAGAAAGGAACTGCACTGTAAAACTCAGGCTGAGAGGACGGTCTGGTGCAGGCGTCCACGAAAAGACAGATATTTTATTTATGAAAGCATGCTATGAAAATTGCCAGCAGGATTTCGGAGGAATAATTATGGGAAAAATACTGGATGAAGATTTAATCTATGAGATACTGTCCGTGGTGGAAGAGATACCTGAGGGAAAAGTGGCCTCCTACGGACAGATCGCACGGCTGATCGGGCGGGATAAAAATTCACGTCTTGTAGGAAAAGTCTTAGGTATGGCAGAATTTTACGGGAAGTATCCCTGCCACAGAGTTGTGAACCATGCAGGGCGTACTGCACCAGGCTGGAGAGAGCAGAAGATGCTTCTGGAAGACGAGGGTGTGGAGTTTAAGGCAAATGGATGTGTAGATATGAAGCAGTATCAGTGGGAGGAGTAGTGTTTTATGAATTGTAGAAATATGATGCAGATCCCGGAGCTTACAGAAGTTCTGAAGCTGAAAGCAGGGGAAAACGGTCTGGAGTAGTCTGTACGATGGGGCTATTTTGCAGACTGCCTGCAGTGCATCAAAAGTGAATACAGGATTGAATAACTATATCCATTTACCATGACCGATGAGCAGATGGAGAAAGGACTTGAGATCTTTGAAGCTTCTCTGAAAGAGGCATTAGAAGCATAGATTAATAGAAAGCTACTCTGTAACAGAAAAATAAAACATGCTTGACAAACCATAAATTCCTCGTATAATTATCGATGATAATTAACTAAGATAATTATATGAGGAGTTTTTTTATGACAAATGAAAAGATCAAGCGGATGTTTGATGCGTTTTATCAGGCAAAGCGGATCCGGGATATGCTTCCGCCACTGCCACAGGGAGTAATGCCATCCTAGAGCATTGATCCTGCAGGCTGCCTATGGTGCGGTCGATCTTCTTGTAGTTGGAAGATTCGGTTCCACATCCGGACTGTCAGCGGTTTCTACGGGAAGTCAGGTATTGAATCTTGTAACTTTTGTAGTGACACAGTTTGCAATGGGTATTACGGTACTGATTGCGAGATATCTCGGTGAAAAGAGACCAGAGCAGATTGGATCGGTCATTGGCGGATCAGCAGTTGTATTTACGATGATTGCAGTCGGATTATTTATCGTTATGGTTGGATTTGCACATCCAATCTCAGTCCTGATGCAGGCTCCGAAAGAGGCGGTTGAGCTGACCTCGGTATATGTGCGTATCTGCGGAGGCGGTATTTTCTTTATTGTTGCATACAATCTTTTATCAGCAATTTTCCGTGGACTGGGGACAGTAAATCACCGTTGCTATTTGTATTTGTTGCATGTATCTTCCAATGGCGTACTTTATGAGTATCCAGCCGGATGCCAGCCTGACAAAGATAGGTCTTGCAGCACCGGTATCTACCACAGTGGGAATCATTCTGAACATCGGATTCTTTCTGTACTTTACCCGTGTGAAAAAAGAAATTGTTTCGGAAGAATGACCGGATAAAGGGATGTAAATGAGAGGGTGATATGATATAATCAGAATCACCCCGGCAGAGGTGATGGTACTGACCCTGAAATAGCTGCCGGAATCTTGACAGCTGTAAAGGAGGAGTACAGGATGATTTGCGGGATGACGTATTTTCAGATATGTCTGTATTTTTTGTTTTATTCTTTTGGAGGATGGGTCGTTGAAGTTATCTTCCATGCAGTAACCTTAGGAAAGGTTATAAACCGGGGATTTCTCAACGGTCCGGTATGCCCGGTGTACGGATTTGGTGTACTTTCCGTGTTTGCATTGCTTAATACGCTTCAGAGCGGCGGACATCAGATGAGTGATGGAATGATTTTTGTGTTTGGAATTGTTCTGGCAACTGCGGTGGAGCTGGTTGCAGGCTGGCTGCTGGATGTATGCTTTCATGCAAGATGGTGGGATTATTCAAATAAGCCGCTGAATTTTCACGGCTATATCTGTCTTGAGTTTTCCCTGATATGGGGACTTGCCATTGTGATGGTTGTAAAGGTTTTTCAGAAATATGTGGAGCGTCAGGCTTCTCATACACCTTCCACACTGGAATGGGTTGTTATGGCAATTCTGTATGCGGTGTATCTGGCTGATCTTATTGTAACAGTGGCGGTGATCCGCGGACTGAATAAGAAGCTTACCCGACTGGATAAGGTACGTGCGGATCTGCGGATCGTGAGTGATAAGCTCAGTGATACTCTGGCAACAACTACCATTGATACAGCACAGAAGGTGGGAGAGGGAAAGGTTCAGGTTGCTCTTGCTAAGGCAGAGCTCAGAGATGCGACTGTGGCTCAGAGAGAAAAATCTGCCGAAATGCTTCGAATGAAGAAAGCGGAGCTTCAGGCACAGTTTGATGAGCTGTCAAGCTCTATCACAAACCATACGGTATTCGGCCAGGGAAGAATCATTAAGGCTTTCCCGGAGATGAAGCACAGAGATTATTTTGAACTGATCCAGGAACTGAAGAAAAAACTCAGATAAGAAAAATGAAACGCGATAAAGAGGCAGCAGGAAATTTCCAACATTTCCTGCTGCCTCTTTATCGCGTTTCAGAGCTTCAGCTTATCGGATTCGTTTCTTTATCATTGGTCCGATGATCATGGCGATGATCATTTTTATGAGATCTGCCGGGATAAACGGAATTACACAGATTCCAAGAGCTGCTTTGAAAGTGGAATCTGCAACGATGCAGAACCATACAGTTCCGAAAAGATAGCATACAATTGTTCCTGCGATCATACCAACGAGCTGGATCAGAGGCTTATGGCAGTTGTCAATTACCAGTCCGGCAATAACAGCCATAACGATAAAGCCGATGATGTATCCGCCTGTAGGACCGGCCAGCTTTGCAGGGCCGCCGGTAAATCCGGAAAATACCGGAAGACCTACAAGTCCAAGCAGAAGATAGATCAGATAGCTGATGGTTCCTTTTTTCCATCCGAGAAGATAAAGGGACAGATAGATGGCAAGATTGGTAAATGAGATCGGAACCGGACCGATCGGAATGGACAGCGGCGCAAGAATACAGGTGACAGCTGCCATAAGAGCGGTTATGGTGATCTCGTAGGTTTTTGTACGTGGTGCAGAGACAGTATTTGTCTGGTTCATATTGAAAGAGCCTCCTTTGAAAAAGGTAATATATTTACTGGTTCGGATAAGTAATGAAATGCTGTAAGTGTGTATGATAGGTCATATGTCCATAAGGATGCTTACGCAGATTCAATCTCATAGGTGAATCCTGCATCCGTAATGGTTTTCAGAGTGTCTTCGATTCCCTGACCACCTTCTGTAAGATAACCGGAAGCAAAAATAGAGTCTACAACACTGAGCAGTTTTTTTTCTTCGCCTTTAAAATAAACTTCTCTTCCGGCAGCACATCGGATATCTGCTTTAGGCACAAGAAGTCTTGCCAGGCAGAGGACCTTCATACAGTATTCTGTTGTCAGCTGGGAAATATCTGCATTTCCGAGAGGAGTTCCCTTGATCGGAAGAAGAAAGTTGATCGGCAGTGCTTCCGGCTGGATCTCACGTAATTCCAGAAGCATGTCAACAACGTCTTCCTTACTTTCACCCATGCCAATGATACCGCCGCTGCAGATCTCGAAACCAAGTCCCTGAAGCATATGGATATTCCGGACACGCTGGTCAAAGGTATGTGTACTGCAGATATTATGATAAAAGGAACGGCTGCTGTTCAGGTTATGGTTGATCCGGTCAAGACCAGCCTCTTTGAGCATTTTTGCCTGGTGCTCTGTGAGAAAGCCTATGGAGCAGCAGAGATGAGTTCCGTGTTCTTTCATTTTGCGGATCCTGCGGGCCAGCTCCTCGATCTCTTTATCTGTAAATTTCATACCACTCAGTCCGATACAATGTCTGGATAAATGATAATCATTTACGAAATCATTGTCCTGATATAATTTGTCTTCATCTACCCATTTGTATTTATCAATATCGGCAGTGGAACGACATGACTGGGCACAGTAGGCACAATCCTGGGAACAGTTACCACTGCGGGCATTGGTAAGGATGTGGATGCTTACCCGGTTTCCCTTATATTTGTAACGTAAACTGCTGGCACGGTCAATCAGTGCCTCAAGTTCTTCGTCCGGAGTATCTAAAATTGCAATGGCTTCATCTCTGGAAAGCGATGGAGCTTCTTTTTCGCATGATGCAGTGTTCATGTCAATACCTTCCTTTTGAGTTTTTTTGTACGGGTATCACTTTATCACATAGAAATATCTATTGTCAACCATAAACATAAAATAAGTTTACAATTAAAAACTGCAGTATTAAGGTATTGCTTAGACTTATCGAAGCAGGGAATTTTCTTGATTCGGTTAAAATAAATTCTCACATCTTTATCTTTGAAATCAACTATATATAATAAAAACAGCACAAAGATAAAAGCAGTATTTAGAATCATTAATAAGGAGTTCTGATCATTTATGCCGGAAAAATCATATAAGAAAAAACATATGACATCTTTTCAGCTGATTATCATGGGGTTTGCAGGAGTGATCCTTTTGGGAACCGTTCTGCTGATGCTTCCATTTTCTACTGCGGAGAAAGTACCAACACCATTTCATGAGGCACTTTTTACAGCCACTTCCGCAGTATGTGTGACAGGCCTTGTGGTAAAGGACACTGGAAGCTACTGGTCCCTGGCAGGCCAGACGATCATTCTTGCACTCATACAAACAGGTGGGCTTGGAGTGGTAACGGTGGCAGCATCTGTTTCCCTTTTTTCTGGAAAAAAAATATCCCTCATGCAAAGAAGCACCATGCAGGATGCGATTTCAGCTCCTAAAGTGGGAGGAATTGTCAGACTAACAAGATTTATCTTTGAGGGGAACATTTCTGATCGAAGCTGCAGGGACGGTGTTGCTGCTGCCGGTTTTTATGGGAGATTATGGCGGAAAGGGAATCTGGATGTCAGTGTTTCATTCAATCTCTGCTTTTTGTAATGCCGGCTTTGATATTCTGGGGACGGCTTCCAGTCCCTTTCCTTCGCTGACCGGGTATTCCGGAAATATACTTATAAATCTGGTAATTATGCTGCTGATCATCACAGGGGGAATCGGTTTTCTTACCTGGGATGATATTTATAGGAATAAAATGAATTTTAAACGCTACCGCATGCAAAGCAAGATCATTCTTATGACTACCGCATGTCTGATCTTATTTCCGGCAGTCTTTTTCTATATCTGTGATCTGACAAAATTACCCATGGGAAAACGCCTGTTAGCAGCAGCGTTTCAATCGGTAACGACAAGAACTGCCGGATTTAATACCATAGACATTTCAGAGATGAGCGAGGCATCAAAAGCGGTTATGATATTGTTAATGCTGATTGGTGGTTCGCCGGGATCTACAGCAGGAGGAATGAAAACAACAACTTTTTCAGTACTTATTTTAAATGCGATTGCGACATTTCGAAGTCAGGAAAATGCAGGAGCTTTTGGGCGAAGACTTGAATATCATGTGATAAAAAATGCAGCAACAATAGCTATGCTTTATTTTGCCATGTTTCTTTGGCGGTGGAATCGCGATCAGTGTGTACGAAGGTCTTCCACTTTTAGATTGTCTGTACGAAGCTGCTTCAGCTGTAGGCACGGTAGGTCTGACTTTGGGAATCACACCGGGACTTCATGTTTTTTCACAAGTTGTGCTGATCATACTGATGTATCTGGGACGTGTAGGCGGCCTGACCCTGATTTATGCAGTATTATCAGGAAGAAATAAGGGAAATGCAAAGCTTCCTCTGGAAAAAATCACAGTTGGATGAGAAGGAGAAAAGTAATATTATGAAAAATGTATTGCTTATTGGACTTGGAAGATTTGGAAGACATATTGCCATGCAGCTGAATCAGCTTGGACATGAAATTATGGCAGTTGACTGGAAGGAAGAAAGGGTGGACAAAGTACTGTCATTTGTGACTAATGCTCAGATCGGTGACAGTACCAATGCGGAATTTTTACAATCCCTTGGAATTGGAAACTATGATATCTGTTTTGTGACCATTGGAGGAAGCTTTCAAAATTCTCTTGAAACAACATCCCTTCTTAAAGAACTGGGAGCAAAATTGGTAATATCCAGAGCTGAACGTGATGTTCAGGAAAAATTTCTTCTTACGCAATGGTGCAGATAAGGTGGTTTATCCGGAAAAGCAGGTTGCAAAATGGGCATCTATCCGTTACACAGATGATCATATCCTTGATTATATGGAGGTGGATGCTTCCCATGCGATTTTTGAGGTAGAAGTGCCGGAGGAATGGACTGGAAAAACAGTGGGTGGACTTGACATCAGAAAACGCTACAATATTAATATTCTGGCAGTAAAAAATGAAGAGGAATTCAGTATTGCAATTTCACCGGAAACATATTTTGCAGAAAATGATAAATTACTGGTATTAGGAGAATACAGAGCTCTTCAGAAGTGCTTCCGCATATAGCTCATTGCCATGAAGAAAAAATTTTGACCACAGAACAGCTGCGTGATATAATTCCAGAAAACAGCAGTAGAAGGAGAATGACAGAATGAGCTTGAAAATGAAGGATACAGTAAAAAACAGAACCTATCCGAAACGGCCATTTGCATGGTATGTGGAAAAACCGTCTGCAAAGGATTACTTTCTGACGGTTTTTATATTTGCAGTATGCACTTTAATTGGTCTGTTGTTTCAGAAACTGAATTTTACAGATACGAATATTGTAACGATATACATTTTGGGCGTATTGATCACTTCGATCGTGACAGATGGATATCTTTGCAGTGTAGCCGGCTCCTTCTTAAGTGTATTCTTATTTTGCTTTTTTCTGATGGAACCAAGGATGTCTTTTGAGACCTACGCGGTGGGTTATCCGGTGACCTTTTTCATAATGCTTATTTCATCCGTACTTACGGGGGCCCTTGCAGCAAAGCTGAAAACACATGCAAAGCTGTCTACACAGCTTGCTTTTCGCACACAGGTTCTGTTCGATACAGACCGTCTGCTGCAAAAGGCAAAAGGAGAAACAGAGGTTCTTGATGTTGCCTGTACACAGCTTCTCCGTTTACTAAACCGCAATATTACAGCATATGTAGTAGAAAACGGAACTTTATCAGAGGGAAAGCTTTTTTCCGGGGAAAAAGAAAATTCGGATGATTTTTTGACGCAAGAAGAGCAGGATGTAGCCAGATGGACTTATGAAAACAGACAGCGTGCCGGCGCGTCCACACAGTATTTCTCTCAGGCTAAATGCTTATATCTGGCAATCCGGAGCGGGGATAATGTTTACGGTGTGATCGGGATCCCATTGCAGAAAGAAACACTGGACACTTTTGAATACAGTATTCTGTTTTCTGTAATAAATGGATGTGCACTTGCTATGGAGAATGTACAAAATGCTATAGAAAAAGAAGAAAAATGCGGTTTTAGCCAAAAATGAGCAGCTGCGTGGCGATCTTCTCCGGGCGATCTCTCATGATCTGCGTACTCCGCTTTGTTCTATTTCCGGAAATGCAGATATGCTCCTCAGTAACAGTGACCGCTCTGGACGAAGCTACAAGGTATCAGATCTACACGGACATCCATGAGGATTCAGAGTGGCTGATCGGAGTTGTGGAAAATCTGCTTTCCATTACCAGACTCAATGACGGAAGACTGAAGTTTAAATTTACAGACCAGCTTCTGGATGAGGTAATGCGGAATCACTCCGACATATTAGCCGGAAGCATGATGCGTATAAGATCGTGGCGGACTGCGAAGAACTTGTTCTTACACGTATGGACGTGCGTCTTATTATGCAGGTTCTGGTAAATTTGGTCGACAATGCAATAAAATATACACCACCGGGTTCGTGATCTGCATTCGGGGAACGAAAACAGATGGAAAAGCGCAGATAAGTGTGGAAGATAATGGCCCGGGAATTCCGGAAGAAATGAAAACACATATTTTTGAGATGTTTTATACAGGGAAAACAACCGTTGCGGATAGCCACCGAAGTCTGGGGCTTGGCCTGGCACTTTGCCGCTCTATTATAGAAGCACACGACGGAACTCTGATTCTTACAGATCATGATCCGCATGGATGCAATTTTACTTTTACATTACCATTAAGCGAGGTGACATTAAATGAATAAGAGCATTAATACTTGTGGTTGAGGATGACAGACCCATACGTAACCTGATCGTTACTACATTAAAAACACATGACTATAAATATCTGGCTGCAGAAAACGGAGTTTCAGCCATTCTGGAGGCTTCGTCCCACAATCCGGATATTGTTCTTCTGGATCTGGGGCTTCCTGATATGGAAGGAGTAGAAGTAATAAAAAAAATCCGTACCTGGTCGAATATGCCGATTATTGTGATCAGCGCCAGAAGTGAAGATATTTTCCTTCTTCCCGGATGTTGACTGCTGCATTCACATCCCGGTCCATCCTGTTTCCACATTCACAAACATACATTCTATCCGACAATGCCAGTTCCTTTTTCTTATGTCCGCATACACTGCATATCTTACTGGATGCAAAATATCTGTCTACTTTTATCAGATATTTTCCACGTTCTTCCAGCTTGTATCCAAGCATGGACAGAAACTGACCGTACCCGTTATCCTGCACACCTTTCCCAAGGTGCAGTCCTCCGGACATTCCCTTCATATTCAGATCTTCCACACATACTGCATCATATCTTTCCGCAAGCTCCCTACTGAGCTTATGCTGGAAATCCTTCCTCTGGTTCTTTATCTTTTCATGATATAAAGCAACCTTTTCTTCTGTTTCTGATAGTTACGGCTTCCTTTTTCACAGTGGGAAAGCTTTCTCTGTTCCCTTGCAAGTTTTTTCTCTGCTTTTCTGTAAAACATAGGATACCCGGCTCTTTCTCCTGTAGAAAATACACACATTCCCTGCATGGCAAAATCGATCCCAAGAAATCTCTCTGCCGGTCTTTTTTCCACTGTTTGGTTCTCACAGCAGAACAAAAGACTTGCAAAATATTTCCCGGATGGCTCACGGCTCACAGTTACAGATTTCAGCTTCCAGTCTGACGGAATCTGCCGGTGGAGTTTTATCTTTATGGCAGACATCTTCGGAAGCTTCAGATGGGTATCCTGCAAAAGGATATTCCCGTTTACTGCATTGGTCGTATACGAATTTCTTGCATGCTTCTTTGATTTATAACGTGGAAATCCGCAGGCTGGTTCCCGAAAAAACTTCCGGAACGCACTTTCCAGATGCAGCTGCACATTCGCCAGGGCAAGGGAATCCACCTCCTTCAGCCATGGATATTCCTTTTTATATCCGGCCGGTGTGTTCCGGAGCATCTTTTTTTCTTTCTGGTAATAGCTGATCTTATCTGCAAGCATCTGGTTATAGATAAAGCGGCTGCAGCCGATTGTTTTCTCTATCTGGACTTTCTGCTCTTTATTTGGATAGATCCTTATTTTTACGGCGCGGTTCATTCTTCTCACCCTGGCTTTCTATATACTGCCGTATCGTTTCAATCGTTGCTCCGCCTGCACTGAGCAGACCGAATATCTGACCCCAGAATGCATCTTTCATGGTCTAACTCCATTATATTTATCATCCTTTTTCTTATATCAACGGATATGTATTTATGAACTAATTGTTCTTTTCAGTATACTACATCAGGGAAGAGAGAACAAGTGTTTCTTTTATACTATAGAGATTTTTTTGACTTAGCAAATCTGGCGGTCAGTATGAAATGACCAGCAGCGAATTTACAGCCATCAGGATAAACGCAAGCGTGTCAGGAGATGGAAAATATTCCGGTAGCCATGACACTGTAAATTGAGAACCAATATAATACCTTAAAACGCAAAAATTCGTTTTCCCGGACAACAAGTGCAAACTGCCTCCCTGTAGCATATTCAATATATTCTCCCTTTGCGTACAGCAGGGCAATTTCTTTTTCATCATCGTCCATATTGCTGTAAAGCTCATTAAAGTTCTTGTCCAGAATTAAGTAGCCGCATCCCTGTGGAATCACAACCTTTGTAATATCCGGGGCAATCGTCAGCGTTGGAATGATCTCTTTACCTGCAATTCACTTAGATTTGCTCTTGTAGCTAATCCAGCATTTACAGCAAGTCCCTCCAAACCAGGAAGCGACACACATTGCCGCTACCAGCATGACAATGAGGGAGATAGCAACTGGCGAAACAAATATTTTCAATGTTTCCCCAAACTGTTTCTTAATCAATTCCAAGATAGAAACTTCATCAAGTCAACTACAAGTTGGGTCAACTAAAAATCACCTCCCGCCCCAATACCACATTGTCGAGGTTACTCATCATTATTTTTAATGTCAGCTTTCCGATATTCATTGTTGATATTTACAGTTACGGCATTTGTTTATATCCACATCCACAATACTGTAAACGTAGCCGAAACTGAAATCTTCCCCCGCCACATTTTTGAAGCGTTTCGATACCTGCCCGATTTCTTCTTGCAGTTCTGACATTTCAAGACATTCATCCGTTATGGTATATGTCAGGCCGTTATATGAAATTTCATCATAGTTTGCGGCGTTCAGCTCATAATACGGCAGAGATTCATTTAACGCCTTATTTTTATCGGCGGTATCGCGGAGCGCACCGCAGGCCGATAAGCATATAAGACTTACAAGCACACTACTACCACGGCAAACAGGCACTTTTATTCACTGTTTTTACCTCCTCCCAACCATGAAACCAAACCAAACTGGGCAATCAGCAGACAAACAGTGCAGCATACAGAAATAATCATACCGCTGAAAAATCGGTTTTTACCCAGCATACAGTTGGGGGGCTATCCCATGCAAGCACAGTGTAATCCATAGCACGAACGCCCCAGGCCCAGGGAATATATTTCCATGTAGCGTCACCAAGCCCTGTTATCATAAGGGCAAAGTTATTAAACTCCCTGCAATTCCCAATCCCATAGATGCACCTTCCGAAGCTCATTCCCACAAACAAATGAATCAGGTAAATGGGAAGCATGGTAATCAACAATAGAATCCCTGCTTTCAGGTAGCGTTTGCCGGAGCATCCCCTATATAGTGCAGCGAATGTTCCTAACGCTAAAAATGTTGCGCCAAAAGCACAGATCATCAGAAAACCAAGTTTACCAATATACGTTGCCATGCGAGATGGGATTGTTCCCAACAAAGCTGATAATGCCCGGCCTGATTTTCGATCTGAACAACCAGGCTCACAATAATGCTGATCAGAAACGGGAACGTAACGCACTTCCAGATAGGCACTGATTTTAAGGATAGTTGCCAGTTCCATATAGAGCAAATGCGTGTTTACATTCTGATAATACTAGCCAGATACCATAGTTACCCCAATTCCTTTTCTCAAACCATCTTGCAGTTAAAAATGATACGCAACCAGCCGAGAACAATATTTGCAGAATACAATCCACAACGAAACAGCATTGACATTTATACAAATGTTGGCTATAGACTGCTGGAAAGCCGAAAAGGATTTAAAAACCACACCCGGATCAGACTGTGCATTGACTTCACTTGCAGTCGATGAACCACTTGAATATGCGAGATTATATCTTGAGGGCAATTTACAGATGTGGGTAGATGCAGAAGTGCGGCGGTGGCTTTCGCTCGCCAACCAAAGTTTTCTTTGCTAATGCGTCGTACTGATGTTGTATTTCTTTCCTTTGTCGGAAGAAGATTGCTCCATAGAGTTCACCTCCTTCCCGCGTGGAGTAGAGGACGGGAGTTAAGGGTTTGTCCTCTCTGCCCCTTTCGTCTGTACCCGTTCGGGGAGATGGCTCTTGAGCGCGTTTTTCAGAAAAAAGTTGAAAAAACAAAAAATGCGCCCGTCCGCAAGACGCGGACGAGCGCAAAGGAAATGTAAAAAGCATTTAGATGTATTGACAGTTCATATTCATAGCCGGAATATCCCGCTTGCGGAGCATAGCTTTTTTGACCGCAAAGCATTAGGCGGGTTACAGTAAATAAAATGGA
>VOFE01001608.1_pt1 | contig 33635 bp, 55 predicted proteins | sample 5384071 | NCBI WGS metagenome assembly VOFE01 (sample SAMN12384724, study PRJNA508395) | human gut metagenome | isolation source: healthy gut D | host: Homo sapiens
TGGGCGTAAAAATAGGGTTTCATGCAGGTAAGGCCGATGACAAAAAAGATCACATAGCTGCACAGGGCCAGAAAAATGCCGTTCCCGGCGGTCGTGTTGGCCCGCTCTGATTCTTTTCACCCAGGCTTTTGGAGAGCAGGGCGTTGACGCCCACGCCGGTGCCCACGCCCACGGCGATCATGACATTCTGCAACGAAAAGGCCAGCGATACGGCGGTGAGGGCGCTTTCGCTGACATGGGACACGAAGACCGAGTCCACCACGTTGTACAGCGCCTGCACCAGCATGGAGATCATCATGGGCATGCTGAGTTTCAGCAACAGCGGGTTGATCTCCATGGTGCCCATGATGTTCTCCCGCACCTCGGCGGGCCGTTGCTTGTTGATTTTTTCCACGTTGACTCCTTTTGACATTTGGGATGCTTGTTTCTTTACCGGAAACGTGGGCAGGCGCTTGCGCGCCCCACCCACGAACCATCATTGTTTTTTACGTCCAGGGCCGCCCGGTGTCCGGGCCTCAGCCCATGGTCTTTCCTTGGCGGCAGCTGCGTCCAAGATCATCTTTACGCAGGTCTCGCGGCCAAGGGCGGCGTTGATGGCCAGATCATAGTTGTGGGCATCGCCCCAGCGGTTCTGGGTGTAGTAGTTGTAGTAGGCCGAGCGGTTGCGGTCGGTCTTTTCCACCTCTTCCTTGATGCCCTTTTCGTCCTTGGCCTTTACAAGGGGTCGGTCTTGGCCAGCTCACGCCGCCACTCCACCGGAGCATAGATGAAGACGCGCAGCACGTCCTTGCGCTCCCGCAGGACGTAGTCACCGCAGCGGCCAAGGATCACGCAGGGGCCTTCCTCGGCCAGCTGCTTGATGATACGGCTCTGCAGAATGAACACCTGATCGCCCAGCGGCAGCTCATTGCCCATCGTATACAGACTGTACAGCAGGCTGTGAAGGCGGCGGCTCCGGCGCCGCCCTCCGCCCGGACCAGATTCGCCAGGAGGGTGTTGAGAATGGTGAAGGGGCCGCCCAGTATGACGACCCATTTGGCGTATCCGTAGGCGCAGCATAGGTAGCCTCGGTGGCGCCGCACAGGTGCAAAGCACGGGATCGACCAGCAGTCGGAACACCGCGGAGAAGAGCAGGGCGGACAGCAGGCCGCCGGCCAGAGAGACAGCGGCGATCCGCCGGGCGCCCTCCTCGTCCTGACGGCCCAGGGCCCGGGCGATGGCGCTGGCCCCGCCCACGCCGAAGAGGTTGGAAATGGCGGTCAGCATCAGAAAGGAGGATAGGCCACAGTGACGGGCCGCGGTTTCATGGGGGCGTTCAACATCCCCACAAAGTAGGTGTCCGCCAGATTGTAGACCAGCGTGACCATCTGACTGGCCACGGCCGGGACTATCTGCAGCAGCACGGCCTTTCGGACGGGTGTCTTCGCAAAGACCTCCAGATTCTGTTTCCTGTTCATATCCACAGCACCTGCGATTCCTGAAATAGACCGCCTGCGAGGGTCAGCGGTCGGCCACAGCCTTGCGCATCCACTTTCCACTCTTGACCCGGAGCAGGGAGACCGCCGCGCCGATCAGCCAGCCGATGGGGATGGACCACCAGATGGCGTTGGCCCCCAGCGGGGTGAGATACACCAGTGCGTAGGCGATGCCCACCCGGGAGAACAGGTTGGCCATGGAGCTGAAGGTGAAGGCTGCCATGTCACCCGCGCCCCGCAAAGATCCCGTTGGGGACGAACAGCAGGCCCATCAGGATATAGAAGAGGGAGACTGTGTGCATATAGGCCAGACCAGCCCATGGCGCCCGAGGCGTCCCCGGGTCCAGGAACAGGGATAGCAGCTGGTTTCCGAAGAGGAAGATGATGACGGTGATCAGCAGAGAGAATACCGCCACCATCAGCAGACAGGCCTTCAGGCCCTCCTTGACCCGCTCGTACTTGCCTGCACCGATGTTTTGGGCCGTGAAGCTGGACATGGCGTTGGAGATGTTCATGTTGGGCAGCATGGCCAGGAGTCGATCTTCGTGGCAGCAGTGTAGCCGGCCACCAGAATTTTGCCGAAGGAGTTGACCAGGCCCTGCATCATCATCATGGAAAGAGACACCAGAGACTGCTGCAGCATGGAGGGCAGGGCCGATCTGGGCGATACGCTTCACCGCCACCATGTGGAAGAGGGGCAGCTTCACGCCCTGTTTTTCCGGCTCGCAGGGCATCCGCCGCATCCGGCGGAGCAACACCAGCAGGGGAGGCCACGGCGCAGAGGCCCTGGGCGATCAGCGTGGCCCACGCCACGCCAGCCACGCCCATGCCGAAGCGGATAACGAACAGCAGGTCCAGCACGATGTTTGTCAGGCTGGAGATCATCAGGAAGATCAGGGGCGTCTTGCTGTCCCCCCTGGGCGTTATAGATGCCGTTGAGAGTGTTGTAGAGGAAGAGGAACACCGCGCCGCCGAAATAGATCTGCAAATACGTCTGGGAGTCGGCCATGATATCCGGGTCTGTGCCCAGCAGCTGCAGCAGGGGACCGGCCAGCAGCGTTCCCAGGCCCATGATGAGGAGCCCCAGGACGCCCAGAGAGATGATGGCGGTGGAGATGGTGGTCTTCATCTCATGGATGCGCCCGGCACCGAAGAGCTGGGAGACCACCACGGTACAGCCCATGGACAGTCCGGAGGCCACGGCCACCGACAAAAACACGATGGGGAAGGAGGAGCCCACGGCCGCCACTGCGTCTTTGTAAACAGACAAGATAACTGAGAAACGCGGGAAAGGGCGGGATGTGACGGGAGGAAACGGGAAAAGCGAGGATTTGCAAGGATTCAGGCGGTACGAGGCGGGATGCCAGCGGCGAATTTCTCAAAAAACATGAGAAAAACGAGACCACTTTTTCAGCGTCGGGGAGCCGGCGCTTTTTTCGTGCCCAGGATGCGGCGGCGAGCGGCGGAGCGCAAAAAAGGAACAAGCCCGGATCCCTTTGTGGCGGTAGGGATCGCGGACCTGCTCCTTCGACAGTAGGCGGGGCGGGAGAAGTTAAGCACATTGGAAGAAGATGTGCATGGAAGGCAAAGCCGCCCCGTGAGAACAGTATACCAGCGGCCCAGCAGAAAAGCAAGGGGGCGGAGCGTGCTAACGGAGCGTTACAGCGTGCAAAAAACGCGCGGCGGCCGCCAGCGGGAAACGCCGACACGCCAAGGGGATTGCGGCCATGCACGGCCGTTTTTTCCCAGCGTGCGCGGAGCGTGCAAGACATGGCGCAGAACAGCAGAAAAACACTCGTTCGCAATTCTTCATTTTTGAAAAAAATCGCAATTGTTGAAGAATTGTTACTCTCCCAATGGTTTCAGCGCCTAAATAACTAGCGTTCTACACATTTGCAATTCTTCAAAAATGATTTAGAACTAAACAGAAACAGCGAAAAAATTAGGCGGTTTCGGTGTGGGCATTCCGGCCCTCACCGGGGCCGCTTTGTATTGCCGCTCCCTCCTCGGTATAAGCGGAGGAGAAAAAGCCCTTTCCCCTTCTACATGCCGCTGGTATTTGAAAAAGACATAGTCATAGACTTCATGACGGTGCATAGGCGGGAGCAAGCCGATACATCGCAAACCACATCGGCCTCCTCGTCGGTCAACGGCGATTCATCACAGATAAGCCCCTGTTCCTTTTTGTAAGAAGTAAGTTTATCGCCGCTCGCATCAACGTGTGGACTCTTTAACTCCAGGAGGTAATCAGCTGATACCTCGAAAATGCTGGAAAGTGTAGCGAGAGCGGTATACCCTGGCTTGCTTTTTTTCCAGTCTCCCAATCTCCAACGTTTCCAGGAGATACACCTATTGCTTTAGCAAGTTGCGCCTGGGTCATGCCCTTTTTGCACGCAATTCTTTCAACAGAACATTGAACATAGACTCCTCCACTCGATTTTACGATTATCTCAACCGCAAAACTATTGACTTACTCTTAAATGCGAGTTATACTACAATTACGATTTAACCATAAATCAAAAAAAATATACCACACCGCAGGCAAAAAAGGAAAGAGCAGAAGGGGATAGGTATAGGAGGAAGCTGCGGTAGAGTAAAAGCGAGCGGCGAGGGCTTTCACCCCCTTTCAATTATTTAGTTTGAAGCATTTCAATTTTAGTACCCGGTGCTCTTTTGGCACCATACATCATTTCGATGTGCTCCCGCACCCCTCCCGGGCTCCCAGCCCATGAGAGACGATACACGGGATTTCCTCCGGCCGGGCGAGAGACAAACCCGCACGACACGCATCGCCGTCTATCAGGCCATACATGAGCGTCCATCTCATGACATGGCCCCTCCAGGTGAGGCAACGGAGAAAACGACCATATCCCATTACGCTGGCAAAAGCGAATGAGAGTCTTCAAAGATTTTACTTTTTTTCATTTCAGGCGCCCTCGCCGCCCGCTTTTACTCTACCACACCTTCCGCCGGATGAAAAGCAGCAGATCAAGCGCAGAAGCGCGGGAACAAGTACATACAAGCGTCATGGGGCGTGAGCCAGCGGCGGGGCGTTTTCAGAAAAGGAGACGCGCCAATGGATAAGACAACTAAGATCCTGCTGGACTACACCAGCGGGAAGACCCCCTGGAAGAGACCAATCACGCGCTGGAGGACGCCGGCTCCGATATCCGGCTGAACCCGGCAAAGAACCTGTTCACACCGGAGGAGCTTCTGGCAACGCACACCGGCGAGACGCCGGAGGAGGCGGAAGGCTACGGCCTGCTGGACACCGGAACCGGGAGCATGGAAAAGGTCCATGTGACGGCGGGCGTGCTGGACAGCGCCGTCAACGAGGTCCTGCCCGACGGCGGGACGAACATGACCGCCTACGTGCTGATCGGCGGGCAGAGGTACGAGGTGAAGGGCGCCGCCCTGACCGAGTGCTGCACCCCGCCGCCAGCGGCGGCAGAGCTTAGAAACCATACACAGCTCCGCCGCTGGCTCACGTCCCATGACGCGGGAAGAGGAGGCAGGCATGAGACACGGAAAGAAGCCGACCAGGAAGCAGAAGATCCGGCTGGGCCGGGTGGGCCTCTCGCCGGAGAACTGGCTGATCGTGCGGGAGAAGCCCAGCGGGGAGCTGGTGATCCTGCACAAGCACACGGACCGGATCCGGGTGATTCCGTCCGGGGTGGGCTGAAAGAGAGTTCACATAAGCCGAAACGCCCTCCGGGGCGTCATCGGGGGCCCCCCCGGTCTGAAGATGGCAGGGCACGAAGAAAGGAAGGCACAGGAGCATGAGAAAGGTCAAGAAGATCAACGGGTATCTGGTGGTCCGGTTCAACGAGCGGGAGAAGCAGGGATACCCTCAGCTGGGCGCTTCGGCGTCATTGACGCAGAGATGTACACGGGATGCATCGACACAGACCTGGGGGCAATGGAATACGAGGACGCCGACACGCTGGAGGTTGCCGTAGAGCAGGCCCGGGGCCTGGAGTCGGAGCAGGATTACAGCGGCGATCCGCCGGTCTGCACGCTCATTGTGGAGGCCGCAGACGAGACAACGGAGGAGGAAGTGGATCCGCAGCTGATGATCGCCGGCTTTGAGAACAGCCTGCAGGAGCAGGCGGCGCACGGCTGCAGGGATGTGGACGCACGGACGGCGGCGCACGAGCTGTACGGCTACAAGGCCGCACTTCGGGACCTGGGCCTGCTGGAACCGGAGGAGGTGCGGGCGCACATCTGCGACCACGTGTGCCCGGCGCCCCAGGAGGCCCGGGATCAGGAGGAGCTGGACCGCATCTGTGAGAGCTGCGAGCGGTTCGAGCCGCCGAGGGACACCTTCCGGCACCTGGACCCGGCCCTGCGGGGCGCCCCGCCCGTGCGGGCCGCCTACCGTCTGGGGCTGGCACTGGAGCGAGACTGCCCGGACAATGACTGCCGGGTCTACCGCAACATCTTCCGCACAGCCCGGGAGCTGGACACGGCGCTGGACGGGCTGGACGAGGACGGCGCCCCGGCGCTGTACCTGCGGAAGGCCCTGCGGGAGCGGGTGTCCGAGCTGAAGGAGATGTACACGGAGAACCATGCGGTCCGCAAATATCGCGGAGCGTGTGCTGGAGGGGGCGCATTATGACTGGACTAGAGCTGCTGAGGACCACTGACACCACGGTGGAAGAGATCGCGGACATCATCTCCGAGCACTGCCCTCCCGTCACCCCCGGCAGCTGCGACCAGCTCTCCTGCCGGGCCTGCTGGCTGGCGTGGCTGACCGCAGGAGAGCCACCAGCCAAAAAAGGGACCGTCCGACAAACGGACGGCCCCGGGCGAGGAAGGGCTGCGATCCCAACCTCACCGAGTACCTGCGAATGGAGAGGCGGACCCAGCGCGAAACCAAGCAAATCCTCAATCGGCTTGCTCGACATGAACCTGGGTCACAATGTCCACATACTCCTCAAGACGGCGAAGCAGGAACTCCTTGAATTTCTCACGGTCGAGAACGCCATTCTCAGCGAGAAAATCAACGAGCGCCCAAAATTCCGGGAGTTTTGAGCCGCTTCTCAGCACAGCATCGGCAAAGTCGTTGCCGGATCTCAGCTTGAAATCATCCATCACAGTCACCCCCTCTCCGGGCCGGCAGGCCCTAGCTCCATTATACAGGACGGGAGCGGGGATGAAAAGAGCGCAGCAGGGACAAGGAAAATGAGAAAGAGAGGCCCGGGCGCCCGGGCAGGAGGAGAGACATGAGACAACAGAACAAGCGGCTCACCCCCTTCGGGCGGCTGGTGCAAGGCGCTGATCGACCGGGGATATGACGCGGAGGGCGCTGGCGGCGGCAGTGGGGATCAGCCCGCAGTATCTGAGCTACATTCTGAACGGGACGCGGTCCGGGAAGCGGTACATCGAGGCCATCGCGTGGGTGCTGGAGCTGGACCAGAAGCAGGTCGGGAAGACCACGGCGGCCTGACGGCAGGCAGGGGGGAGACAGGTGCAGGAGACATATATCACATTGGAAGAAGCCGCCCGCTTTGAGGGGATATCCTATAAAGGACTAACTTCTCGCATATCACGCAATCCGGCGCGGTACAAGACGCGGACGGAGGCCCGGGAGGGCGGCGGGAAGGAGCTTGTGCTCCTGTCCACAGCGAGCCTGAGCCAGAAGGGGCGGCGGGCCTACCGGGCGCAGATCCGGGCCATGGCGGAGCCGGAGGAAGCGGGAGAGACGGCGCCCTGGTACGTGGAAGCGGACCTGGGCAGCTACATTGAGCAAAGACAAGCGGGCGTACTACGAGGCGGTGGAGCTGGCGCGGCGGGTGCAGGACTTCTTGAACTACACCGGACCGAACAGGACGGAATACGCGGAGCGGCTGGCGGTAGGGCTGGGCGTGAGTCCGCAAACCCTGTACCGCTACACGCAGAGCGTGCAGGAGGCCGGCGTCTGGGCACGGAAGCTGGAAGAGGCGGACGGGCACGGCCGGGACTACTTCCGGGCGCTGGCGCTGTGCCGGAAGCCCCGGGAGAAGGCCACGTTCCCCAGCCTGACGGAGGAGCAGAAAGCCATCATCCAGAACATCTGGTTCGACCGGGACTTCGCGGACAACGGCTGCACGGTGGAGATGCTGTACGAGGCGTTCCAGCAGCAGGGCGCGGCCCGCGGCTGGGAAAGCGTGCCGAGCTGCAAGACAGTGGGGCGGTATGTGCGGCACCTGATGGAGCTGCCCGCGGCGGAGAGCGCCCGGTATCTGGCGGCGAACGGCTGCGGGAGTGGAAGAACAAGAAGGAGATCAAGGGCAACGGGACAGCAAAGCACGCTGGAGGTGATGGAGTATCTGGTGGCGGACGCGCACACGTTCGACGTATGGGTATCGTACACGACGCCCAACGGGAAGCAGAAGGCCATCCGGCCTGTGCTGGTAGCCTGGGAGGACATGAAGACGCGGCGGCTGCTGGGCCCGATCCTGTGCGAGCACTCCAACACGCAGATCGTGAAGGAGTCGTTCATCAAGGCGTGTTACGACGGGGCGCAGTCCCCAAGCATGTACACACGGACAACGGCAAGGACTTCGCCAACCTGGAGACGTTGGGGCAGGACCGGAGCATCCGGGCCATGGACCGGGCGGCCATGGACGCGGAGATGAAGGGCTTCTATCTGGCAATGGGGGCGAAGGACTGGTCCCGCTCCCTCCCCTTCCAGCCCTGGGACAAGCTGATCGAGCGGGCGTTCGGAACGTTCTGCAAGCGGTATTCCCGGAAATTCAAGGCGTACACGGGGACCCTGACGGGGAGCCGGACGGACGCGAAGCGGAAGAAGGACATCGACGGGATGCTGGAGCGGGGCGAGCTGCAGACCCTGGAGGAATTCTATGACCTGCTGGTGGAGTTCCTGGAGACATGGTACGACAGGCACGAGCACCAGGGGCTGAAGGCGGCGGGAGAGCGGTGGACCAAGCCGGCGGAGCTGTGGGAGCACGCTCCGCACTATGAAAAGGCCGTGCCGCCCCGGGAGTACGCCCTGATGCTGCTGATGAAGCCGGGGCGCGCGAAGGTAAACAGCCAGGGCATCCGGCGGAACAACCTGCTCTATACGGCGGACGAGCTGTGCCACTATGTAGACAAGTGGGTGAACATCCGCTGGGACCCGGAGGACGTGACGCGGCTGTACGTGTACGACAAGGAAGGCCGGCGGATCTGCGAGGCGCGGACGGCGGAGCTGCTGGAATTTGGAGACCGTGTATCCGAGGAGGCGCTGGAGGCGCTGCACAAGCGGAAAAAGCGGCAGGCTGCGCGGGACCCGGGAGTTTCTGGAAGAGATGCAGGCCCGCCGGAGGCGCGGGGGCTGTGCGGGGCCGCAGGCCACGGCCGGCAAGCTGGACCTGACAATCGGCCACACGGCGCGGCCGAAAGTGGTGAGCCTGCCGGTGGACAAGGAGTTCCGTGGGGCGATGACCCCTGAAGAAGCAGAAGGCGGGCGGCAGCGGCGGCGCGTTCCTGGACGCGAAGGCCGGGGCGGCGCTGAAGCGGCTGAAAGCCATGAACGAATGACAGGAGGAGCAATATGGAAGGCAGAGAGCAGACCGGGCGTGTGAACCACGCACTGGCGGAACGGATCAATCAGTACATTCTGGAGCAGAAGAGCAGCATCGCGGCAATCTCCAAGGAGATCGGCTACAGCCGCACATCGGTCAGCCGGTATTTGAGCGGGAAATATGATTCCTGCGCGAGTACGATGGAGGAGAAGCTGGCGGAGTTCCTGGCGGCGCACACCGGCGAGACAGTGGAGGCCCCGGCCGCCCCGGCCCGGAGCGGGAAGCGGCCCAGCTTCTATGAGAGCAAGGACGCCCGGTCCATTCTGGGCGTGTGCCAGAGCTGCCAGGAGTACACAGGGCTGGGGATCGTGGTGGCGAAGAGCGGGTTCGGCAAGACCTACGCCCTGCGGCAGTACGCGAAGCTGGGGCGTGTGGCGTACATCGAATGCGACGACACCATGAGCAGCCGGGATCTGGTGGAGGCCATCGAGCGGAGAGTGGGAATCCCCAGCGGGTACGGGACCATCTGGAAGCGGGTGAACGGGATTCGGGAATTTTTCAACGCGAACCGCGGGTATCTGCTCATTATCGACGAGGCGGACAAGCTGGTGAGCAAGTACACACAGAAGAAGATGGAGGTGCTGCGGGGGATCTTCGATCAGAGCGACGTGGGTCTTGTGATCGCCGGGGAGCCGAAGCTGGAGGCGGCGATCAAGACCTACCTCACACGGATGGCGAACCGGGTGGACTTCTACACGCAGCCTGGGCGGCCTGTCGCCGTCCGAGGTGGAGGGATATGTGTCCGACCTGGATGTGACGCCGGAGGCGATGGTGGAGCTGAAATCCCGGGCCTGCAATCCGCAGACAGGATGCTTCCGCCTGCTGGACCGGACGCTATCCAACGCGCAGCGCATCCTGGCAGAGACACAGACGGCGACGATCACGCCGAAGATCATCCAGCAGGCGTCGGCGATGATGATGCTGTGACGGGAGGCCGGGACAATGAACATGAGAAAGCAGAGGCTCATGGGCGCGGGACTGCTGGCGATCTCAGCGGCCATGGCGGCCCTGGCCTGGATGGGAAGCACCCCGGAGGAACGGGACATCACGGCGGCCGTGCTGCTGGCCCCGCTGGGGTGTGGCTGCTGGTAACAAAAAGAGTATGTCCTCTATGACAGCGGGACGGCGCCGGACGCCGCCCGCTATCGTGGACGCAGAAGCAAACGCAAGAAAGGAGCATGGATCACATGGCAAGGAAACGGGTTATTGAAGCGCAGAGCCTCAAAAGCTGGGAGGATGTAAACGACGCCCTGCGGCAGATCGCGGAGGCACAGATCGCCCTGGGCGACATCGAAAGCGACATGCAGAAGCAGATCCTCGGGGCGAAGAAGGCCGCAGAGGAGCAGAGCAAGCCGTACAAGGACGCCATCGCGCGGCTGGAGCATGAGCTGAAGGAGTTCGTGTCCGAGCATCGCACGGACATGGGCAAGACGAAGACCATGACCCTCACCTTCGGGGAGGTGGGCTTCCGGCTCTCCACGTCGGTCTCCCTGCCCAAGGCGAAGGAGAAGCTGGCGGAGATCATCCGGCGGCTGAAGGCGCGGCAGATGACGGACTGCATCGTGGTGGAGGAGAAGATCAGCAAAGACGCGCTGAAGAAGTACGGCGAGGACACCGTCAACGCGGTCGGCGCCGTGTGGAAGCAGAAGGACGAGTTCGGCTACGAGGTCAACCTGGAGAAGCTGGAGCAGATCAAGGCGGGACAATGAGGAAGGGAGCGGCAGTATGGCGGGAATGAGCGTGGAGCGGAAGCCCCCCTCCATCCGCACGGTCTGGGGGATCGCCAAGTCCCCGGAGCTGCGGCTGGAGGACGAGGACCTGTACGCGGTGGTCTACCGGGAGACAGGCAAAGAGAGCCTGCGGAAGCTGACGGCAGGAGAGCTCTCCCGTGTGATCCGGGCGCTGCAGGAGATGAAGGACAGCGCCCGGCAGAATGCGGGCCGGAAGCGGACGGACGAGGGCGGAGACCCCGGACGGTGGAGCGAGCGGGAAGCTGTATAAGGAGATGCGGGATCTGGGTTGGAGCGAAGCGCAGGTGAACGGGCTGGCCCGGAGGATGTTCCAGGTGGAGCGGATCGAATGGCTGGGGCCGGCACAATGCGGAAAGCTGATCGAGGCCCTGAAAGCGATCCACGCCCGGGGCCGGCGGAAGGAGGCGGAGACATGAGGGAAGGAGCACGGAGGGCGGAATATGGCAACAAAGAAGAAGCGCCTCACACAGCGCGAGAGGGCTGAGCGGGCGGCAGCCAAGAAACGGCTGCAGGCGCGGGGCGTCCTCCCGCCGGACAAGCCCAGGCTCAACCGCAAGAAGTTCGCCCAGGAAACCTGGGCGGAGTGGACGGCCCTGCTGGCGGAGAACCGTCTCGGAGCAGCGATGGCTCTGTGCCGGGCAGTGAGCTTCACCACGGCCCCGGAGCTTCTGGAGGTGACGCCGGAGCAGGTGGGCATCCTGAAGGCGATGAAGATCGCGGTGGAGTATGAGAAGTTCCTGCAGAAGCTGGAAGCGGAGGACCGGAGCGACTACTCCATCGGGGAGCTGGCCGACGAGGTCATCCTTCCTGTGTGGAAATTGTAAGCAATATGGTGACGATCATTTTGAAAGCGGATATCCGGACACGGACCTCCAGGGCCTCAAAGAGGCCGCGGCCATGGCGCTGGAGGGGCTGGGAGATTTTCGGGTGGTATCTGTGACGGCGGAGGCGCCGGAGCAGTTCAAATTTGATATCTAGGAGGAACAGCAAAGATGAAAGAATTGAAGGAGACCGCGCAGGCGGCCAACCCGGCGCTGGAGCCGGGACAGGAGATCAACGAGGCCGACGGGGAGCCTATCTTCCACGCCGACGAAGAGGAAGGAGCAGATCATGAGCAATAAGGTCAAGGTGTGCCTGGACGCGGGGCACGTGGGCAGCAAGTACAACCAGAGCCCGGTCGTGAAGACCTACTATGAAAGCGCGATGGTCTGGTCGCTGCACCTGAAGCTGAAGGCGGCGCTGGAGGCGCGGGGCTTCGAGGTCGTGACGACCCGGAAGACCATCGACACAAAGATGGACGTGTATGACCGGGGCACGGCGTCCAAGGGGTGCGACGTGTTCCTGAGCCTGCACTCCAACGCCTGCGGGACGGAGAGCGTGGACTATCCGGTGGTCTACCGGGCCCACGACAACCTGAACAACGCGGACGCCATCGCCCTGAAGATCGCCAAGAAGATTGGGGAGCTGATGGGAACTACCCAGGCCGGGCGGACGGCCACCCGGAAGAACAGCTCCGGCGGCGAATATTACGGCGTCCTGCGGGGCGCCCGGGCGGTGGGCACGCCGCTGTACCTGCTGATCGAGCACAGCTTCCACACCAACACCGCCGCGGCGAAGTGGCTCTCCCAGGACGGGAACCTGGAGAAGCTGGCGGAGGCGGAGGCGGAGCTGCTGGCGGAGCACTACGGCGTCACGTCCGGCACGGAGGGCAGGACCGCGATCATGGGCGAGGCCCAGGCCACGGCCGGACAAATGGCCCTCTTCTGCCGGAGCAAAAACCCGGCGCCGAAGCTGACGGCGTGCAGCCTGGAGGAACTGGCGGAGATGTTCCTGGAGGAGGGCAAAGCCGAAGGCGTCCGGGGCGACGTGGCCTTCGCGCAGAGCCTCCACGAAACGGGCTATTTCAAATACGGCGGCATCGTGACGCCGGAGATGAACAACTTCGCGGGCATTGGGGCGCTCAACGGCAACGCCACGGGGCAGGCAGCCAGCTTCCCGGACCCGCGCACGGGCGTCCGGGCGCAGATCCAGCACCTCAAGGCATACGCGTCCACGGAGGCGCTGACAAAGGCGTGTGTAGACCCGCGCTTCTCCCTGGTGTCCCGCGGCTCGGCTCCATACGTGGAATGGCTGGGCGCGGCGGACAACCCCAACGGGAAGGGCTGGGCGGTCCCCGGCAAGGGGTACGGCGAGAAGGTCACGGCGCTGCTGGAGCAGATCCTCCGTACTGAGGACCCGTCCTCCCCTGCTGGCGGGACGCCTGAGCCGGCCTGGGCGAAACTCGTGGCAGGCTATCCGCAGTACCAGAAGGACGGCCTGGAGGCGCTGGCGGAGGCGGGCATCCTGGACTCTCCGGAGACCTGGGCCGGGCGGTTCGGCCGGGACATGACCGTGGGCGAGGCTGTCGGGATCATGGGAAAGCTGCTCGCCTGGATGCGGACGGCCGGCGAGAATCCCGCCGGCTGAGAGACAGGGCGGAAAGGAGGCCGGAGGCATGGACACATTTATCAAGGAGCTGAAGCTGGAGGAGATCCCGGACGGACCCTGGAAACAAGTAGCTGAACAGATCGGGGTGGAAAACCTTTACACGGTGCTGCGGATCGTCGGGGGCGGGACCACTTACATTCCAAAGGCGGAGACCCTGATCCGGCCCGTCCGGAACCGGCACATCCGGGAAGAGTTCAACGGGTGCAACTATTTGGAGCTGGCAAAGAAGTACAATGTGACGGACCGGATCGTCCGCGTAATCTGCGGTCCCAGGGTATCCAGAGGGACAGATCAATCTCTTTGACGAGGACGAAGACACCTTTTCTTAGAAATAAATCTCTGAAATGCTTCATAAGGACATTTCAAGGAACATCCATTATCCTAAGACTACAAGCTCCGCTTGTAGTCTTATTTTTTTGCACAGAGGAGGCAGAGACACATGGACATGGATCTCATCATCAACGCGGCGAGCGACGCCCTGCTGAACGTGGTGCTGGCCGTGATCGCCCTGGCCGGGGCCTACGCGGTGTACTACATCCGCCTGGGCGCGGCCAAGCTCAAGGAGCAGACGGCGCAGATCAAGGACGAGGCGGGCCGGAAGGTGCTCGAGGACGCCCTTGACGATGTCGTCAACCTTGCGACGGTCTCGGTGGGGGCGATGGAGCAGACCACGGCGAAGGCGCTGCGGGACGCGGTCAAAAGTGGGAAGGCGAAGCCGGAGGAGCTGGCGGCGCTGGGCAAGCAGGTCTTCGACGAGGTGAAGGCGGCAATCAGCCCGCAGGCGCAGCAGGTCATCACCGACAACCTGGGCAGCTTCGACAAGTACCTCACCGCCGTCATCGAGGACGCGGTCCTGAAGGTCAAGCAGGAGGACCCGTATATCACCCTCTCCGGAGAGCTGGCGGAGGGTGTGGAGCTGCCGGCCGCGGGCGGAACGCAGTAAGGAGGGGCCGTCGTGGAAATGGCTCAGATCACCGCGCTGATCGGCGCGGCGGCCTCCCTGCTGTGTACGCTGGTGGTGGGGGCGCTGACCTACTTTGTGAAGCAGACGCTCAACGACTTCCGCAAGGCGGATGAGCGGAACGCCCAAAAGCTGGCGGAGGTGGACAAGCGGCACGCCGCCAACTACAAGGAGCTGACCCAGCAGATCAGCGACCTCAAGAGCGACCTGCCCCTGGTGTACGTGCTGCGGGAGGACTTCATCCGGAGCATGAACAACGTGGACGGGAAGCTGGACAAAATCATCGGCAGTCTGGCCGAGAAGAAGGGAGGATAATACATGGCAATCCTGGACGACATCACCGAGCAGGAGGTCGCCAAAAACAAGGCGATCCGGGGCTACATCATCCGGGCCCTGGCGAAAGGCAACCAGAACGCGCTCCTGGTCCGGCAGCTCACCAACGCGCTTGTCGCGGACGGGATGATCTTTTCGCCGGATATTTCCAAGTATCTGGACTATCTGGCGGACGGCGGTTACATCGAATTCAGCGGCAAGCGCGTCAACGCCTATAACGTCTACCGGAAGGACGGCGTCGTCCAACTGACGAAAAAGGGCGTGGATCTGGTGGAGGGCACCATCGAGGATCCGGGCGTCGATGTCTAAGACAGAACGGCGCCGGACACGGGTGAACTCCACCATCGACCGCCTCCCGGATGATATCAAGGGGCGGCTCGACCTGAAGCTCACCGACACGGCCAACACCTACGAGGAGCTCTCCGCATGGCTCAAGGCGGAGGGCTACGAAATCAGCAAGAGCGCGATCGGGCGCTACGCAATCCGCAGCACCCAGGCGGCGCAGCGGGTCGCGGAGACCCTACAGCGCACCCAGGCGATCGCCCAGGCGGTGGACGCGCACCCGACCTCGACTACACGAAGGCGGCGTCGATGGTGCTCATGGACGGCCTCATGCAGCGCGTCAGCACGGCGGAGGGCGACTTCCAGGAGATGCCGCTTGACAAGGCGGGGCGGCTCATCGCCTCCCCTGGCCCGGAACGCCACATACGAGCAGCGGGTCCGGCAGGAGATGAAGCGGAAGGCGGAGCTGGCCTTCGACCAGATGGAGACAGAGCTTCTGGAGAAGGTGAAGCAGTATCCGGACCTCGCCGCCCAGCTCCGGGACGTGCTGGCAAAGGCCAGAGAGAGGGTGGTGGCGGATGGCGGCGATTGACTTCGGCAGTCTCATCGACAAGCTGGATGATGAGAGCGACCGCGCGGCGCTGGCAGACCGGGAGCAGCAGCGGACCCTTTTTCTCAAATACGTTGTCCGGACCGGCAATTTCCCGGACAAACGCGCACAGCTCCTGAAGGAGTACGAGGCAGGGGCATCCCTGACGGGACCCAAGGGCCTCCGGCGGATGCTGGGGGGCGTTTGATCTGGAATACTTCGGCCGGGCCTACCTGGGCCATTACTTCACAACACCGGCTCCGGCCTTTCACGCGGATCTGGACGATATCTGGCTTCAGGGCGTCATGAAGGGAATGAACCCCACGGAGCACGCCAAAGAGATCAGCCGGGCCAAAGGGTGCAGGCGTGCAATCGAGGCCCCGCGCGGGCACGCAAAATCCACGACCTTCACCTTCAAGGATGACCTGCACGCGGCTCTGTACGGCTACAAGCATTACATCATCATTCTGTCGGACTCCTCAGAGCAGGCGGAAGGCTTCCTCACAGACATCAAGGACGAATTGGAGGAAAACGCGGCCCTGCGGGAGGACTTCGGCGAGCTGATCGGCAACGTCTGGAAATCCTCTGTTGCGCTGCTTGCCAACGGGACCAAGATCGAGGCCATCGGCTCAGGAAAAAAGATCCGCGGCCGGCGGCATAAGCAGTGGAGGCCGGACCTCATCGTCTGCGATGACCTTGAGAACGACGAGAACGTCGCCACCAAGGAGCAGCGGACAAAGCTCCTCAACTGGTACGACAAGGCTGTGAGCGAGTGCGGCGACACCTACACGGATATCGTCTACATCGGGACGCTGCTGCACTTTGACTCCCTGCTGGCGAATGTGTGCCGCAAAGCGGAATACAAGAGCGTGAAGTACCAGGGCGTGCTCTCCTGGGCCGTGAACACAGACTTGTGGGACGCCTGGGAACAGCTGTACACCAACCTCGCCGATCCGGAACATGAGCAGACCGCCCGGGCCTTCTTTGAGGCCAACCGGGCGGACATGCTGGAGGGGACGGCGGTGCTGTGGAAGGAGAAGAACGACTACTACGCCCTTATGTGCAAACGGGTCAATATCGGCCCCGCGGCATTCAACTCAGAGATCCAGAACAACCCCATCGACCCATCCACCTGCACGTTTCAGGAGGAGTGGTTCGACTACTGGGACGATGAGGGAAAGACCCCGCCCAACTTTGCGGACCCGCGCTTCCTGTTCGTGGGGGCCAACGATCCCAGTTTGGGCAAGAACAAGCGGGCGGACACCAGCAGCATCTTCGCTCTGGCAAAAGACCGGATCACCGGCGTCGTCTATGTGGTCATCGCGGACGTGGCCCAGCGCCATCCGGACCAGATCATCGAGGACGTGCTGGAAGCCAACCGGAGGCTCAAGCGAGAGTTCCACCGCCCCTACTACCGCTTCGGCGTGGAGACGGTGCAGTTTCAGGCTTACTTCGCGGAGGTCATGCGGCAGAAAGCGGCCAAGTCCGGGGAATACCTCCCCATCGTGGAGATCAACTCCACACAGAACAAGGACGCCCGCATCCGCTCCTCCAGCCGTTTGTCAAAAACGGCTATATCAAATTCAGCAAGAAGCACAAGGCTCTCCTTCAGCAGATGAAGGAATATCCCATGGCCCGGAATGATGACGCGCCGGACGGCCTGCAGATGGCCCTCCAGCTTGCCCTCGATATTCAGGGCGGCGGCGAGGTGGAATACACCACCGTGCTCCACCGGGAAGCGGACTTCAAGGCGGGAGCCTATTAAGGAGGACTTTTGATTCAGTACGAAAACAAACTTATCCACGGTGACAGTCTCACAGTTCTCCGCCAGATGGAGCCCGAAAGTGTGGATGCCATTATCACGGATCCGCCCTACGGGATCAATTTTGAAGCATGGAGGACGCGAAAGACGATCAAGAATGATAAGGCTCCCTTTATTTGGTTTCTCTATGATGCCTTCCGCGTTCTGAAGCCGGGAGAGTCCGGTCGTGGCTCCCTGGTTTGCTTTACTCGCTGGGATGTTGAACAGACCTTTATCGACGCCATGAGGCTGGCTGGTTTTCAAGTCAAAAGTGAGGTCATCTGGGACAAAATCTACACCGGGGTCGGAGACTGCAAAAGTCAGTTTGCTCCATCTCATGAGAACATCATTTTCGCAGTAAAGGGAAAATACAGTTTCCCAGGTTACAGGCCGAAAGACCTCATCACCTTTCAGAAGCTCGGCGGCGGCCAGAAATGCCATCCAACCGAGAAACCCGTGGGACTTCTGGCAAACCTCATCACCGCCGTCACCAAGCCCGGCGATCTTATTCTCGACCCCTTCGCCGGGTCCGGCTCCACTCTGGTCGCTGCCAAGAAAACCGGGCGGCGGTTTATCGGGATCGAACTGGATGATGACTACTACCAGACCGCGCAGAGGCGCATTGAGGAGGCAGTCACATGAGCAGAAGCAAGCGCCGGGCGCAGGCCCCGCCGCTCCCCAGGCCGGAGACGCGGGAGCTGACAGTCGCCCGGTCCAGGACAAATACAGCGAATACCCATCCAACGGGCTGACCCCGGTCCGTCTGGCGGAGATCTTCCGGGAGGCCGACACGGGCGACGTCATGCGGCAGATGGAGCTGTTCGAGGAGATGGAGGAGCACGACCCCCACCTGTTCAGCCAGCTCCAAACCCGGAAGAACGCGGTCACGGGCCTGGACTTCGAGATCACCGCCTTCGGCGACGAGCCGCGGGACAAGGAGATCGCGGAGTTTGTGGAGGCGCAGCTCAACGGGATCGAAGGCATGGAGGACATCGAGACGGACCTGCTGGACGCCATCGGAAAAGGGATCGCCGTCTCGGAGATCCTGTGGGGATATGACGGCGGCCGGGTCGTGGTCGGGAGATCAAAAACCGCCACCAGAAGCGTTTCTTCTGGGACGGCGTGGACGACTCCTTCCGCTGCAGGACGGACGAGACGCCCTCCGGCATCCTGCTCCCGAAAAACAAGTTCATCATCCACAAGTACAAGGCGAGATCAGGACATCCGGCCCGCGCCGGAATCCTCCGGGTCGTGGCTTGGATGTACTTGTTTAAGAACTACGACATCAAGGACTGGATCAGCTTCGCGGAGGTGTACGGCCTCCCCCTTCCGGCTGGGCAAGTACGCGCCCGGCAGCAGCGACGAGGAGAAGCGCGCGCTCATGCAGGCGCTGATCCAGCTGGGCGCGGACGCCGCGGGCATCATCCCGGAAGGCGCCTCCATCGAGTTTGTGACCACGGAGAAGACCTCCAGTACGGACCTGTACGAACGGCTGGCCCGCTACTGCGACGAGCAGATCAGCAAGGCCATCCTGGGACAGACCCTGACCTCGGACTCGGGCGGCGGCAGCTACGCCCAGAGCAAGACCCACAACGAGGTCCGGCACGATCTGACCGTGGCGGACTGCAAGGCCCTGGCAGCCACGCTCCGGCGGGATCTCATCCGGCCCCTGGTCCTCTTCAATTTCGGAGAGGAGAAGCGAATCCCTCGGATCCGCTTTTGACTGTGAGGAGGACGAAGACCTCATGCAGACGGCGAACGTGGTGGGGACATTGGTGGAGAAGACCGGCCTGCCAGTCCCCCTCTCCTACCTTTACAAGAAGTTCAGCATCCCGGAGCCGGAGGACGGCGAGGCCATCGCCACCCCAGCTACGCCCAGCAGGCAGCGGGTCCGGCACTCCCTTCAAGGCGCAGCCCCGGCGCTATGTGGCGCTGAAAGGCGGCGGGCCGGGTACCCAGGAACACATCGACCGGGTGACGGCCGCGGCACTCAGGCGCGGGGCCAAAAGCTGGCGCAAGGCGTTCGCTCCGGTGCTGGCGCTGCTGGAACAGGCGGAGAGCCTGGAGCAGCTCCGGGACACCCTGGAGGACGAGGACGCCGTGGCGGAGCTGTACGCCTCCATGGACGTGTCTGAGGTGGAGGACCTGCTGCAGAAGGTCATGACCCTGGCGGACCTGGAGGGAGGTCACTGGAGCATGCACGAGATTGAAGCCGTCCTGAACGGCGGCGACATGACTTTTGAGGAAGCGGTGGAGTATTTCCGCCGGCGCATCCCCGTAACAGCGAAGGTGTTCTACTCCATCGCCTATGACTACCGCGTCCTGGCCTTCACCGTGAGCGGCTACTCCAAGCTGCAGATCCTCCGCAGGTTCTACGAGGAGCTGCTGGCGGCTCTGGAGCAGGGAAACACCCTGGCGGAGTTCCGCTCCAACATGAACGGCTTCCTGGAGCGGGAGGGCTACGAGGGCGTCACCCCCGTATCAGGCGGAGAACATCTTCCGCACCAATATCCAGACGGCCTACAATGTGGGCCACTACAAGCAAATGACGGACCCGGAGGTCATGAAGCTGCGCCCATACTGGCAGTATGACGCGATCAACGACTCCCGGACGCGCCCCTCTCACCTCGCCATGGATGGCAGGGTCTTCCCGGCGGATTCCCCGGTCTGGGATACATGGTTCCCGCCCAACGGCTTCAAGTGCCGCTGTACGGTGCGGAGCCTGAGCCGGCGGCAGGTGGAGCGGCTGGGCCTTCGCGTGGAGACCAGGGCTCCCTCCGCCAGTATGCTGAAAGACGGGCGCTTTGTAAACATCATGCCGGACCCCAGTTTGCCAGCAACCCGGCAAAGACCCCGTGGAGGCCGGACCTGAAGGGGTATCCCGAGCCCCTGGCGAAGGCATTCCGGGAGCGGGAAAAAAGCGGACCTGGGGAAAAGGCGTAAAAAGGCCGCTGACGCCCCTCCGGCGGGGGGGGAGGGCATTTCACGGGGCCCCCGCAAAACGGCGTCTAACGCCGTGCGCACGGCGTTAACGGCGGTCTTGGGGCTCTGCCCCGGAAAGGAGACACGCAAAAATGGAGATCATCACCCTGAAAGGGGGGCGAGGTGGAGGTCCAGGGGTCCCGGAGGTCATCCGGATCCTGCCCCTGGGACACGTCACCAGCCAGAAGGGCGAATTCGACGTGGATGAGGAGAGCCTGCGGCTCATGAAGGCGGAGATCGCCCGGCATGGCGTGGATGTGGTGGTGGACTACGAGCACCAGACGCTGGACGGCGTCCAGGCCCCGGCTGCCGGCTGGGTCAAAGACCTCTCCATCCAGGACGGCCATATCGTCGCAAAGGTGGAGTGGACGGACCGGGCGGCAGCGTACCTGAAGAACCGGGAGTACCGCTACCTCTCCCCGGTCATCACCGTCCGCAAGGCGGACAACAAGGCGACGGGCCTCCACTCCCTCGCCCTCACCAACACCCCCGCAATCGACCACATGGACCCCATTGTCAATTCCAGCACTTACAATAATCACGAAGGAGGACAAAACACTATGGACCGAAAGAACTGGCAAAAGCTCGCTGGGCCTGCCCGAGGACGCCACGGGGAACAGATCACTCAGGCGCTGACCGCCGCACTGGCGGAGCTGAAGAAGCTGAAGGAGGACGGCAAGGAACCGCCTCCCGGCAGCGAGGAGACCGTGGCGAACAAGGCCGTCTGTGAGCTGCTGGGCCTGAAGTCCGGCGCGGCCACCAGCGATGTCACCGCAAAGATCATGGAGCTGAAGGGCGGGATCGTCGACGGCGTGAACCTGCGGGAGAAGGTGGAGAAGCTGGAGAAGGCCGCCGCCCAGCGGGACGCGGACGAGGCGGTCACCCAGGCCCTGAAGGCGGGCAAGATCACCCCGGCGCAGAAGGATGGGCCACCAGCTACGCCCTGAGCAATCCCAGGGGCTTCTCGGATTTTGTGGAGAAGGCCCCGCAGGTGGTCCCTATGGACCAGATCATCCCGGATGGCCCGGATACGCCCGCGGGCGGCATCGACGAGGCGACCCGCCTCGTGTGCAAGCAGCTGGGCATCAACGAAGAAGACGTCAAGAAGTACGGCATGAAAGAGGAGGCGTAAGACCATGGCAGCACTCACAGCAGCGAGGGACACCACCGAGATCAGCAACGGGGCGCGTCACCTCATCCTCCCTGTCAAAGGGAGCACCACCATCTATCAGGGCGCACTCGTGGCCCTGGACGCCAGCGGCTACGCCGTCCCCGGCTCCAAGGCTGCCACACTCACCGCGGCCGGCCGGGCCGAGGAAACCGTGGCGAACACCGGAGCGGACGGCGCGGCCGACGATCCGGGTCTCCGGGGCGTGTTCGTTTTTGACAACGCCACGGACGCCGGGAAGCTCACCACCGCCCATGTCCTGAAGCCCTGCTACATCGCGGACGACCAGACCGTCACCGCCACCGCCACCGGCGCCAGCGTGGCCGGACTGGTGATCCGGGTGGACGACGCGGGCGTCGCCGTGGAGATCGGACGCGGCATTCAGGCCATCGCCGCCGAAGCCTAAAAAAGGAGGACAAAAACCATGATTGTGAATCCCCAGAACCTGCGGGGCATCTATGTGGGCTTCAACACCCTGTTCAACAGGGCGCTGACCACTGTAAATCCCCTGTACACCGAGGTGGCTACCGTTACCCCTTCCACCACGGACGCTGAGACCTACGCATGGCTCGGCGACATCCCGGGGATGAGGGAGTGGATCGGCGACCGCGAGATCCAGAACATCACCGCGAGCGACTACACCATCAAGAACAAGGACTTCGAGCTCACCGTCGGCGTCGACCGCAACGCGATCGAGGACGACAAGATCGGCCTTTATAACCCCTCTGTCAGATGCTCGGCCAGTCCGCTGCCATGCACCCGACAAGCTGGTCTTCAGCCTTCTGAAGAATGGCTTCAATGAAAATGCTTCGACGGCAAGGCGTTTTTCTCCAGCGAGCACATGATCGGCAAGAGCAAGGTGTCCAACAAGGGCACGGCGAAGTTGAGCCTGGACGCCTATATCGCAGCCCGTTCCGGCATGATGAGCCTGACCAACAGAAGGGTGAGGCCCTGAACCTCGTCCCCAACCTCCTGGTGGTGCCGCCCGCACTGGAGAAGCCGCTGCCATGGACATTACCGAGGCCGACTTCATCAACGGAACCAGAAACACCATGAGGGCACCGCAAAGCCCCTGGTGGTTCCCCAGCTGGCCGGGGCGATACCGCCTGGTTCCTGATGTGCACCACCATGCCGGTCAAGCCGCTGATCTACCAGCAGCGCAAGAAGGCGAAGTTCGTCTCCAAGACCAACGAGACCGACGACAATGTCTTCATGAGCAAGACCTTCGTTTACGGCGCGGACTCCCGAGGGAACGCGGGCTTCGGCTTCTGGCAGATGGCATACGGCAGAGACGGCACCGCCGGCGATTGACCGGTATGAGCTACTGCACACGCAGCGAGGTCGGCGTGAGCCATGCTGAAAGAGGATGCGGGAGAGTCAACGCCCTCAACGCGATACAGACTTCATTGAAGACCCGGAGGAGCGGGAGGCTGGGATCGGCCCGCTCATCGACGAGGCCATTGCGGACGCGGACGGGGAGATCGACGGCTACCTTGCCAAGAGGTACGCCGTCCCGCTCTCCCCGGTTCCAAAGGTCATCAACAAGTTTTCCAAGGACATCGCCCTCTATAACCTTATGTCCCGCGCCGGATTGGACGAAGCGGGACGGGAGGGCAACTATCTCACCCGCTACAACGCCGCCATCAAGTTCCTCACGCTGGTCGCGGAGGGAAAGTCAGCCTCGGAACTGAAGCCAGCGATCCCCAGGCAGCGGCGGCCGCCGGCTTCTCCATGCACTCCAACCGCCGGCTCTTCAGCCGGGATACGATGAAGGGGATGTGCTCATGGTAAATATCCGGCTGGAGGGCGACACCCGGGCGGCCCTGAACAAGATCCGGGGCCTCGCGGAGATGGACCGGAAGAGCCTTAACGCGGCCCTGGGCCAAGGCGTGCGCGCGTCCACCCTGGAGCGTTTCCGGACGGGCAAGGGGCCGGACGGCAGACGCTGGCCCACATCCAAGCGGGCCCTTGCCGAAGGCGGCAGGACGCTGGTGGACTCCGGACAGCTGCGCAACAGCATCAGGTCGATCCGACGCCACCGGCTTCGCGGTGGGCACCAACGTCAAGCACGCCTCAACCCACCAGTACGGAGTCAGGAACCGGATCATCAAGGCCAAGAACGGAAGAAAACCTCCGCTTCAAAGTCGACGGCCGCTGGATCACACGGAAGAAGGTCAAGGTGACGATCCCCGCCCGCCCCCTTCCTCGGCCTTTCTGCCGAGGACCAGACCGAGCTCGCAGGAGACGGTGGAGGACTTCATCCGCCGGCAGGGGAATAGCGTATGTTGTACACAGGCGAAGGCATACCTCCTTGTAGGAAAGCTCAAGGAGGCCGGACTCAAAACAAAGCCATACACGACCATGAAGTCCCTCTCCCGGTCCCTGGAAAGCCATGTGGGAGCGGTCCTGCCCGGTACGGAGATGATCGCGCGAAACGGCTCCAAAAACCATCTATCAAGACCAAGAGGGAGCGCAGCACAAGCGCAGAAAGCTCTTCGACCGGAACGTGACGTTTCAGGTGGTGCTGGGAGACTATACGGACGACAAGGTGGAGGCCATGCTGGAGAAATTCCTGGCCGCTCTGGACCAGGGGATCGAAGTGGACGGAAACTTCGTCCCCTGGCCGCGGAGAGCGTGGAGTGGTCCACCGAGGAAGACCATCCGCTGAAGGCGGAGGTCGCCGTGACGGTGAACATCACCTTCCGGGGCGGCGTCTACAGGGACATCGGCCTCCACAGAGCCCGGGACTACCGACTGGAGGACATCGGGAAAAACAATGGAAAGGAGCCTGCAAATGGCAATTAAGAACAACAGGCTCCAGGACGCCGCGCCCGACGCGGCGTCTCTGGAGGATATCGAGACGCTCCGGGCCCGCTATGGCGTGAGCCGCCCCGTATTTGTGGGCGTATGCTCCGCCAACGGCTGGCGCAGAGGGCGTCAGATGACCGCGGCGGATTTCCTGGCTGCGGTCGAGGTATATCAAAAGGCGCCCATGACCGGGGGCCGAAAGGGAGGCGTGAGGATGGCAGTGCTCAGAGATGTCAGGGAGACCGTCCTGGATGGGCAGCTCGGCTTCTCCGGAAGGTCCGGCTCCGGGATCAGCGTCCGCATCGGCCCCTCCCCTATCGTCAGCGACAAGCTCATTATCATCACCGGCGACATGACCGCCGATACCATCAAGGAGCGCCTGGGGGCGCTCCCCTCTGGCCGACTCCGTCATGGATTCCGTCCAGTTTGGCGCCGCCGGGTGTACTGCCTTCCTGTGGCTGCCTCTACAGCGGGCACCGTCGGAGAGGTGGAGAAAGAGGGCGAGGGCGGCGGGCACACTCACGGCGTCCGGCAGCCCCTATAACGCCTTCGCGGTGGTGGTGAGGATCACCGCCCAGGGCACTCTCAACACTGCGGCCTTCACCTATTCCATCGACGGCGGCAATAATTTCAGCGACGAGATCACCGTGCCCGTGGCGGGCAAATATGAGCTGCGCCGGGACTGGACTCACGCTCACCTTTGCGGCAGCTCAGGAGGAGGCGGACAGTTCTTTCCAGGTGGGCGATATGTGGAGCTTCAGCACCACGGCCCCCGCCATGACGAAGGGCGACGCCCTGGCGGCGGCCCGCAAGATCAAGGACTTTTCCGAAGAATTTGAGTGGCTGCATGTGGTGGGCGGAGCGATCTGGATCTGTGGGAAGCCATGGGCGAGGTCCGCAATGAGCTTGCCACGGAGTACCACAAGCCCCTCTTCATTCTTATGGAGGCCGCCTACCCCACCGGAGATCTCACCGACTGGGCGGCTGGGCCTGGAGAATGCCCGCGGCAAGGTTAAGAATACCGACATCCAGGTCTGCACCGCATGGGGGCGTCTGGTACGGCTGGACGGCAGCGCAGATCGTCAACCTCGCGGGCATCGTTTCCGGCCTGTACGCCAAGGCGGGCGTGGCGGAGAGCATCGGCAAGACCCGGCCCGAGGCCGGCTTCGGCATCTCGCCGGATACACTGGAGGAGCTGCTCCCCCGCCGGCCTGGACGACTCCATCATCAAGATGCTGGACGAGGCGGGCTTCCTTACCTTCCGGAGCTACGCGGGTCTGGAGGACTTCTTCGTTTACCATGCCAAGGTCCTCAGCCCGGAGAAGAGCGACTTCCAGTATGCGGAGGATATCCGCGTGAAGAACAAAGTCATCCGGGAAGTCCGGAAGGAGGCTCTGCTCCTGCTCAATGACGATATCGACATGACCGACTTTGACGGCGAGACACAGGCCCGGGCGAAATTCCTGACGGCGCCTCTGGACAGAATGGTGGCCGCGAAGGAGATCAGCAGGGCGGAGGTCACGATCCCCGAGGGGCAGGCGGAGTCGTTCCTGGAGACCGGGCTCCTCCGCGTCCGTATCCTCTATCTGTCCGGGGATACATCCGGGAGATCGAGATCGAGGTCGGGCGCACCAATGTCAGCGATTAAGCGGAAGGGAGGATATGCGGCATGACAGTCAATGGTAAAGTCTACGACTGGGCTGATGTGGACTTCAAGATCCCGGGCCTGGACATCGAAGTCCAGGAGATCAGCTATGACGATGAATTGGATCAGGAGGCCGTCTACGGCAGGGGCAACAAGCCCCGGGGCTTCGGCACCGGCAACTATTCCAGCACCGGAAAAATTTCCCTGCTCCGCGACGACTATCGACGAAGCTGCTGGCCTATTGCAAGGCCAAGGGTGTCAGTTTCTTCAAGCTCCAGTTTCCCTCCGTCGTGGTCAGCTACGCCATGGAGGGCGAGAAGACGGTGGTCGACGAGCTGAAGATGGTCCAGATCTCCAAACGCTCCAACAGCGTCACCCAGGGAGACAAGAGCGTCAAGGTGAGCCTGGATCTCGCCATCTACGGCGGCGTCGTTCAGGACGGCGTGGAGCCTGTTTAAGGGACAAGTTATTTGAGAAATACGGAGGAATTTTTCATGGAAGACATCAAGAAACCGGACGCGGCGGCCGCCGTGCCCCAGAGTGAAAAGGACACCCTCAAGGCCAAATACGGAAAGGTGTTCCGTGTCTCCTGCTCTGTCGGGAGGACGAAGACAGCGACGCGCTGGAGTTCGGCTACTACTTCAAGCGGCCCAGCGTCCCCTCTTATGACCGCTACCTGAAGGGCGTGCAGCAGTTCGGCATGACCCGAGCAAGCAAGACCTTCCTGCTGGACTGCGTGGTGGACGAGGACAAGGACCGCCTGACCTCCGAGATGGAGGAATATCCCGGCGTGGCTCTGACCATCGCGGGCAAGCTCACGGAGATCCTGGGCCTGACCAACGCGGTAAATTTGAAAAAGCTCTAAGAGAGCGGGCCGAGGAGGTAAGAAGCAGTCTGGTGGAAGCTGGGCTTTTGGAGATCTACCGCTTCTTGCCTCCTCCTCTCTTAGAGGGCTTTGACCCGGAGAAGGCGGAGATCGGCGAGTTCCTGGGCTGCATAGCGAAGGCCCGTTATGTTCAGGAACTGGAAAAGAACATCATCGCCCGCGCGATCTCCGAGGTATTCGGCGGTGAATGACCGGGAGGCGAGGCAGACACGTGAAAGCAAATGAGCGGGGTACAGGGCCGCCCCATACCGCTCGCCAGAGCGGAGGTGTGCGCACCCATGAGCCTCGAAAGTGTATTCAGGTTGTCCCTCATCATGAATATGGTGGACAACATCACCGGCCCCATGGGCCGGATCAGCAGCAGCGTCAACGGCGGCGTATCCAGGCTGCAAAAGCTGGAAAGCGCGTTCGGGGGCATGGTCAAGACCGGCGCGGTCATGACGGAGCTGGGCTCCTCCATCGCGGGGGCCGCGCTGGCTCCCGTGGAGGCCACCTTCGAGACACGCCGCGCCCTGGGTGAACTGGCATCCCTGGGCGTCAAGGATCTGGAGGCCGTGGAGGACGCGGCCCGCAGCTTCTCCGACCAGTGGGCCGGAACATCCAAGGCGGATTTCATTTCCGCCTCCTACGACATCAAGAGCGGCATCGCCTCTCTGACAGACGAGGGCGTGGCCGATTTCACCACCCTGGCCGCCCTGACAGGCAAGGCCACCAAATCCACAGTCGGCGAGATGACGAGCCTGTTTGCCACAGGCTACGGCATTTACAAGGGCTTCTACGACGATCTGACGGATCTGGAGTTCGGAGAGATGTTCTCAGCCGGGATCTCCAAATCCGTCCAGCAGTTCAAAACGACCGGATCGGAAATGGCTGCGGCCATTGAGAGTCTGGGCGCTTCGGCTACTAACGCAAAAGTCCCGCTGGAAGAGCAGCTGTCTGTCCTGGGGATGCTTCAGGCCACCATGAGCGGTTCGGAAGCCGGCACCAAATACGCGGCCTTCATCCAGTCTGCGGCGAAGGGCGGCGAAGAACTGGGGCTGGCGTTCGTGGACGCCAACAACCAGATCAAGAGCCTGCCGGAGATCCTGGATCTCTTTGCGTGGAAAGTACGGCGACACCATCGACGCCATCGAAGCAGGAGATCGCCACGGCATTCGGCACCGATGAGGCCGTAGATCTCATTGATCTGCTGTACAGTAAGACCGGAGAGCTGCAGGACAATGTTTTGAGCTTGTACGACGCCATGGGGCAGGGGCACAGCTGTGGCCTCAGAAATGGCGTCCGCCATGAACGAGACAGAGCCGGAGAAATTTGAACGGCTCCAGCAGCGAGCTCCACAACGTCGCCGAAGCGGCGGGAAGCACACTGCCTCCCTGTGGTCAACGACCTGATGGAAGGCGCTGCCGGCGTCATCCAAAAAGGGCGCGGAGTGGGTAGAGAACCACCAGAACCTTGTCCGGATCATCCTCCTTGCGGCCCTGACCCTGGGCGGCTTCCTGGCTGTGGCGGGCACCTGCATCGCCGTAGTCGGCGGCGTGGGGATCGTTTTCACCAAGACCGCCGGACTGGTCAAAGGCTTCATCGGCGTCATCCGGGGATTGCCGGACCTGTTTGAGACCATAGCCCTGTACGGCATGGAAGCGGGCGACGCGATCCGAAACGGTTTTAACAGGATCCGAACAGCGGGAAGCACCGCCGTCACCGCGGTCAAAAACGTGACGCTGCGGATCGCCGGCATGGCAAAGACAGCGGTGGTCTCCGGCGTGACGGCCCTGAAGAACATGGCGCTCGGTCTGGTCAGCATGGCGAGGCAGGCGGTTGTGACCGCTGTAACCGCCATGCCCGGGTTGATTGCCTCTGTGTGGTCCTTCACAGCGGCACTGCTGGCAAATCCCATCACATGGGTTGTCATTGGTATCGTTGCGCTGATCGCCGCCCTCATCCTGCTCTGGCAGAACTGGGACAGCGTGACCGCGTTCCTGCAGAACGCCTGGGACACCGCCTGCTCCAAAATCACGGCAGGACTTGAGTGGCTGAAGCAGGGCTTTCAGTCTATCATGGACTGGATCGGCGAGAAGATCGCATGGTTCGGTGAAGCCGGACGGCGGCTCGTGACCACCTTCGTCGACGGTATCAAGTCCGTGGCGATGGCGCCCATCAACGCGGTCAAGGGCATCTTTGGGAAGATCAGCAACCTGTTCCCCCACTCCGATGCCAAGGAGGGTCCCCTGAGCACCCTGACTCTGAGCGGCAAAAGACCATGACCACCTTCGCCGAGGGTGTGACCCTGGCGGAGGATGCTCCCGCCAACGCAATCACCAAAGGGTCTGGAGGAGCCAGGGTCAGCCTCCAGCAGGATGCTCCCAAGCCGGTCCGCCTGGGCGGCAGCACAGGCGAGGAAGCAGACGCTGGAGACGGCAAAGCGGCTCCGCCGGAAGGGATGGCAAAGTCTTTATCGTCAAGAAGCTGGTGCTGCAGGTGGATGTCAAGAAGATCAAAGCAACTTCAGGACCTGCTGGAGATCGTAGGCGAACTGGAAGACAAAATCAACAGCGGCGAGGATCCGGATGATGATCCGGAAACCGACTTCGCGCTGGCGTAAGGAAGGGGGGCGGCTCTCATGATCTTTGTGGAAGACAATACCATCAAGCTGAACGGGTCGTCCTCCTGGCCTTGTTAAAAGCATCGAGGTCAAGGAGTCGGCACAGATCGACGAGCAGGAGGTGGAGGCAGCTCCGCCAAGCCCAAGCAGGCCACCGGCTACGAGGATGCCAAAATCAATATTGAGCTGGTGGTGGACGATACCGACACGCAGACCAAGTATCAGCGCCTGGAGACGCTCCGGGCGGTGTTCCGCAAAGAGGGTCAGGGTGTGCCGCAGCCGATCCCTATCGTGTGTGAGGACGCGGCCGCCCACGGTATCGACAAGGTCCTGTTCAAATCTCTCAACCACAAGGCCGAACAGAAGAAGAGCTATTTCTCCGTGACCCTGGAGCTGTGGGAGTACATCCCACAGACCATCCAGGCCGTAAAATCCTCCGGCACTTCGTCCGGCAAGAAGAGCGGCAGCTCCGGCAGCGGCTCAGCTGGGACATTGGACAGCAGTTACTCCAGCTATCTCAGCTCCGACCGGGGCGCGGCGCCGGGGAAGATCACGCCGGCACTGCAGAAGAAGCGGGGGCAAGTCCCCTGCCGTGGATGACGCGGATACGGCCAAGGTCCTGTCAAAGCTGAAAAGGAAGTAGTACATGGAGACGTTGGAACTGTTCTATCCGCGGATCACCGCTCAGGCCGGGGGCTACACCTTCCAGCAGGGCATTGAGATCGAGGTCTCCTCCGCCAGGGACTCCCGCATGGATTGGGCGAAGATCCGCTTCACAGACCGCTTCAAGCCGGAGATCAGCATCTCCCGCTTGGAGCCGGCCACGATCCTGTTGGGCTACGGCGGCGCCTTCGATGAGGTTTTCACCGGCTATGTCGGCTCGACATACAACGCCGGCAGCAATGCCGATGAGATCATCCTGAAGGACCCTATCTTTTGCTGTTGGAGGGACTCACCGTCAATGAGACCTTTCTGGATACGACGCCCCAGGAGGTGATCCGGTACATCCTGGCACAGGCGGGCCTGACGGAGCTGAAGCTGACGTCCACGGTCTATCCGGCACGGAAGCGCCTCTCCATCCGCAGGCAGAGCGGTGTGCAGGCCCTGGACACCGTGGCGGCCGCCTGGAATATCCAGGTTCCCTATTTCTGCTCCGGCGGCGTCTTTTACTGGGGCGAACAGCCGGAGCAGACTATGACCTACACGTTCGAGGCAGGGCGAAATATCCTGAGTCTCGCCCGGCGCGGCAGCCTCTGGGACCTCGAAACCGTGTCCGCGCCCTTTGTCCGTCACTCCCACCGCATCCAGGTCAGTCATCCCAGTATCTCGGGCGAGGTGGAGGTGGTCCGGGTCCGGCACCTCACCAACGACGAGGGCTTCATCCGGACTCATATCTATTTTTGAGGAGGGAACCGCCATGGGAAAGCAGTTGGAGCGGTTTGTCAAGGCTGTGGTCGGGGACATCCTCAAGCAGGACTATCCCTATCTGACGTCGCCCGCCATCCTCCTGGCCCGTGTATCCGCCGTGAAGACCCTTTCGGACACCTACGAGGCGGAGGAGCTGGATATCCACAACGATGAGGGCGGCACCAGCTATCGGGGCCATATTGTGGGCCGCTGGCAGGAGTACACCCTGACGGTGGTGGACCGCTTCGGCAGCGAGGACAGCAGCTTCCCGGCCCTGCCCGGCGTTCGCTCCAGGATACAGCTCCAGGCCGGGGCACTGGCGGCCATCGCGCTCCCCTTTGGAGATCTCACGCCGGTCATCATCGGGGAGGTGGTCCTGTGACGGGTCTGCACGACACGGACATCCGGTTGGATGAGGATGGACAGCTCACCCAGGCAGCGGATGGCGACGCCCCTCTCTGCTCGGGCATGGACTGCTTCCTGCAATCCATCATCCTGGAGGCGCAGACGCAGAAGGGCGAGCTGTTTTATGACGAGGACTTCGGCTGGAGTCTGTACGACTTCCTGCAGTCTGAAGATGATGAGATCACCCGGCTGGAGATCACGCAGCGGGTCAGGAGCGGCCTGCTCAAACGGGAGGAAATCATTCCGGACAGCGTACAGGTCAAGTGGGGCTTATAAAGGACGCTTTTCATATTTACGGATCTTTCCAGGCCGCGGACACGGAGGCGTCCTACAGTCTGCACATTATCATCGACCCGGTCAATCTGGAGGTGACTGTCATTGATTGACGATAAGATTTTAGATCAGGTGATCCCTGTTCCGGATCTGACGGAGCTGGAGGATCAACGGATCAGGAGCTGTCCGACGCCGGCTTCACCATCACAAACTTTCATTCCGGCGGCGTCTTCCACACGCTCCTTATGATCGTCCTGCGCATCCAGATCGAACTTCTGGAGCTCTGCCGGACAGTCTTGAATCAGATGTTCGTGAGCCACGCTTCCGGCGCCTGGCTGGACCTGAAGATGTCCGACTACTCCAAAACCCGCAAGCTGGCGCAGAAGACCCAAGGTGTGGTCACCGTCTCCCGGACCGACACGGACGGCGAGGCGGTCAAGATCCCAAAGGGGCATATCTTCAAGAGCATCAAGGATATCAACGGCGACGAGCTGCGCTTTGTGGCCCTGCAGGAGATCACCCTCCAGAAGGGGGCGAAGTCCGTGGAGGTCCCAGTGGAGGCCGAGGTAGAGGGCGCCCGCTATAATGTTCCGGCTGGGCAGATCACCAGGACACTTACCTATCTGGGCGATGTGACCATCTCCAACAGCGCCGGCTGGATCACCCGGGAGGGCAGCGACACGGAGGACGATGAGAGCGCCAGGGAGCGCACGCTCCGATCCTGGTCCGAGCTGGCGCTCGTTCCGCTGCGGGACACCTACATCAACGTCTGCTCCGCCATCGCCGGCGTCCTCTATGTTACCGTCAAGGATCAGCACCCGAGAGGGCAGGGCACCGTCGATATCATCATCACCTCAGAGGCCGGGACGGCCACGGAGGACCTGCTGGAAAAGTGCCGGGTGGCCTGTGAGGAGATACGGGAACCGGACACGGACGTGAAGGTGAAGAGCGCGGAGATCGTCGCCCAGGATGTGGCTGTCACGGTCACCGTCTCCAGCGCCCTCAGCCAGGACGGCCTCGCGGGCGCGTGCAGGCGTCCGTCACGGACCTGCTGAAAGCTGCGCAACCGCGGAGACTCCCTCAATGAGCTGACCCATGCGGACATCATCCACAAGATCAAGAGCGACGTCTCCACGGTGAGAAACGTGACCGTGACCACGCCTGCGGCAGATGTCACTCTGGCCGAGGAGAAGGTCATCATGGCCGGAAAGATCACCGTCACAGTGAAAGGAGTTTGACCGTGTTCAAGACCTTCGGAGAGTATATGTACACGCTTTGCTCTTCAGCCCCTTGCGGCGGGGCCGCCAGTCTCTAAATCAGTTTTACATCTTCTTCAAGGTGATGGGGCGGTCCTTTGACCAGTGCAAAGGAGGCGCTGCTGCAGGTCCGGGAAGAGGCTTCTGTGCTTACCTGCTACGGACGCGATGCTTCCAGTCCATGGCGCGGACCGGGATATGCTCCGCCTGCAGGGGAGACTGTGGACAACTACCGCCGGCGCCTTGCCATGAAGGGCGCGATCTCAGAGATGGCCGGGCTGAACAGCGGCATCCGCTATCTGGCCCAGGCGTTCGGATATGACGAAGTCAACATTGAACCGGGAGAAAAGCCGGATTACTGGGCGGAGGCTACTGTCTGGTTTATCGGTGGGAATATCGTGCTGGATGACCGGACGCTCCTTCTGCAGGAGTTGAACAAGATCAAGCCGGCGCGGACCCTCCTCCACCTTGCCAAGGAGCAGCGGTATGAGGCCCCTCTCTACTTGGCGGCAGCCATAGAGCGGGGCAGGCAGATGACGATTGAACAGGAGTAAGAGATATGGCATTCACAAGATTGAAGCTCACGACCTTCGGCCAGACGATTGAGGCCAAGCGCCACCAGGGCAAGGGCATCCATTTTACCCGTGTAGCCATCGGAGACGGCCTGCTGGGCAACGGCTCCATGATTAACCGTACAGAGCTTGTCAGCGAGCGGCACTCCATGCTGATCGACGGCATCCTGACCACGGACGACGCGAAGCAGAGCGCCGTGGTTGCCACATTGGACAACAGCCAGTTTGAGGAGGGCTTTCTTTACCGGGAACTCGCTTTGATGGCGCAGGACCCGGACACGCAGGAGGAAGGCGCTTACCTCTATGACAATGCCGGCCAGGAGTGCGAGTACCTGGACACCCAGGATGGCGGCGTGGTGATCTATGAGCGTCTCAAGCTCCTGA
>VOFE01000466.1_pt1 | contig 33451 bp, 39 predicted proteins | sample 5384071 | NCBI WGS metagenome assembly VOFE01 (sample SAMN12384724, study PRJNA508395) | human gut metagenome | isolation source: healthy gut D | host: Homo sapiens
TCCATAAGCAATTTTATATCTCCGCCATCTTTCGTATATTTACAGGCGTTGGATAATAGATTAGACACTATCTTATCTAACTTGTCTCTATCAAAATAGCCTGTCAGATGCTTATCTTTAGCCATAAATGTAAAAGTCTGATTTTTCTTCCTCATTAACGGAGCAAAATTAACTCTACATACATCATCCACAAATGATATAACATCACCTTTTGATACAGCTAATTTCATATTTCCACTTTCCACTTTACGGAAATCAAGAATCTGCTGTAATAAGCGCCGCAACTTATTTACGTTAGAACGAATCATACTTAATTGTGAGATCCGGTTATTACTCGTCATTTCCGCATCATCAATCAAGCAAGTTATAATCGTAAGTGGGGTCAATAAATCGTGTGAGATATTTGTGAAATAACGCAATTTGGTTTGAACCAGCTCTTCAGATTTCTCTTTATCAATCTGTGCTATTCTTAGTTCATGACGTAATTGCATACGTCTCTTCATTCTTCGATAAAAGAGATACAGACATAAAAGTACAAATATAACATAAGATACATAAGCCCACAAGGTCTCATAAAATGCCGGTTGCTTAAAAACCTGTACCTCTGCCACATAATTACTCCACAGCCCATTTACATCGGTCGTCTTTAAATAAAAGGTACGTTTACCCTTAGGCAATTGATTATAAAAAGCAAATTGACGATCTCCCCTGACGTATACCCAATCGTCATCAACTCCATCCATTTTATATGCATATTTAATCTTATCTGGAAATGCATAATTCAAAGAGGAAAAGTCTATCTCAATATTCTTATCTCCTGCCTCTAATGATATCGTTTGACTTCTCAAGTTGAAACGCTGATTATTTTTCTCCAAAAGACTAGAAGTACCATCTATTTTCACATCAGCCACCATCGTTTTTATTCTGCGTGGTTCGTCAGATAAATGCTCATATGGAGTAAATACCGAAATGCCTCTATTACCTCCATATAGTATTTTCCCAGAACTACTTTTAAAATAAGAATTAGGCATAAAAAGAATTTACCGTTACATCACCCATGGTTGAATAGTCCATAATGCCACCATTTTTAGGATCGTATTCAACTACCCGTTTATTGGTAGAAATCCAAATATGTCCTAATTGGTCCATTATAATATTATAAATGCCTTCTTCAAGCATATCAAACATATTGGATAAATTTTCCACCTTTTTCGTTTGAGGATCATAAGTAAAAACATCTCCCTCTTGACTTCCCATCCATACCAAACCACTATCATCTACACAAATAGCTCCTATATTATCATTGATTAATCCATCTGTCTGAGCTGTCAAGTTTCTTATTTTCTTCTCTTCAAAGGTTAAACCTGGAGAAACAATAACATTATATACCCCTTGTTTTCTTGTACTAATCCATAAGGTGCCATCTTTACCTTCCTTAATGCCCGTTATATCCATAAGTGGGAAATTAGTATCCTGAAGTTGTTTTTCATCTGCCGGTTTAACCAGTATTTTTTAGTGGTTACTACCCAAAGATTATGCTTACTATCCTCATAAAAGAAACGTGGAAATCCGGGATTTTCTACAAAATCACTTAACTTCAAGGTTCCTAAGAATTCTATCCTATCTTTATTTTTCTTCAATCTACATATTTCCGAATAATATTCAGAACCTAACCATATTTCATCAATCGATGAAACAGAAGTGATGCAACTTATATTTTTCAAGTTGTTTATATTCTTCAGAGAAGGAATATCTGTACAGAATAAAAGTTTGTTTGATTTCGGAGTAAAGATTCCTACGCCCCATCGATTCTGATCGATCCATAAATCACCATCTTTATCTTCATAGATATTTTTTATATTCGTCACAAAACCTGTTTTCTCACGAATAGAAGGAAAGGAATAATTTTGTATTAAAGGTCTATTTAAATCAATCATAGATAGCCCTTCGTTAAAAAGCTGCAATCCATAAATTGCCAGACTTATCCTTCACTATCTCACTAAAAATATTATTCAATTTAGAAGATATATGAGATATATCGACACTATTTATCACACTACCCGGACGCTTTTGAAGTGCATAAAGACCTTGGGTCGATACAATCCATATATAACCATACTTATCATCCTGAGCGATACTAAAACAACCACTTTCATCCCAATGCTCATCACTCTCTATGTTCACATGGCTATACATCAATTCTTGCTTTTCTTCCGGATAAAAAAAAAATCCCACTGTCCCAAGTTAATATCCAATGCTGTTTTTTATCATCTTGAAAAACCTTGAAGGGGTTATTCAAAGTTCCTATCTGAGGCATTGCAATAAATGAATCTGTTTTCGAATTATATCGATGCAATCCCCTTTCCCATAAAGTCACCCAAATATTCTTATCTGCATCTTCATATATAGAATTCACACTAGTCACAGGCAGAGAAGAATCATACCTTTTACAAGAAGAAAAGTCTGCAGAACAACGAAAAACAGAAGTTAATGTTCCAACCCAAACCCATCCCTCACTGTCTACAATCATCGTTCTAATTTCTTGATCCTTTAAATCGCTGTGTTCAACCGGAGTTATCTGGTAAGTCCTCTTATTCAGAATATTGATTCCCTTTTTAGTACCTATAAATAGATAACCATTCCGGTTCTCTGTGATACAGGTTATTTCATTATTTGTTAAAAGGTCCGAGTCTTTAATCCTGAACGAAAAACAAGTATCCGATAGCCATCATAACGACACAACCCGTCTTTTGTTCCTAACCACAAAAAACCTTCACGATCGCAATGTACCCGCAAAATAGTACTAGAAGGCAGATAATTATTTAAAGGAAGAGTGGTTACCGACATTTGTTGTGCAAAAGCACAGGAAAGTGTCTGAATAAAAAAAAAAAAGTATTATATAAAGTTTTATTTTATGTTTCATAGCAGCTTTGAATATATAGATGTATTTTATATGCAATATTAGAATAAACTAACAATTGCATAGGCATAAAACTCTTAAAATATACTAAATACAACTTAGAAAAAATACATATGGTCGATTTTTGAACCTTTCTGAATGATTTTTATTCTTCCACGAATAGATAATTCAATTTTAAACGCATTTGAATCATTATAGTACTCCTATTTAAATATGTTTCCGCAAATTTGCAATCAAATGATAATCGACATATATTTTGAACAAGATTTAGTCATTAAAATATTTAAAAATAGAAGTTGATTATTAACTCGACTATTAAACAATTAATTTATATAACATTTCTGTAGTATGAAAAAGAAATATGTAAAAATCATGTTCATGTCAGCAGTATTGCTAGCCGGCAATGTAGCAGATGCTAATGCAACTCTTCCCAAAGATGACCCAAAAGAGGCCGTACAAGCACCAACAGACGATCATCTTCCATTACTAATGATTAATGGAACTAATAAATCTGTATCGTTCATTGTCAGTTCTGAAGCTCTACCTGGAAAAGATATTAAAATCACTGCTCCGCATGGATTTACGGTATCACCAGTTATGATACCGGCCAATACAGGAAAACATAAAGTTACAGTGACTTTAAATAGTACCAAGACACTAACAGAAGGGAAAATCGTATTAAGAAGTGGAGATATCCGTTCTTATGTAAAAGTAAAAGGGTATGGAACAGCGCTTCCGGTGAAAGATATTGCATCTTCTCCTGTATACAAAGGAGGAAATGACATGGAATACACAAAGGCTTTTACTCCCGGAACTAAAGGATTCACGATTGAGTTCAGAGTAAAGACAGACGATTCAGAAAAATGTTTTTATCCTTATTTCGTAACAGAAAAAGGCCACGGTTTCAAAGCATATATCACTGCCAACGCTATTGGATTATATAATACCTATCAAAAAGAAATTTCTAATCCAGCCACTAGTAGTAAAGAAGGAGGAAAAGGTAAATTCTACAACAATGATGGACAAGCACATACATATCGCTTTGCTATAACGCCTGATAACCGGGCCTTTATATATAGAGATGGGATTCCCGTAGATTCCGTACGTATCATCGATTATGCACCTCAAACAAATTTCGCAAAGGGAGTGGGCGAACCAGTAGAGAATCTTTTAAAGAATCCTGATTTCGAAGGAGAATTTGATGTAAATCCTGATACAAAATTGGCGACTCGTATCGAAGGATGGGATATCGTTATCAGCGATCGATGGAACTCGGAGCAACAAATTATCCCGGAAGAAATAGATAATAATCAAGATATAAACAACCATGTTTTTGAAATCAGACCTTACAAATGGGCCACAGGCTGGAGCGACGGAATTCTAAGCCAGGTTATAGACGTTGCTCCCAACGAAACTTATACACTATCAGCCCTTCTGAAAGGTGGTATTGCAGAAAAAGAAGGCAAACTTACCGGAAAAATGATAATTGAAGAAATCCAAGATCCGGAGAAGAAAGCCATTACTGAAATAGCCAGTAAGGATTGGGAAACCTATTCAATGGATTATACCACCTCTGCCAACTGTAAGCAAATACGCGTATCTTTCACTGTAGGACGTGGAGGATGGGGAAACGATATAGGTGCCATCCGTGTAGATAATGCCAAACTAACGGGTGTATCATGTACTTATTCACCTAAATTCGGTTTTGTAGAAAATACCGCTGATGTAGAATACTTCACAATTGACGAATCTGGTGCTTATGCCCCTGCACAACCCGAAATCTTTATTAACATAAAGGACTAATAATGAAAAATATGAAGATTATTCTATATATCTGCCTTATATTCTCATTCACTCCAGCTTTTTTCACAAAACACTCAAATTAATCCGGGTGTTTTGTGGAATGACATAGATGGAAATCCCATTAATGCACATGGAGGATGCGTTATTTTTGAAAATGGGACTTATTATTGGTTTGGAGAAGATCGTACCGGATTCGTTTCAAACGGAGTCAGTTGTTATCAATCCACAGACTTATATAACTGGAAACGGCTCGGCCTTTCTCTAAAAACCAGTGGAGAACCCCAAGAAGACTTGAATGACATTTCACACGGACGTCTATTCGAACGCCCCAAAGTAATCTATAACCCCAAAACCAAGAAATGGATAATGTGGAGTCACTGGGAAATTAATAATGGTGACTATAGCGCAGCACGAGTTTGTGTAGCAACCAGCGACAAGATAGAAGGTCCTTACAGATTATACAAAACTTTCCGTCCTAATAAAAACGAATCACGAGATCAAACCTTGTTCGTTGATACGGATGGCAAAGCATATCATTTCTGCTCAACGGATATGAATACTAATATGAACATATCTTTGCTCAGAGAGGATTTTCTGGAACCGACTTCTACTGAAACTAAAATACTAAAAGAGTTAAAATATGAAGCACCAGCCATTTTTAAAACAGGAGACATTTACTATGGATTATTTTCCGGCTGTACAGGATGGGACCCGAACCCAGGAAGAACAGCCTATACTACTAATATACTAGGCGAATGGACCACAGGAGCGAATTTTGCAGTTGACAAACTAAAACAGGTAACTTATAATTCACAAAGTTGCTATGTTTTTCAGGTAGAAGGCAAAGAAAAAAGCATACATCTACATGGGAGATCGCTGGAACAAGAACGATCCCGGAAGTTCACACCACATTTGGTTACCTATAAGTATGCGTTCCGGCTATCCTGTTGTGAAATGGTACGATAGCTGGGATTTGAGTGTCTTTGACAATATGTACCGCTATAAAAGAGCCTGAGAAGATCACTGCCGGTAACATTTATTCGTTACTGGAAAAAGTATCTGACCGTATCGTGTCTAAACCTATCAATGGTTTCAGCATAGCTGACGATAATGACGAGATTAATCTGAGCATAGAGTTTATCAGCACCGACACTCCCAATGTATACAGACTGAAAGATATTAAAACCGGAAAGTTTATAGAATCAATGTTCGGCACATTACGCCTGAACCCTGAAAAAAAGGAGGACACACAATGTTGGACATTTAATTTGCAGGAAGACGGCTATTACCAGATTCAAAATGTGAAAGACAAAAAATATATATCCGTTTCAGGATCAAATACCTTCAATGGAACAAACTTATACCTCGCAGAGAAATCAAAGAAATTAATGCAGGATTTCGCTGTATATTTTGATTCCAGTAAATATAAATATAAAGAAGCCGATATTTTTTCTGCTACTTACAGAAAGAACAACATAAAACTCATTGAGAACAAATAACTTTTTCGTGATAACAAGTTCAAATGTTTGTTGTATTTGCAAAGGGAGATGTCAAAGTCTCCCTTTATTTTTTTCCCGTATTATTCGCTAGAATCAAAGAAAGTATCTATCTTTACCCAAATATTTTTTATTATTCACCATCAAATGTAAATATTATGGCAAGTAGAAGAGAACTCAAAAGAATGTAAACTATATCGCAGGAGAATTGTTCACCGAGTGTTTAATCAACAGTATGTTTATCCCCGGCACTGACAAAGCCAAAGCCGACGAGCTGATGGCAGAAGTGCTGAAGATGCAGGATGAATTTGTAAGCCGCATCAGCCATACCGAACCGGGAAATGTGAAAGGTTTTTATAAGAAATTCCGAGCTGATTTTAATGCAAAGATTAACGAGATAATTGACGGTATCGGAAAATTGAACTAAAAGACAGAATGAAGAAAGCAATTTATGGCTTTATCTATTACCGCCTGTTAGGGTGGAAGACAAACGTTACGGTACCCAATTATGATAAATGCGTGATATGTGCCGCGCCACACACAACGAACTTTGACTTATTTATTGGAAAACTGTTTTATGGAGCATTAGGTCGTAAAACAAGTTTCATGATGAAAAAAGACTGGTTCTTTTTTCCACTTGGAATTCTCTTTAAAGCAGTAGGCGGAATTCCGGTAGACCGCAGTCGGAAAACTTCATTAGTCGACCAGATGGTCCAGCATTTCGCTAAATGCAAAAAGTTTCATCTGGCAATTACACCCGAAGGAACCCGTAAAGCGAATCCGAACTGGAAAAAAGGATTTTATTATATCGCCCTTAAAAAGCTCAGGTCCCTATTGTTCTGATCGGCATTGATTACAGCAAGAAGACCATAACGTCAACAAAAGCAGTTATGCCGTCGGGAGATATAAAAGAAGATATGCGCGAGATCAAACTGTATTTTAAAGATTTCAAGGGAAAACATCCTGAGAACTTTGCTCTTGGAGAACTTTAACAATAGGAATTAAGTGTTAAGTATTAAGTATTAACCGTAGTTACCGATATGGTACTTCGCATGGTATAATATTTAATATCTAACACTTAAGACCTAATACTTAATACCTCTTTTTTATGGATTCGATTCGGATTTCTATCATACAAACCGATATCGTTTGGGAAAATAAACAAGAAAATCTCCGTCTGCTCCCGAAAAGCTGCAAAGCCTCTGTGGAACAACGGAGATTGTTGTTTTACCGGAAATGTTCTCTACAGGATTCAGCATGCAAAGCCAACTACTGGCAGAACCCAAATTCCGGTGAAACCATAACCATTTTGAAACAATGGGCTTCTCGATACGGAATAGCCATCTGCGGAAGCTATATTGCAATAGATAACGGACAGCCATTTTACAATCGTGCCTTCTTTCTCGCACCGGAAGGGACGGAATTTTATTATGATAAACGCCATCTATTTCGCATGGGACGCGAAGCCCCATGTGGACATTGACAAACAGAATGTTTTCACCCCCGACAGCACCATCGCCAAAGACGCCATCTTTGAATATTGCCGTCTTTACGAGCAGCGCATTGAAAGTTTCGGTGGCTTAGACATCGCTTTGCTGGGCATTGGCCGTGTAGGTAATATAGGTTTCAATGAACCGGGTTCACGCCTGAACTCTACCACCGTCTGATATTGCTGGACAACGACTCCCGCAATGAAGCTTCCAAGATGTTCGGTAGCATTGAAAATACCCCCATCAGCTCCATCACCATGGGAGTAGCCACCATCCTCTCGGCAAAGAAAATATATCTACTGGCATGGGGTGAGGAGAAAGCGCAAAGGTGAAAGAATGCGTTGAAGGTCCGGTAACAGATACTATCCCTGCATCTTATCTGCAGACTCACAACAATGCACATGTAGCTATCGACTTGTCTGCCGCCGCCAATTTGACGCGTATCCAACGCCCCTGGCTGGTAACCTCCTGCGAATGGAACGACAAGCTCATCCGCAGTGCCATCGTCTGGTTGTGCCAACTCACCGGAAAACCCATTCTGAAACTGACCAACAAGGACTACAACGAAAACGGTCTGAGCGAACTGCTGGCATTGTTCGGCTCAGCCTATAACGTGAACATCAAGATATTCAATGACCTGCAACATACCATCACCGGATGGCCGGGCGGCAAGCCGAACGCTGACGACACCTATCGCCCTGAACGTGCAAAGCCCTATCCCAAACGTGTGGTCGTATTCTCTCCGCATCCCGATGATGACGTTATCTCCATGGGAGGCACCATCCGTCGTCTGGTAGAGCAGAAACATGACGTGCATGTGGCTTACGAAACTTCCGGTAACATTGCCGTAGGCGATGAAGAAGTTATCCGCTTCCTGCACTTCATCAACGGGTTCAACCAAATCTTCAACAACAGCGAAGACCAGGTCATCAATGACAAATATACTGAAATCCGTAAATACTTGAAGGAGAAGAAAGACGGTGACATGGATACACGCGACATCTTGACCATCAAGGGACTGATTCGCCGTGGCGAGGCACGCACTGCATGTACATACAATAATATCCCTCTGGATCACTGTCATTTCCTTGACCTGCCATTCTACGAAACGGGCAAGATACAGAAGAATCCTATCAGCGAAGCAGACGTGGAAATTGTACGCAACCTATTGCGTGAAGTGAAACCCCATCAGATTTTCGTTGCCGGTGACCTAGCCGACCCGCACGGAACACACCGTGTATGTACAGACGCCGTATTTGCTGCCATTGACCTGGAAAAAGAAGAAGGTGCCAAATGGATGAAAGAATGCCGCATCTGGATGTACCGCGGTGCATGGGCAGAATGGGAAATCGAAAACATCGAGATGGCAGTGCCGATCAGTCCGGAAGAACTGCGTGCCAAACGTAACTCTATCCTGAAGCATCAGTCTCAGATGGAAAGCGCACCGTTCCTGGGCAATGACCAAATATACAGCAACAGCCAAAATCAGTACACCTAAACTGAACAGTTTCGATATTGATTATGACCGCAGGACAATTCAGATTTATGCTTCAGAAAGTTTCGCTTACCAGCCATTTCTGCCAGAAACAGTAGAAACGATCTACAATCAGATGAAGGAACTCCTCCCGGTCCGGTGAATTATTTTCAGATCACCATTTATGCAGATGGAAAGCCTATCGAAGACTTAGTTCCCAACTTGTACAGGAGCAAGAAAAAAGATAAGGAACGTATGTCTTTGAACATAGAATACAAAGGTGCTCCATGGGTGAAAAAGATTTCCCGGCCTAACGAAAGATCCGTGGATTGCAAGACCGACACATCGCTCTTTGGCAAAGTCATGGGATTTATTACAAGAATGATAAAGGCGAATGGGGATGGCAACGCCCCCGATTGTTCTGTACAACAGAAGACATGTTCACTCAATCTTTTATTCTTCCATACGTCATTCCAATGTTGGAAAATGCAGGCGCCATTGTTTATACTCCTCGCGAACGGGATACACAAAAAAATGAAATCATCGTTGACAACGATACTCCGAATGCCTCCCTCTATCTGGAAGTAAACAGTAAAAAGGCACGTTGGGCAACTACTTCCGTGAAGGGATTCACTCAGAAAAAAGCAATTTACAAGGATGGGGAAAATCCTTTCATAGACGGTACCAGCCGATATATTCAGACAGAAAAGAAAAAAAAGAAAAACAAAGATCAGGCATTTGCCGAATGGGTACCTACCCTGCCGGCAACCGGAAAATATGCGGTTTATGTATCATATCAGACACTACCCAATAGCGTGAGCGATGCCAAATACCTTGTCTTTCATAATGGGGGTGTCACGGAATTTAAAGTCAACCAGCAAATAGGCGGAGGCACTTGGGTATATCTCGGAACTTTTGAGTTTGACAAAGGAAATAATGACTACGGCATGGTCGTACTCAGCAATGAAAGTAGCGAACATGGCGTAGTATGTGCAGACGCTGTACGTTTCGGAGGCGGAATGGGCAATATTTCACGCGGAGGAAAAATAAGCGGACTACCTCGTTATCTGGAAGGAGCACGGTATTCATCCCAATGGAACGGAATGCCTTATGATGTATATGCCGGACGTAAAGGAGAAAATGACTATACAGACGATATCAATACACGCTCCAATACAATCAACTATTTGTCCGGAAGCTCTGTCTATAACCCCAATCAACCGGGGCTGGGTGTACCTTTGGAAATGACTATGGCACTTCACAGTGACGCAGGATGCAGTAAGAATGATGAAATCATCGGTTCGCTCGGCATTTATACTACCGATTTTAATAATGGCAAACTAAATTCGGGAATAGACAGATATGCTTCACGCGACCTTGCAGATATCCTGCTGACCCAAATTCAGAAAGACATTCGTTTAAACTACCAATCACCATGGACACGCCGTAGTATGTGGAACCGGAACTACAGTGAAACACGACTTCCCGCTATCCCTTCCACTATTATCGAATTGCTCTCTCATCAGAACTTTGCGGATATGCAGCTCGGACATGATCCGAATTTCAAATTTACCGTAGGACGTGCCATCTACAAAGGTATCCTACAGTTTATGAATAGCCAGCATGGTAAAGATTATATAGTACAGCCCCTGCCGGTCAGCAACTTCGCTATCCATTTCGGGAAAAAGAAAAATACACTGGAGCTTACCTGGAAAGGAGAAGATGATCCTTTGGAACCGACAGCCCGTCCACGGGAATATATTGTATATACACGTATCGGTTACGGAGGCTTTGACAACGGGACTCTGGTCAGTAAGCCCTATTATAGTGTAAAAAGTAGAACCGGGATTAGTCTATTCATTCAAAGTAACAGCCGTAAACCGGGGAGGAGAAAGCTTCCCTTCTGAAATTCTTTCGGCTTATAAGGCAAAACGTGAGCGTGAAAGAATATTGATTGTCAATGGATTCGACAGAATCAGTGGCCCGGCTGTCATTAATACCCCGGACAGAGCCGGATTTGATCTGGAACAAGATCCGGGAGTACCGTATTTATCAAATATCTCTTTTTGTGGGGTACAAAGCGGATTCAACCGTACACAAGCCGGCAAAGAAGGAGAAGGCAGTCTGGGACACAGTGGCAGAGAACTGGAAGGCATGGAGATAGCAGGAAATACGTTTGATTATCCTTTCATTCATGGAAAAGCCATTCAGGCTGCAGGAAAATACAGTTTTGTTTCGTGCAGTGACGAAGCGGTGGAGAATGGAATCGTCACTTTAGAAAACTACCCGATTGTAGACTATATACTGGGACTTGAGAAGGAAGATCCTGCAACCAAAGCTTATTACAAAACCTTCTCTTCACCGATGCAAAGACTGATTACAAGTTACTGCCAATCAGGCGGTAATCTGTTCGTCAGCGGTGCGTATGTGGGAAGTGACATGAGCGGAACACAAGGGAACCGGGAGTTTACAGAGAAAGTTTTGAAATACGGTTATCAGAATAGCCTGACAGACAAGACTTCCGGTCAGATCAACGGATTAGGCCGCAGTATTGCGATTCCCCGCCTGCCCAATGAGAACAGTTATGCTGTAACAGCACCGGATTGTATTGTTCCGGTAGCTCCCGCATTTCCTGTATTCACTTATGCACGCGGTAATCAGCCGGCAGGCATTGCATACAAAGGAGCGGACTATCGTACTTTCGTACTTGGCTTTCCTTTCGAAAGCATCCAATCGGAAACAGACCGTGCCAGCATTATGGCAGGCATACTAGGTTTCTTTACTCAGAAATAATATCCATTTCGCAAGACTGAATATATGAAATTATAATTAAAGCGAATCAGTAGTTGATTTTTGTTCATTTCCGAAAGGAAATAGAATTGGCTCCATAGTAATTGGATAGCTGTTTTGCTCTCATGCTCTAACTATTCTTCTGCATCCCTTTATTCATCGCTGTTTAAGGTGTGGTAGCAAGTGTGATGGCAGGTATGAGAGCAAGTGGTTGCCCTCACTTTATCACATAGAACAATCGATTATTTTAGAATATCATTATCTGATTTACAGGATGTTAACATCTGATGCGACAATTATTAAGGGCTGACACTTCAGCTATTAATAATTGAAAAATCAGGTAGTAATGCCTAATAATTCATGCATTATTGATTCATAAATGATTCAATGCTTTTTCAAAAGACAGGTTGATTGAAACAACTGATACGGTCAAGCCAATCAAATCGTATAGTCAAGTCAATCAAACCTACCGTATCCTCAAGGAGTTTCAACCGCTTGAAACTTTTAGTTTCATACTTTGGAACAAATGGTTTCAAGCAATGAAACTTCTAGTTTCAAGGCATGAAACAAATGGTTTCAACGGTTGAAACAGCTATTGGAACTAGGGTTTATTGTATAAAATATTAAATATGAGATTTGGTTTACAAATAAGCAGTTCCTCTTCAGTCTTTTATTAAAAATAAAAATAGTTTCTAAAAAACATTGTTTCTGCTTAGTAGATATTGCTCTTAAACTGTATTATTATAAAATAAGATACAGTTCTTATTAAATTAACATCATTGCACATGAACAATATTTAACGCACAATTAAGCTATGAAACACGCTATTCCTTATTTGATATTCCTGTTCATTTTTTTGCAATCCAGCTGCAAAGAAGACAATACTTCTTCAATAGAAGAAATATATGTGGAAACCACTTTCCAATTAAAGGGAGAACTACCCGATATTCTTTTATCTTCATCAGCACCAAATAACGAAAAACGAGATTTATATGGCATAGATGTTCTTTATGCAGATATGGATGAAACACCATATGCTTATGGACTATTTGATGACTTAAGTCTGGCTAAAGTCAAATTACAAAAAGGTAAGAAATATCTCTTTCGAGTAATGGTAGTACCTAATGGAAAAGAATTATGCTATGACCATTTGTATGGAGATTATATAGATATATTCCGCCGATTAGTTGAAAATTTAGGAATTAGTGCTGGTGAAGCTTGTCCTTTAAACAATGAATTCTATTATCACAAAGAGGTTCATTTCTGGAAATTCAACAATCCTATAATATCGTATTATTACAAAATATATACAGGTTACTTATCTGACTATTTAGCAGAAACAGACAATACCGTTGACATTGACATGAAGAGTATGTTTGGGAATATAAAATTGGAAGCTAAGAGTTTGCTCCATGGGCAACTAGAGTTTCAGTTTCTAACTGATTTCGAAATTCCAATCAGCCGATCAGAAACAGATTATAATGAACCCTTGATTTATACTCTTACACCTAATAAAATGAATACAAACTTTATTTATTCACTAAGGTTTTGGGGAAATGGTAATAGAGAAATGCCTGACGACTATTCTTTCACTTCTAATTATATGGTCAGATGGATCGATGATAATGGTAAATCTACAGACTTAGGCGTTTATCCTGTCAAAGTACAAAGAGGACAAGAAACTATTATAAAATTAGATTTGTCTGAACTACTTAAGAAATAATACATTGTTAAACCATATATCTATTAAATTATGAAAATAGCTAGTATAACCGGAGAATTAAAACCAAAATCCAGATATGAATATGATTATCAGATAAAATTTGATGTTACTACAACCAAGTCAAAGTCTTTTCATCTGACTACATTACCGTCAGCTGCTTTTTTTAAAACTTACTGATGGAAGTTGAAGTAACATGATTAATAAGACATGCCCTGCGAAAACTAATTCATTTACAGTTAGACTTCAATGGACAGAAGAGAAATCCGATGTTTTATTAATGGTAAGTGATAATTCAGGTGAAGAGAGTTCTGTTTCACAGCATGTTTAATGGAGAAATAAATTTGCTACCGGGAAAATATTATTTGGTATTCAACGGAGTTAAAATGACAAACGGAGGATTGAGAAATGGACTAATCAACGTAAATATAATTGGGACGGTTCTTTAAAGACATTGTCCATTGATATTAAATAAAGATTCAAAGCCCGGATGAAAATATCCGGGCTTTTTTAATTCGTTTTTCATTTTAAATTCTATCTTTGCTCCTAGTAATAACCCTTAAAACTAAAAAACAATGTATACTATACAAGCAAACCCCAGCGGTACACGCAGCATAGAGGTGTCCAGCGAAAATCTGAAAACAATCGAAAAATATGCCTTGTTCCGTCATCTTATCGATAGTACCGGAATTGTAGACGAACCCGTATTGGATAAACTGAAACTAAATATCCGTTCCTGATTGCCAGTCAGGAGGAAGACAGCAAAGAACTGCTGGATCTTTGCATCGATGTTATTTATCACAATAACATGAAGGCATTCGGTCTGCAGCAGCTCATCAAACTCTATCTCACCTGGCTTTCTACTCAGGATGCGGAAGAGGAGGAAGAATAATGATTACGGTAGATACCTGTGGAACAACCGCTTATAATCCTTTGATTCCTGCAATCAAAGCTATATGTGAGGCTCCTTTCGGTGAAACGCTCGAAATTATCATGAATCATGCAGATGCTTTCCAAGATTTAAAGGAATATCTTTCCGAGCAAAGCATCGGTTTTCGTGAGATTTATGACGGAGAGCAAATGACATTGCAATTTACAATCAATGAGAAGTTTTGAAAAAAGATGTAGCGTCTTTTGAAAAAACATCTTAATGATTGAAGTTAAACATCCCAATGAAAAAAAAATCATTGGGATGTTTTTTTTATTATCCGTATCTTTGCGGCATGAAAGAATATCGATTGACCGACTGGTTACCTACCACCAAGAAAGAAGTGGAACTCCGCGGATGGAATGAGCTGGATGTCATTCTTTTCAGCGGTGATGCTTACGTAGACCACCCCTCCTTCGGACCTGCCGTTATCGGGAGAATCCTCGAGGCGGAAGGCTTGAAAGTTGCTATCATCCCCCAACCCAACTGGCGTGATGACCTACGCGACTTCAAGAAACTCGGACGTCCCCGGTTATTCTTCGGAATCTCTGCCGGATGCATGGATTCGATGGTAAACAAATACACAGCCAATAAACGTCTGCGCAGCGAGGATGCATATACACCGGACGGTCGCCCGGATATGCGCCCCGAATATCCTTCTATCGTATATAGTCAGATACTGAAGAAGCTTTATCCGGATGTACCCGTTGTGCTGGGAAGTATAGAAGCCAGCATGAGACGCCTGAGTCATTATGATTATTGGCAAGACAAAGTACAAAAGAGCATATTGTGTGATAGCGGTGCCGATATGCTGATATACGGTATGGGAGAAAAACCGATTGTGGAATTGGTTCAGCAAATGAAAAATCAACTTTCCACAAAAGAATCACCATTAACCGGTAATGAGCTTAAAAAAATAGCTGCAGGCATACCACAAATAGCATATCTCAGTCGTGCATCCGAGTGGACACCCGCTGAGGATGACATCCAGGCTCTATTCACATGAAGAGTGTCTGGCTGATAAAAAAAAGCAAGCCAGCAATTTTCGTCACATTGAAGAAGAATCGAATAAATATGCTGCTTCCCGTATCACTCAGGCAGTAGATAATAAAATCGTAGTGGTAAACCCGCCTTATCCTCCGATGAGTCAGGAAGAACTCGACCATTCGTTTGATTTGCCCTACACCCGTCTGCCTCATCCCAAATACAAAGGCAAGCGAATTCCGGCATACGATATGATTAAGTTTTCCATCAATCTTCATCGGGGATGTTTCGGAGGATGTGCATTCTGTACAATCTCTGCGCATCAGGGAAAGTTTATCGTCAGCCGCAGCAAAAAATCGATTCTGAAAGAGGTGAAAGAGGTCATCCAGTTACCCGATTTTCAAAGGATATTTAAGCGATTTGGGCGGTCCTTCCGCTAACATGTATCAGATGAAGGGAAAAGACGAATCGATCTGTAAAAAGTGCAAGCGTCCATCCTGTATCCATCCTAAAGTATGTCCGAACCTAAACTCGGACCATCGTCCCTTGCTGGATATATACAAGGCCGTAGATGCCTTGCCCGGCATAAAAAAATCATTTATCGGTAGTGGGGTGCGTTACGATTTATTGCTGCACCAAAGCAAAGATGCTGCCATCAACCGCAGTACCAACGAATATACCCGTGAATTGATCGTCAATCATGTAAGTGGCCGATTGAAAGTCGCGCCTGAACACACCAGCGACCGAGTTTTATCCATTATGCGTAAACCATCTTTCGATCTGTTTGAAACTTTCAAAAAAATATTCGACCGTATCAACCGGGAAGAGAACCTGCGTCAGCAGCTCATTCCCTATTTTATATCTTCACATCCCGGATGCAAAGAAGAAGATATGGCGGAACTGGCTGTCATCACCAAACGACTGGACTTTCATCTGGAGCAAGTACAGGACTTTACCCCTACTCCGATGACCGTAGCCACCGAAGCATGGTATACCGGATTCCATCCATATACATTAGAACCTGTATTCAGCGCCAAAACTCAACGGGAAAAACTGGCTCAACGACAATTCTTCTTCTGGTATAAACCGGAAGAACGGAAGAATATTCTGAACGAGTTGAGGCGTATCGGACGGCAGGATCTGGTAGATAAGTTGTACGGGAAGAAGAAGTAAACGAGAACTTTAAAATAGACTCCCTATTGACTTTCCCTTTTAAATTTCGTATATTTGTAGAAATGAATAAGGAATTAAAAGTATGGAATGTACAAAAATAAAGAGATAAAGATATAGTTTACATGCGTATGAGTGCATGATAAGAAATAGGAATGGGGTGAAGTCTGCAAAAGATTTCGCCCCTTTTTGTTTAATTTATTCCTCTATTTTTAAAGAAAATCGCCCAATAGAGTTTATAATAAACTTGGGACCCGTTTATTATAAACTCAATCTTGATTTATGAAGTGAGTTGTACAAGAAAGAGAAATAGAAAATCCTGTATTACAGAGGTATGGTATCAAACACTAATATATTCATACAAATTATTAATATGACATACTTTTACTAATGACTTTCTAATTTCTTTTCAGTCATGATGAATAAATCATAAGACTTTTTTTCAGAATGAAGGTGCCGAATCTAAATTTATATCTTTTGTCGAATAGTATTCGTGGCTATTTCATAGACGAAATACATAGAAAGAGCCGGTGAATATACTGCAAATTTTGTACTTCCAGTCTGGTTATAATATAATCTGAATGTACAAATATCAGTAGCAGAAATGAATGGTTCCTTTTTCAGATGTGAATGGATAGGAAAAGCGATCATTGGCATTTGTTCTGTTACTTCTACAGGAAGCAATCCGGAGTGAAATTTCTTCCACGATTGAATTTTTTCCTTCTTTATCAGCAATAAATAAATAGTCGTTACCGAAAGGTATAACCCCTCCTTTGGATGTTCCTGAAATAGCATAAAACTTGTAACCATCTTTAAAAGGTATGAGAATCCAGTTTAATGGATAGTCTTTATAGCTATATATCGGATATTCTTTTTCATCCGTAAATGCACTCCGTATTTTTCTCTGACCTTAATTAAATTCATCTCATATTCAGACAGACTTCGATAAGTCGTCACTTCTGAACAAGGTGCTGATTCATTAAGGAAAGAAACTTCGTAAGTGCATTGAGATTGATCGTCGATAACGAGGCATTTAATGGTATCTCCCTGTTGATAAGTCAGGACACCTCGTATTGTTTCCATTAGTTCCGGTTTGGCAAGAAACATATCAGTAAAGTTCAGGCAGCAGTTTCATATCTGTATAAAGTATTACTTTCCTCTATGATAGAATCACATTTCAGTTTTAACTCTATTTCTGTATAACTACCTTGCGAATATACCGCTAACCAAGACGATAATACAACAATTAATGACAGCATGTTTTTCATATTCATTCTTTTAGATTTTAAATAGCTTTTATTTGTTCTTTGTTCTTATCTGTGTCTTCAAATCAAAGATAAGCATTTTTGAATATAAAAAACAAACATTACTCTCATTATTTATCCTGCTGCCAGTCACGTAATCGGCAGGCAACAGAAGTTCAAGGTCGCTTTCCACCTGGCATTCGTCGACAAACTGTTCTCCACTGATGACGCCTCCGTCTGCTTTCAGTTCTTCGGCATAAAGGTCGGCAAACTCGTCGGTCTTCAGTTCGTGCACAGCTTCGGAAAGAATCTTTTGATACGTCTCGTAGCCTAGGTCGGCAATGAAACCACTCTGTTCGGCACCGAGCATATTGCCTGCGCCACGGATGTCAAGGTCCTGCATGGCAATGTGGATGCCACTGCCCAGGTCGGAGAAGTTCTCGATGGCTTGCAGGCGTCGTTTTGCTTCGGGAGTAAGGGAGGACAAAGGCGGTGCCAGCAGGTAACAGAAAGCTTTTTTATTGCTCCGCCCCACACGTCCGCGCATCTGGTGCAAGTCACTGAGGCCGAAGTTCTGCGCCTGGTTGATGATAATGGTATTGGCATTGGGTATGTCGATGCCACTTTCGATGATGGTAGTGGCAAGCAGCACATCGTAATCGTAATTGACGAAATCAAAGATTATCTTCTCCAGTTCGGCAGGCTCCATCTGTCCGTGTCCGATACAGACACGGCAGTCGGGAATGTGCCGCTCTATCATGGCCTTCAACTCAAACAGATTGGAAATACGGTTATTCACGAAGAATACCTGCCCGTTACGGCTCATCTCAAAATTGACGGCGTCGGCAATGATTTCCTCGTTGAAGGTGTGCACTTCCGTCTGGATGGGATAGCGGTTAGGCGGCGGTGTCTGGATGACGCTCAAGTCGCGCGCACCCATCAGCGAAAACTGCAAGGTACGGGGAATAGGTGTAGCCGTCATGGTCAGCGTATCCACATTCACCTTCAATTGGCGGAGTTTCTCCTTGACGGAGACGCCGAACTTCTGCTCCTCATCAATAATCAACAAACCAAGGTCTTTGAACTTAACGTCTTTTCCCAGGATACGGTGGGTACCGATAAGAATATTCACTTCCCCTTCGGCAAGCCCTTTCACTACAGCCTTTGCCTGAACAGCGGTGCGGGCACGACTCAGATACTCCACCCGGCAAGGCAAGCCTTTCAAGCGCTCCTGAAGGTCTGGAAATGCTGATAGGCAAGTACCGTAGTGGGAACCAGTACAGCCACCTGCTTGTTGTCCGCCACAGCCTTGAAAGCGGCACGAATCGCCACCTCGGTCTTGCCGAATCCCACGTCACCACACACTAGGCGGTCCATAGGGCGGGCGCTCTCCATGTCGGCTTTCACGTCGGAAGTCGCCTTGCAACTGGTCGGGGGTATCCTCATAGATAAAGCTTGCCTCTAATTCATGTTGCATAAAACTGTCGGGACTATACGAAAATCCTTTTTCCTGTTTACGTTGCGAATACAGTTTGATCAGATCACGAGCTATATCTTTGATTTTACTCTTGGTACGCTCTTTCATTTTTTCCCACGCACCGGTTCCCAATTTGTTCAGGCGGGGAGTTTCTCCCTCCTTCCCTTTATACTTGGATATTTTATGCAGGGAATGAATGGAAACAAATACCACATCCTCATTCTGATAAGTAAGTTTAATCACTTCCTGAGTGGTATTTCCATTCGGAATGCGTACCAAACCGCCAAAACGACCTACCCCATGATCTATATGTACCACAAAGTCACCCGGCTCAAACTGGCTCAACTCTTTTAAGGTCAACGCCACCTTACCGCTACGCGCCTTGTCGCTACGAAGATTGTATTTATGGAAACGGTCAAAAATCTGATGGTCTGTAAAAAAGCAGCTTTTCAATACATTATCTGTAAAGCCCTCATGTAAAGTCTTGTTGACCGGAATGAACGTGATATGATCACCACGCTCCTCAAAGATATCTTTCAGACGCTTTGCCTGCTTCTCACTATCGGTACATATATATAAGGTGTAACCTCGTTTCTGATAATCAGTGAATGAAGTGCTTACCAAATCAAAATTCTTATGAAAAATAGGCTGGGCTGTCGTATCGAAAGCCAACGTAGCCTGTGGAGTTCCTGTAGGTTTGTTACCAAATTCAATCCGTTTGAATTCCAAAGCCCGTACTGTAAATTCCGCCCCGTCTATCAGCTTCAGTTCCAAATTCATCAGTTCCGTCTTCTCTCCCTCGTATGCGGCAAGCGCCTGAGGAGAGAGTGCCTCCTCCCGTACTACCTGTATTCTTTCACGTACCCAAAGAAAATCTTTCATTGCCAGAACTGTTTCCCGAGGAATGAATTCAAAGAAAGACACCCCGCTCTTGTCGGCGGCATTCGTCAGCTCGGGCACGATGGCAATGCTCTGTTTCTTCTCTTTCGAAAGCTGGTTTTCCACTTCAAAAGTACGGATGCTGTCTACCTCGTCACCGAAAAAAGTCAATACGGTAACGTCAGGTCATGATAGAAATATCCCGCTTCCTCCAGATCGCCAAGCACAAAGACAAATGGACACACATCCTGTTTCACCAATACGGAAGAAAATAAGGAAGCGGAAGAAGCACACAGCCCCCCGCAAAAAATAGTTTGAACAGACACATCCTTCAACAGTCGCTCCATGACTGCAGTATTAGGATGAGCGGCATATCGTTGTTGTAGCTCGGTTATCGTCATAAATATCCACATTAATTCACCACCAATTGCACGGATTCACACAAAACAGAAACTGCTTGTGTCAACCAGTGTAATAATGGTGTAAATTCCGCCACAAAAGTACTAAATAATCCTTAGTTTTATTCATAACTAAAGGAAAAGCGCTACATTTGTCTTAAAAATAGGACTTCTATGCAATTATCAGATAGCATCGTAATTATCCCCACCTATAATGAACGGGAGAACATAGAAAATATCATCCGTGCCGTTTTCGGCCTTCCCAAAGTATTCCATATTCTGGTAATAGAAGATGGATCTCCGGACGGCACCGCAAGCATCGTGAAAACGTTGCAACAGGAATTTCCCGAACGCCTCTTTATGATCGAACGTAAAGGAAAACTAGGATTGGGTACTGCTTACATCGCAGGATTCAAATGGGCATTGGAGCACGCATACGAATATATCTTCGAGATGGATGCCGATTTCAGCCACAATCCGAATGATTTGCCCCGTTTGTATGCAGCTTGCGCAGAAGAAGGAGGGGATGTATCCGTCGGCTCCCGTTATGTAAGTGGTGTGAATGTGGTCAACTGGCCGATGGGCCGGGTGTTGATGTCCTATTTTGCATCCAAGTATGTCCGCTTCATTACCGGCATTCCGGTACATGATACGACTGCCGGATTTGTTTGTTACCGCCGTCAGGTACTGGAAACGATTGATTTGGATCATATCCGTTTTAAGGGATATGCCTTCCAGATTGAAATGAAATTCACCGCTTACAAATGTGGTTTCAAAATTATCGAAGTTCCCGTTATCTTCATCAATCGTGAACTAGGGACTTCCAAGATGAACAGCAGTATCTTCGGAGAAGCCATATTCGGAGTGATCAAGTTAAAAGTAAATAGTTGGTTCCATAAATTCCCGCAAAAGAAATGAAACGTATACTGATACAAAACGCCGTTATTGTCAACGAAGGAAGAAAAGTTCCCGGAAGTGTTGTTATTGAAGGTGAAAAGATTGCCGAAATCTTAGTTAACGGACAAGAGGCTGCCATGCCTTGTGACGAAACGATTGACGCATCCGGCTGCTATCTTTTGCCGGGTGCCATCGACGAACACGTGCATTTCCGCGATCCGGGACTGACTCATAAGGCAGATATCACCACAGAAAGTCGTGCTGCGGCAGCCGGAGGAGTTACTTCGATAATGGACATGCCGAACACGAATCCACAGACCACAACTCTGGAAGCACTGGACGAAAAGCTGGCTTTATTGGCAGAAAAATCATCAGTCAATTTCTCCTGCTACTTCGGAGCGACCAACAATAACTATCCATTATTCAGCCAATTGAACTAAAAGCCGGGTTTGTGGAGTGAAGTTATTTATGGGTTCAAGCACCGGCAATATGCTGGTAGACCGGATGGCAAGTCTGCGAAATATCTTCGGAGGTACAGACTTACTGATTGCAGCGCATTGCGAGGATCAGGGAATCATTAAAGAAAATACGGATAAATATAAAAAAGAATACGGGGACGATGTACCTTTGGCTCTTCATCCGCTCATCCGTTCGGAAGAAGCATGTTATCGTTCTTCTGCACTAGCAGTGCAACTGGCACGCGAGACCAACGCACGTCTGCATATCATGCACATCTCTACTGCCAAAGAACTGAGTTTATTTTCTAAGGCTCCTTTGGCAGAAAAGCGTATTACCGCTGAAGCCTGTGTTTCTCATTTAATCTTTACGGAAGAAGATTATCAGACTTTAGGCGCACGCATCAAATGTAACCCTGCCATTAAAACAGCCGAAGACCGGAAGGCTTTGCAGGAAGCAGTCAATAGCGGTCTGATTGACGCTATTGCAACCGACCACGCCCCACATTTACTAAGCGAGAAAGAAGGAGGAGCATTAAAGGCCATGTCCGGAATGCCAACTATACAATTCTCCTTAGTCAGCATGCTCGAATTGGTAGATAAGGGTGCTTTTAGTATCGAAAAGGTAGTAGAAAAAATGTCGCATGCCCCCGCACAAATGTATGAGATACAAAATCGTGGATTTATCCGGAAAGGGTATCAGGCAGATTTGGTTCTAGTCCGTCCCGACAGTGAGTGGACTGTTACTACAGACTGCATCCTGAGCAAATGTAAATGGAGCCCGCTGGAAGGCCATACATTCAACTGGAAAGTAGAAAAAACATTTGCGAACGGTCACCTGTTATATGATAACGGAACCATTGACGAGAATTACCGTGGACAAGAATTGTTTTTCAAACGGTAAATAACAAGTCAACGTTATATATGTAATTTCAGGCACGGATGACACGGATCAACGCGTTTTTTAATAGCCTAATTTCTTCAAACCGTGAAATCCGTGTCATCCGTGCCTAGTTTTTATTCATCACATACTTATGATATGATTTTATCTTATAAGATACATAATGTTGCCCCCTATATTAATTGGATTTACTTTTTCCATGCATGGGGTTTCCAGCCACGTTTTGCAGCCATCGCCAACATTCACGGATGTGATGTCTGCCGTGCTTCGTGGCTGACCACTTTCCCGGAAGAAGACCGCAGCAAAGCTTCTGAGGCTATGCAACTGTTTAAAGAGGCCAACCGGATGCTGGATTCGCTTGACAGGGATTATGAAGTAAAAACGATCTTCAAGCTCTGCAAGGCAAACTCTGACGGGGATAACCTGATGATTGAGAAAGGGACCAATCAATCCATTATTTTCCCTTTGCTCCGCCAGCAGACACCCAAACGGGACGGCAGTCCTTTCCTTTGTCTAAGCGACTTTATCCGCCCTCTCTCTTCCGGCATCCCGGACACCATCGGTGCTTTTGCCTCTTCCATTGATGCAGATATGGAAGGACTGTATCAGCAGGACCCTTACAAGCATTTACTTGTCCAAACCCTTTCCGACCGTTTGGCAGAAGCCGCTACGGAGAAAATGCATGAGTATGTACGCAAAGAAGCATGGGGATATGCCAAAGATGAAAGCCTGTCCATGTCCGATTTATTGGTTGAAAAATACCAAGGAATTCGCCCTGCAGTAGGCTACCCATCCCTCCCCGACCAATCCATCAATTTCTTGTTGGATGAACTGCTGGATATGAAACAGATAGGAATCACGCTGACTGAAAATGGCGCCATGTACCCACATGCTTCCGTTTGCGGGCTTATGTTCGCCCATCCGGCTTCCGAATACTTCTCTGTAGGAAAGATTGGAGAAGACCAACTCGAAGATTATGCCCGTCGCCGGGGAAAAAGTATGGAGGAAATGCGAAAATTCCTGGCTGCCAATCTGCAATAAATTTCGTTTACTTGTGATTTTTCTCCTTTTCACACGACTAACTAACCAGAAAAGTAACCCATTTAATTCATGAGAGAACGAACAACAGAGGCAACTAATCCCATTGAGCAGGAGTTCTTATCGGTCATCCGCGAATATGAGCGGGTGATTTACAAGGTATGCTACTTATACACTAACCCTAACGCCCCGCTCAATGATCTTTACCAGGATGTGATACTTAACCTCTGGAAAGCCTACCCCAAGTTCAGGAAAGAATGCAAAATATCCACATGGATTTACCGTATTGCCCTGAATACGTGTATCAGCTTTTTCCGCAAAGAAAAGAATGTACCGGAAATCGTTACTCTCACCTACGAAACTGACTGGGTAATAGAAGAACATGATCCGATCCACGAAATGCTGAGGCAACTTTATCAAATGATTAATCAGCTGGGACAACTCGACAAATCAATCATTCTGCTTTATCTTGAAGACAAAAGTTATGAAGACATTGCAGAAATCACCGGACTAACGGTAACAAATGTGGCTACCAAACTGAGCCGTATCAAAGACAAACTAAAAAAAAATGAAAAAGGAGTAATCATATATGGAACTGGAAGAACTGAAAAAATCATGGAATGCCCTGGATGAGCACTTAAAAGATAAGGAGCTGATCAAAGAGGAAGAACTTGGCAAACTGATAGGACATGCAGACAAAGGTATCCATGCCATTGCCCGGCTGAATATCAAACTCATCCTGATTTCTTTACCGGTTTTGGTCTTATTCCTGCTGGAAGTCCTGTTGCATGGCAGACTGAACCCAATCTATATTATCATCATTCTGTCGTGGATTCCCGCACTCTACTGGGACATCACTACTACACGTTTTCTACAACAAACGAAAGTAGATGAGATGCCGCTGATAGAAGTGATCAGCCGTGTCAACCGCATTCACCGATGGATGATCCGGGAACGTTTAATCGCAACAGCTTTCCTCCTTATATTGGCAGTACTTTCATTTATCTATTGGCAGATATGGCAATATGGGATAGCCATCATTCTATTTTTTATCCTGCTATGGGGAGCTGGTCTTGGTCTGATCTTATGGATTTATCGCAAGAAATTCCTAAATCGTATTCAGGAAATCAAGAAGAATCTGGACGAACTTAAAATCATTGACAATTAAATGACTCATCAAAAGGCTCTTCGCCTGCTTTAATTAAGAATTTTTTTGATCCGTGCTGTTATGTTACAACGCTTATTTATATTTTTACTGATTTTCCTTATTTTACCGGACATTTATCTGTATCTCAGATTTATCGTCCATCTTACAGCGAGACGATGGTTGAAAATCCTCTATTGGCTGCCTACTTTCCTGCTATCCACAGGATTGCTTTACCTGGTTTATTTCTCCAACAATGCCTTTGCCGAACGCCATACACAGGATATCGGATGGTTTTCCATCTTTTTCTTCCTGTTCACAGCTCCCAAATTACTGCTTTTTCTCTGTACGGTCATCGGAATCCCTTTTCATAAATGGTTGCGCTGGCCGCGAACTCCTTTTATATGTACCGGACTGACACTGGCCGTAGTTTCTATCGTAATGATTATCTACGGGTCTTTTATCGGGCGTACGCAGTTTGACGTCAAAGAAGTAACCTACTCCTCGTCTAAACTCCCATCATCTTTCGATGGTTACCGCATCGTTCAATTGTCAGACATCCATATCGGAAGCTGGCAGGGAAATGCCTCGGCTATCCAGAATTTAGTAAATCTGGTCAACGAACAACACCCTGATCTTATTGTCTTTACCGGAGATCTGGTTAATCATCGTGCAATCGAACTCAATGATTTTCAACATATACTGGCTGGTCTGAAAGCAAAAGACGGGGTATACTCCATTTTGGGGAATCATGATTACGGTCCTTATTTCCGCTGGAAAAATAAACAAGAGCAAGATGATAACCTGAGTGATCTTCTGCAAAGACAAGCCGCTATGGGCTGGAAATTATTGAATAATTCTCATACCATTCTGATTCAAGGTAACGACAGTATCGCCCTTATCGGGGTTGAAAACGAAAGGAGAGCCTCCTTTCTCACAATATGCTGACCTGCCCAAAGCGATGCAAGGTACTGAAGGAATGTTTCAGATACTTTTAAGTCATAATCCTACCCACTGGAGACGGGAAGTACTTCCACAAACATACATCGATTTAATGCTGGCAGGGCATACCCACGCCATGCAGTTAAAATTAGGGAATCATTCTCCTTCTTCCTATATCTATCCCTGAATGGAGCGGGATGTACCTGGAAGGAACACGTGGATTATACGTAAATGTAGGCATCGGTTATGTCGGATTACCATTCCGCTTCGGTGCATGGCCGGAAATAACAGTTCTTACCCTACGACGGTAAGCACGCTTTTTCCATTGATTTTCTTATGTACCTGTACCTGAACAGAAATACGTTCACTCATCTCCTGTACATGAGAGATAACTCCGATTTTTCGCCCTTGCATCTGTAATTGTTCCAAAGCTTCCATAGCTGTTCGCAGACTATCAGCATCCAACGATCCAAATCCTTCGTCAATAAACAAAGATTCTACTTTCAGGTTATTGCTGGAAAGTGATGATAACCCCAGTGCAAGCGCCAGTGAAATCAGAAAAGATTCGCCGCCCGAAAGCGAGTATACCGTACGTATCTCGTCACACATATCGCAATCAATCACCTGAAGCGCCAGTGTATCGGGAACTTGCTGCAATTTATATCGCTTGGACAAGTAAGACAAATGTTTGTTGGCATGAAGCAATAGCAGATTCAAAGTGTAACTTTGAGCTATTACTTTAAATTTTGTACCGTCGGCACTCCCTATCAATTTATTCAATTTAGCCCAACGTCCGGCAACCTCCTGTTTTTCGGTTAGTTCCTTAGTTATCTGATCAACGATGGTTTTATTCTTTGTCTGCTGTAACAAACGAGCCTCTACAGTCGACAGAGCACGTTCCGTATTCAAATTATCTTCCTGCTGTTTGGCTATGGTCTGAGGAAGCAGATCCGGATATTCGATATTTTTCTGTTGTTCTCGTAGTTCTTCTATAGTAACAGCCAACTGCTTCATCTCTCCCTGCAAGCCGGAAAGACGGTTTTTCACTCCTTCCACTTGTTTGCGGGCCGTTTCCAAAGCGTCATTCAACTCTTTTTTCTTTTCGGGCTACAGCAACCTCAAGCTTCATCCGCACTCTTTCCTTTTAATAATAAAGAACGTTCCTGACGAAGTGTATCCAACGCTTTAGCAATCACATCAAATCTTTGTTGTTCACCAGCAACCGCTTTCTGTAAAATAGTTAATTGCTCCTTAACAGCCTGCTACCTTTGCGCAGCCAAACGGCACTGAGCGACATTTTCACGCAAGGCATCACAATGTGCACGTAACTTTTTATTTTCTCATCACTTTGCTGCCATTCCGCATACAGGTTCCGATAGGCTAAAATACGCTCTGCCAACTCATTCAACCGGCTCCGTATCTGCTCTTCATTTCCTACAGAATCTTCCTCTTGCTGCAAAGCAGACAATTGTTCTTTTATCTGTGCCTCCGTTGTCTTTTGATGAGTCAAATCACGTTGCAAGGTGATATTGCGATTATTTATCTGCTGATAAGCGGACAATGCTGTATTATATTCCTGTTCCATCCTCCGATAAAGAGTATCTACTATTTCTTGTTCCCGATGATAAGGATGCATCGTACTTCCACAAACCGGACAAGCCTCACCTTCCTGCAACTGCTGACGCAATGCTTTCACATCCTTCCCTACTGCCATACGAGCACTCTCATAAAGTCGATGGAGAGCTTTAACGACAGAATCCTGTTCTGCCAATTGCCGCGTACAAACAACCACCTCCTTTTCCAGTTTCTCTATCTCCTGCTTTGCCTTCAATTGTCCTTCGGTCAATTGCTTCATATTTTGTAGCCGCACCAGTTCCTTCTGGATTTTACTTTGCTCATCTACCAAAGAAGGATAACTAAAAGAATTCAACCGGATAAGGCGTTCTTCATTCGCCTTTGTCCATGTTTCCAATCTCTCTTTTTCCTCGTTGAGGATTAATTCAATCTGTTCCGGTTGAAGTGCCTCCACATCCGTACGATTCAGCAAATGGTTCAGAGAGTGATAGGATATCTGCAACTGCCCCATAGCAGATGTCAATTTCTTCTCCTGATCTGCCACCTGCTGACGGGCAGCCTGCAAAATCTGCTGAGACTGCATATATCCTGCCTGTTGCGATTGTATTTGCACGTCCAACTGACGTGCCTTTTTCAAATCCGGCTGTATCGCTTCCCATTGTGCTCTAAAATGAAGCAATCCCTCTTCCTGAACAACCAAAGCATTCTGCAAATTCTTTTGATTGACCAGTTCTCCCTGCTCTTCCTGCTGTTTTTTCATCCAGAGAGTTTCCTGCATCTTTAATGAACGGACAACATTCAATTGTGCATTCAGCTCTGCCAGTAACTTAATTCCTGCAGCACGTTTCTCAGTCAGCAGTTCTTTCTCTTTCTGCAAACTAAGAAATTCGTCCTCCGGCAACAATTCAATCACGCTCATTTTATTGTGTATCATCGCTACCTCTTCTTGTACAGCCTTATTTCGGGCAAAAATTTCCTGAGAAATACGAGAATAAACACCTGTTCCTGTCAGCTTTTCCAATAATTCCGCTTTCGCCGCTCCCCTGGACTTCAAGAAAGTAGCAAAATCATTTTGCGCCAACAATACGGTACGAGTAAATTGTTCGTATGTCAAACCGACCAAATCCACCAACTGCGCCAACAGTTCTTTCTTCGTCCCCTGAAATTCTTTTTCCGTATCTAAATCTTTCACCTCTAACACTTGAGGTTGTAAAGAACCACTCGCCTTATTTCTTGTCCTTCTGACCGACCACCGGGAACGATATCGATGTCCGTCCACTCCTTGAAAATCGACCTCCGCATATCCGTCACTCGTCCCCCGACGAAGCAGATTTCTCACATCCGACTGATTGATCTGATTATCTCCCACATCTGCCAGATTGATACTCTCTACCGAGGTCGCAAAACGGGGAGCTTTATCATATAATGCAAGACACAGAGCATCCAGCAGAGTCGACTTGCCAGCTCCTGTAGCCCCGGAAATTGCGAATATACCAGCCGAACATAACGGTTCCACTGTAAAATCAATTTCAACACTGCCTTCTATCGAAGTCAGATTCTTTAATCTTATAGCGATAATTTTCATTCTCCTTCCTCCTCTTCTTTACGAGTTGCAGAAATATATGCTTCCTGAAACAAGTCTGTCAACTCAGCAGACATCTCCGTCTGGTAAACCTTCTCAAAAGCAGATTGCGCGATCTGTAACGGAGACATTTCCTGCAATCCCCTTTTCCAGTCATCAACTTCTTTTTCTACCCTTCCTTCCTGACGATAGGCAGAAATAATTCGTGCCAAACGATATTTTTTACCTACCAATGCATCTTCTATCTCCTGACGAAGCATCGGTTCCGGTTCTTCAAGCAACACCTTGATTTCCAAATACGGTGCTTCTCCCTCCACCTCGGGTAAATCTCTTAACATTTCTATTATTTTTTCCGGTGAGGCAGGGTCTCCGACCGGTACACTGACAAGAGAAATCAGTTGTGGACACTCTATTCTTCTGATATCAACAGCACAACCTTCATCTAAAGTCACCATTACCACACCATGATGATAATGCTTTTCAGCAAAAGACATAGGAATCGGGCTTCCGGCATATCTTACGTTCTCCCTGCCGGATACTCGTTGCGCTTTATGAATATGCCCCAAAGCCGTATACGCAATCTTCTCTGAAAAAGTATCAGGTGATACACACTCCAGACCACCAATTACAGTCCGCTCACTATAATCTTTTTCTGCAATTTCTGATCCGGTAGCCTGCAAATGTCCAATAGCAAGAATAGCCTGATTCGTTTTCCGGCGTGCCCATAATCTTTGCAGAAGTCGCGCGTGAAGTTCGCGAACTCCTTCCATATATGGGTTCCCTTCTGTCTCCACTACCGGATAATCTCCCTGACGTAAAAAGGAACAGCCATGCAAAGTACTTCTACTTCCCCTTCCCGGTTTTTCAGCTCTACCGCCAAATGATCATAATCAATCTCTCCCTCGTTCAATTTACGCACTACCCCTCTGACTTCCGTCCGCATAGCTTGCAGCAAAGGCAGGGGAGCTTCCAAACGTGCAGCAGAATCATGATTACCGGCAACAATCACAATTTGCAGTCCCGGGTTTTCTGCAGTCACCCGATAAATAAATTCATAGTACATGCGCTGGGACGCGGCTGAAGGATTGGAGACATCGAACACATCTCCAGCTATAATCAATGCGTCAATCTCATTTTCCGGATTTCTCTCAATAGCCAATCAAGAAAGGCTTCATGTTCTTTGGTACGGTCATAACCAAAAAATGTCTGTCCTAAATGCCAATCAGCGGTATGTAGTATACGTATCATATCATTATCTCTATATAACAGCAGACAAAAATAGCACAAACGCAAAGATTATGTTGTATCTTACTGCTTTTTTTACCAATAATCATGTATCTTTGCATATATATAAAAAATAAATTCCTAATGAAGATACTATATTATATTTATCAAATTTGCATCGCTTTACCTATCCTATTGGTATTGACTATTCTAACAGCAATTGTGACCATTATAGGCTCTTTACTTGGAGGAGCTCATTTTTGGGGATATTATCCAGGCAAAATATGGTCGCAGCTAATCTGTCTGTTCCTGTTGATTCCTGTCAAGGTTCACGGTCGTGAGAAATTACACGGAAAAACCTCTTATATCTTTGTGCCGAATCATCAAGGATCTTTCGATATCTTCCTTATTTACGGTTTCATCGGAAGAAACTTCAAATGGATGATGAAGAAAAGTCTGCGTAAACTACCGTTTGTAGGAAAAGCCTGTGAAAGCGCGGGACATATCTTCGTAGACCATTCGGGACCGAAAAAAGTACTGGAGACCATTCGGCAAGCAAAAGATTCTCTGAAAGACGGCGTGTCACTGGTAGTATTTCCCGAAGGGGCACGTACCTTCACGGGACACATGGGATATTTCAAAAAAGGAGCGTTTCAATTGGCAGATGACCTACAGCTAGCAGTTGTTCCCGTCACAATCGACGGTTCTTTTGAAATCCTTCCACGTACAGGCAAATGGATACATCGCCACCGCATGATCCTGACCATTCACGACCCTATTCCTCCCAAAGGAAAAGGTATGGAAAATATAAAAAGCTACTATGGCAGAAGGCATGCTGCTGTCGAGTGCACTTCCTGAAAAGTATGAAGGAATGATCAAAAATGAAGATCAGGATCGATAAGAACGAAATACGGGGATACTCACGTACCCCCCGTATACCTAACCAGTCTTTATGCATTAATCTATTAAATCAAAAAGTCTATATATTATGTAGAAATCTTATTGTCTGGTTAGACATCATCTGCAATTCTTGGAATGTCAAAGTAAATCCTCTCTTTATTTCCTCTTCTAATCGTTCTAAAGAGAAGTACTCTTCTTTTATCCCATTGATTTTGCCTTTAAAATAATTACTGCATTGTTCGTGCAATGTATCCGGAGTAACCAAGCCTCCAAATCCATATTCCCCCACTACAATAACCGGTTTTCGTTGCAATATCCCTTCATGGGCCATCCCCCTTGCTCCGATGATAAGACCAGCTTTATTAACAGCTTCACTTATCTCCTCATCAGAAGAGATATATCTCACCTGATACTCTTGTATCGTATCTAATAGAATACTCACTCTCAATTTTGCACGGGGACAATCTATCCCTACTGCAATACAAAATTATATTCTATAAGTTGCTGTTTGTCACCTCCCCCAAGTGCCAATAGCAACTATATGATGACTTTTCATGATTATATAATAGCTAAGGTTTAGTTCCTTGTTATTCTATCACCAGTTCTCCGTATACGTATCCGCCTCCGGCTACTTTAAATTCTAGTTTATAAATGCCCGGAGCCCATCCTTCTATAGAGAAGGAAGTTGTCTGTCAGGAGTTGTTACCTGACATACTTCCTGTACTTGTTCATCCACTAATATTTTCACTTCACCAAGAGAAGCAGTGAAAACAATTTCTACAAGATTATTATCTGTAGAAATAGATGCATCAATAGGAATCACAGGAAGAGAACGACTAGTTGTAGTTGGAACTTCACCTTTTAACACGATAGGTAATTTTCTCTCTACCCGATCTGTACTCTCAATAGCGATCATATTCCCTGCAATAAATAATGCAGCCAGAAAAGATAAAATAAAACGTACTTTCATAACTATATTGCTTTTTTGTTTCGCCAAAAGTACAGCATGTATTCGAAAAAACAAAAAAAACGACCCAGACAAATTACGAGGGATAAGTAATGGATATTCCACTATATATCAACATGTTATCAATTTCAGAATTAACATTTACCCGGACAATTCATTTTTTATTTCTTAGAATTCTTTTAAAAAAGCATCTAAATCATCCTGTGTAGAAATACCTAATCGACCTTTCAACCTACTTTTTGCTCGAGTTACAGAATCAGAAGTCGTGTGAAAAATACAACTCAAGCTCTTCATGAGTCAAACCAAATTTAAGAAAACAACAAATCTCAAGATCATGTTTAGTAAGAGTTGGGGCTCTATCCAACAGACGACTAACATAATTCCAGTAAATTAGATCAAATAAGCTAAATAATTTCTGTCGCTCTTCATTTGAGAGTTTTCCTCTTAACGTTCCCTCTTTTATAGCCAATAAAAGCCGAAATGCATGAATAAATGGACCTGAAGATATACCAACATTCAATTCACCTCCCCGTTCTTTAAGGTGTTCTGACAAAATTTTATTCTGCATAGTCAAGAGAACAATCTTTCCATTAAGCTCTCCTACTTTAGTACGATTTTCTTCTAACATCAGATTCTCCTTTACCACCTGATCTTTTGAAATTTGAATATCCTCAATCTCCTGTCGATATCGTTCTATTTCTTCCTCATTATCTCTAATCTGCAACTCTATTTCAGCTATTTTCTTTTTGTTATTCCGATTTTTATAATAATAATAACACATACATGCAACAACAAATAAAAAAGCAATCGTACCCCACAAAATAAAATTCGTATATCGTACTTTCATTTGCAAGTTATCATTCTGAAGTTTTTCATTCTCATATTTCTTCTGTAAACTTGCTATTAACTCGCGGGAATTAAGCTCCTCCATAGAATTAGTTATGGAATCTGCTAATTCATGATAAACTATTGCCTCTTCAAAATTATCAATGTCTTTTTCCAAGAAATATAAACAATCGTATGCACTAATCTGTGTATATGCCTTGGAAGAAT
>VOFE01000392.1_pt1 | contig 33436 bp, 42 predicted proteins | sample 5384071 | NCBI WGS metagenome assembly VOFE01 (sample SAMN12384724, study PRJNA508395) | human gut metagenome | isolation source: healthy gut D | host: Homo sapiens
GATAAAATTCCATCAGAGTAAATTCAGGGTTATGGCGGGTATCAAGACCTTCGTTTTGCAGCTCCCCGGCATTGGCAACCAGCATCGGAGTCTCCACTTCCATAAATCCTTCCGTCCAAATATCTGCGGATCGCGCTGATGATCTTAGAACGTTTGATAAATGTATCCTTTCGCTTCCTGATTCATGATTAGATCCACATATCTCTGACGGTAACGCATATCTGTATTTGTCAGCCCGTGGAACTTCTCCGGAAGAATCTGAAGACTCTTGGAAAGAAGTGTTACAGCAGATGCGTGGATGGAAATCTCTCCGGTCTTTGTCTTAAATACCTCTCCTTCGATTCCGATCACATCACCGACATCAAGTTTCTTAAATTCTTTATAATTTTCCTCACCGATGCTGTCTCTTGCTACATAAGACTGTATATTTCCTTTTAAATCCTGAACATTACAAAAGATGCTTTTCCCATTACTCGCTTTGACATCATACGTCCTGCTGTACATTCTTCTGCTCCTGTGCCACTTTCTTATCTCCTTTCCCGGATAACTTTTCTCTGTTTTGCTTTATCTCTTATTATTCCGTTACGCTTTTTTTCTCTTTATCTGCCTTTTCGCCTCTTTAAAACATTCCCATACATGCGAATTCAGACCTCTTAAAAAGAGGTCTGTTTATAATCATCTGTTTACATTGAACGGCTGATCTCAAGCACTTTGTACTTGATTTCTCCCGCCTGTGTCTCTACGCTTACCGTATCTCCACTTTTTTTCCGATCAATGCCTGACCAACCGGAGACTCGTTGGAAATCTTTCCTTCCAGACTGTTAGCCTCTGTAGAACCAACAATTTTAAATTCCATCTCCTCGTCAAAAGTAATATCAAATACTTTCACAGTACATCCGACATTGATCTTATCAAGATCTACTTCATCCTCAACAACTACCTCTGCATTTTTCAGAATTGCTTCTAATTCTTCGATACGGGCCTCGATATCTCTTTGTTAAACAGGGCCGCCACTAAGTGACAACCCTGTACGCTGTTTTTTCCGTTTACTGTTTACGGATGAAGCTTATTTTCTTTTGTTCCTTTTGAAAATTGTCAGAGCCGTTCCGCCTGCAGTCACGCCTGCAAGAACTACAAGTCCGATCAGCAGCGTTACGTTAAAATTATCTCCTGTCTGAACCGCTCCGCCTTTGTCCGGTTTCTCTGTATTCGGTTTCTTATCCGGATCTACCGGCTTCTTATCCTCTGACGGATCTGCTTTCACCGATACGGCTACGTCTGCCGACTGTCCGCCGTATGTTACTGTTACTTTCTTCGTATCCGCTGTCAGTTTTGTATTAAGACTCGGATTAAAGGAGAAATCTTTTGCCGTCTCCGGTCCGTATGCAACAACTTTTGTTGTTCCGTCTGACATCGTTACTGTAAGACAATTCCTTTCGGATCGAATTTATCGCCTTCTTTGTATTCTGTCTTAGCAGGATTTGCTTTAATTTCAACTTTGTCTACCGTTGGTTTCTCCGGCTCTACCGGCGTGTCAGCTTTCACTTCAATACCGATGTCTACCGTCTTGCCGGCATATGTTACATCAACTTTGTTCATACCTTCTGTAAGTGCTGTATCAAGTGTCGGGTTAAATACAAAATCTGCCTTTGTTTCGTCTCCGTATGCAAGCTTCTTCTTTGTCCTCGCCTTTGTTACATTTACTGTAAGAACAAGTCCGCTCGGATCGAATGTCTCTCCTGCTTTGTAAGTTGTCTTAGCTGGCACTTTTTTAACGGCAATTTTGTCTACCGTCGGTTTTTCCGGCTCTACCGGTGTGTCAGCTTTCACTTCAATACCGATTTCTGCCGTCTTGCCAGCATATGTTACTGTTACTTTCTCATCACTTGTTTTCAGTGCTGTGTCAAGGCTTGGGCTGAATGTGAAGTCTGCTTTTGTTGCATCGCCGTAAGCTACTTCTTTATCTTCGCCTTTGTCATATTTCACTGTAAGCACAAGTCCTGTCGGATCAATTTATCGCCTTCTTTATACTCTGTCTTAGCCGGATTTGCTTTAATCTCAACTTTTCTACCGTCGGGTTCTCCGGTACTACCGGTGTCTTTTTGTTTACTTTAATTTTGATATCTGCCGTCTTCTCAGCATATGTTACAGTCACTTTTTCATCGCTTGTTTTCAGTGCTGTATCAAGCGTCGGGTTAAATGTAAACTGATCCGCATTTGCTGTTCCGTATGCAACTTCATCACCATAAGAACCGTCACTGTATTTTATTTTTACAGAAAGTCCTGCCGGATTGAACATTTCGCCTTCTTCATACTCTGTTTTTGCCGGTGCGCTTACAACTTCAAAAGAGCTTCCGGTATAACTGGTTCTGATTCAGATACTGTGATGTTAACATCTAATTTCAAACCCGCATATCCAACTTCTACTTTTGTATAATCTTTTGTCAAAGCTGTACTAAGTGTCGGATTAAATGTAAATTCTCCTGCGTTATCCTGTCCATAAGCGGCCTCTTTTCTGTTCCATCAGAATATTTCACGCCAATAACAAGTCCTGCCGGATCAAATTTCTCGCCGACTGCATACGCCATCTTTGTAGGCTGTGCTTTCAATGAAAGTTCTGTTGCTGTCGGTGGCTTACTACTTCTTCTTTTGTTACTTTCACTCTGATTTCAGCAGCACTCATCCACTTGTTTCCGCCTTGGTCATCATGTGTCTCTACACCACTGAAGCGGATATATTTTGCCTGAACCGGAGTTTCGAATTTTGCCATCTTCCATGTGTTGTCAACTGCGCACACTTTTGTTCCTTCTGTAACGGCTACCTCTTTCCATTCGTCTCCCTCTGCGGCTTTCACTTCAATCTTATATGTTTTAACGATACCGTTTTGTCCGCCATTCTGTCTCGGAAGATATCTTAAACCGATTACATTCTGAACATCCTCAAGTTCCATCTCGATCCATCTTTCTGCCGGATTTGTATTATTCCACTGGGTATGCCACAATGTATTCGTATCGCCGTCAAACGCTTTCTCCTTTTCATTTCCTGATTGTGCGCTTCCAACCGTTGAAGTAATCTTTGCTTTATCGTAATCTTTTGAATCATCTGTTGCGTCAGCGTCCAAATTTACAACGAACGTATTTGTTGTCTTATGGTCTTCTGACTCGATAATAATGCGTACTGCATTTTCGTATGTCGGAAGAACTGTAACTGCCGCATTGTCTGCTCCAACCGCTTCTACGGTTTTTGCTTCAACTTCTTTCGTTCCCCAACTTCCTGCACCTGCTGCAAGTACTTCTGCCGGAGCAGATGTTTCGTTGATCTTCAGACTCTCAAGTTTTGCTGTTGTGTTTGTTGTAAAGTCAGCCTGATTTGCAAGATACAGTTCTGCTTCTACAATTCCCGTACATGTAAATCCGCCGCCTTTTCCGCTTGCATCCGGATTATTTACAACATGGATTTTTACAAATACAGCCTTTGTCGGAACAAAATCATATGTATATTCCACGACGCCAATCGCAGGGAGTTCCTCTGGATGTGACTCTGTTGCTGTTACTTCTGTCCAAGTTCCCTCTTCTCCTGTTTCGGAAACATATATTTTTGTCGTATTATCTGCTGGATAAGATGCTGCATGGCTGTCAGATCTGAAGAAAATCTTAATCTGATTAAATATCTGCTGTGTCGCATACTGGAATGTAATATCAGCATCATTGTCTTTGGCATCTTTGCTGTTTTTATAGTTACTCCACATTGTAGAGTTTGTATTACCGCCCTGATTTCCGTCTACTGTTCTGTTTCCATCACGGATTGCTTCCAGATCATCAGACTGCATCTCCTGTGGGATATCCTGCGACAATGTCATCGCTTCTTTTGCAACGTTATTACCTACTGTATATTCTGCTTCCTGAACGCGAACTGTAGCTGTAACCGGCATAGATTCACCAAACACATCTGCCGTTCCTGTTACGTTCACGATTCCTTCTGCATCATATCCTTTTCAGGAGCTTCCCATTTTACCGGGAATGCGGCTGTAAGAACAGTTCCGTCTTCCATTACTGCCGGTCTTGATGTCGGAAGACTCGGCGCTACTCCGACTGATGTTGTTGTCGAGTAATTCAAAAGCGCTGCTACTGTATCAATCATATTGACATTAACTGACACCGTCTCTGCTTTTTCAACACCTTCCACAGAAACAGTTCCCGTTAAGCTGAACGTACCTGCCTGACCGATCTGCTCTGCTGTCGCTTTCTCCCATGTCACTGTGCCTGTCGTTTTTGTCTTGTCTGTCAGTACAACTTCTACCTGTCCCGGAAGCTGCGGCTGATTGCCGACTTTAACATAATAACTCTTCGACATTTTTACGCTGCTGATCGCCTTTTTGCTCTCTGAACTGTCAGAAGACGGTGTTGTTGTAATCGTTACCGTCTGATCTTCCATTCCTTCTGCTTTCACTTTCACAGTGATTGTTCCGGCAGATTTTGTAGACTGAACGATTCCTACAAGCTGACCGCTGAATGCTTTTCTGTTATCGTCTCTGTAAGACTGATGATCTACAGGTCTTCCGTTATCCACGCCTGCAAGCACACCATCACCGCTGACTTCAAACGTCACCTTATTATCCGCATTCGGTACAAGATTTCCTTTATCATCAGTAACACTTACTGTCAAATAAGAAAGATCTTCTCCATTTGCTGTAATTTTTGTTCGATCAACATCAACTTTTAATTTTTTAGCTTCACCTGCTGTAGTTACTGATGTTCGTCCCCTGAAGATTCTCTGTAATTTCTTTACCGTCTTTATCCACGCATTTTTGCGGTAATTGTTCCGGCTTCATATGGAACCATCCATGTCATGTACAGATTCTCATGTTCTGTATTGCTCTTTCCAGTTCCTTCATACATCTGATATGTGTATCCTGCCGTCGTCTTCTTTTCTGTAAATTCTTTTGCACCGAGCGATCTCTGTTCACCGCCGCTTGCCGGGTAAAGAACAGTTCTACTTTTTGCATCGCTGTATACAACTACCGGAACATCATTTCCACTCTTCTTATATACAACTTCTTCATTCCAAGCCGGAAGAATATGAAGTGTATTCACGCTGTCATTCCACTGGCTCTGATAGAAGTAATAGCTGTCTTTCGGAAGTCCGGCAGTATCAACGATTCCAAAATAGGAGCTCTTCGGTGCAGGCCATCTCGACGCATTACCCGGTTTGCCTTGTCCTGTTCCATTCCAAGGTGTCGGCTCACCGATATAATCAAATCCGGTCCAGACATATTCTCCCGCAATAAAATCACGCTTGATTACTTCATACCATGCGCTGCTTGCCGTAGCGCCCCAACCAACTGCCGATGTATCATAGGATGTCAGATCATAATCGCCATAATCTGTTTGACTACCCATTCCTTTATAAATGCCTCGGCTATTAACTGCCGATGCAGTCTCAGAACCATACATACACCATTCAGGATAAGCTTCATGAATCATATCGTAATGAGTCTTTCCTGCATGATTTTTTCCACTCCTGAGAGTAGTTCATACCATGTATTCCACCGGCTTTCTGTAATTCCTGACCAAGGGTAATAGCACCTGTCTCATTACTTTTCAGCTTATTATCTCCGGTTGTAACAGGGCGTGTAGTGTCTGCCGCCTTTGCCCATTTCACAAGGTTGTCCTGAGCAGTCTTATAATCATCACTGTATCCGCCTGTTCCTTCCCACATCTCGTTGCCAAGCGACCACATAATAATCGCCGGATCGTTCTGACCACGCTCGATCATTGCTGTAAGATCAAACTGCGCCCATGTCATGTTCTCTGCAGCGCCCATGATCTCGTTGCCGTCTTCAATCTTTTATTAAACCACTTAGAATAATCGTTCGAGTTACTGTTTTTCGGAGCTACCCATCCGTCAAACGCCTCGTCGATCACTAAGATTCCGTGTTTATTACATGCATCGATCAATTCGTCTGACGCCGGATTATGTGTCACACGGATAGAGTTACATCCCATCATTTTCAATATCTCTACCTGACGCTCTGTAGAGCGGTCATTTGCAACCGAACCAAGCGCGCCCTGATCATGATGCATACATACTCCCTGAAGTTTCATCTTCTGACCATTCAAAGAGAATCCTGTATTATTATTGAAATCAAAATAACGGAATCCATAATCTGTCTCGTATGTATCAACTGTAGTACCGTCCATAAGGACTTCTGTTTTCACAGTATAGAGATTTGGAGTTGTCGTACTCCAAAGCTTTACGCCTGATACAGTAAAATCTGCCTGTACATCTTTTGATTTACCTTTGTCCACAGTCGCAACTTCCGTCTCAAATGTCCCAACCGCCTGCTCTGCCGTTCCGTTTTTCGGATAGATCGTATGTTTTACTTTTACAGATGCATTGTTCTCGGATTCATTTACAACAGTTGTTTTTACTTTTACCGCAACATTGTTTCCATCTGCATGATCTTTCAGATCCGGTGTCTCAATCTTTGTTCCGTTCTTATCTACATGAACTGTATCGGTTACAACAAAGTCTACGTCTCTGTAAATACCGCTTCCTGAGTAAAAACGGCTTGACGGTGTCTGGTGATCTACTTTAACGGCAATCACGTTTTCTTTTCCGAACTTCACATTATCTGTAATATCGAAAGAGAATGGTGTGTATCCGTTCGGATGTGTACCAAACTTTTTACCGTTTACATAAATAGTTGCATTCATGTAAACGCCGCCGAAGTCGATACTGATTCTCTTACCTTTCAGGCTCTCGTCTACAGTAAAGTTTTTCTGTACCATCCTGTACCGCCCGGAAGATATCCGCTTTCCGCCTCCATCTTCTGTGAATATTTCTGGTCGATACTGTAATCATGCGGCAGGTTCACCTGATCCCATGAGGAGTCGTCAAATGCCGGAGTCTGCGCTCCGCTTGCGTCTCCTAAATAGAACTTCCAGTTATCGTTGAAGTTCTGCGTTCTGACCGTTCCGCTGTATTTGTTAAGGAACACCTGCTCCGGCGCTGTGTTTGTCTGCGTCGAAGTTCCCCCCTTCCAGTTGAACGATCTCACCCTGTGCGTAGGCTGTTGCCGGCAACACCATGCTTCCTGCCAAAGCTGTAGCAAGAACTGCCGAACCTACTTTCTTCCACTTGAGATTTTTTCATAAACTTTTTCGCCCCTATAGTTCCGGAGCACTCCTTCGTTCTGAATTTTCACGCATATTCCATGAAACGAAATAAAGAAAAACGACCTTTTTCTCCATGTTACTATGCGTAATATATAAATTATACAAAACTTTGTTTATTTTGTATAGATTACCGTAACATTTTTGTAAGGTCGTTTTTGCTTTTTGGCATTTTTACTATTTTTATCTTGCTGCTTCACATATTAAAGGATATTTTTTGTGCAGATTTTCATAGTTCTTCCAATAACATCATCAGTTCATCTAATGTCTCTGTCTCATTTACTCTGCGCCGGAGATCTGCCGCTCCTGTCAGTCCTTTCGTGTACCAGGCTACATGTTTGCGCATCTCCGCATTCCGCAAATTCTCCGCGATACTGAATCTGAAGCTTTGAATGCCTGAGGATCATATTCCGTATTGCCTCTTTATCAGGTCTGGGCGGAGTTACTCCGTTTTTTTCCTTGCCGATCATCTCAGAAAAGATCCACGGATTTCCCTGTGCGCCTCTTGCGATCATAATTCCGTCGCATCCTGTCGTTTGAACAAGTTCTTCTGCTTTTTCCGGTGTAGTGACATCGCCGTTTCCAATCACAGGAATGGAAACCGCCTCTTTTACCTGACGAATAATCTCCCAGTCTGCTTTTCCTGTGTAATATTGGACTCTTGTCCTTCCGTGAACGGCAACCGCCGACGCTCCCGCTTCTTCCGCCGCTCTTGCGACTTCGACTGCATTTACATGCGCATCGTCGAACCCTTTTCGGATTTTTACCGTAACGGGCTTCTCTATTGCTTTAACGATCGCGTTTACAATCTCATAAACAAGAGAGGGGTTTTTCATCAAAGCAGACCCCTCCCCGTTTTTTTACAACTTTCGGTACCGGACACCCCATATTGATATCGAGAATCGCAAAGGACGTTCTTCAATTCTTTTCGCCATCTCGCTCATAATCTTCGGATCAGAACCAAACAACTGCAAAGATACCGGCTGCTCTTCTGGATGTATTTCCATGAGTTTCTCTGTATTTTTATTTTGATACAAAATTGCTTTTGCACTAACCATTTCCATCCCTAAAAGACCTGCTCCCTGTTCCTTGCACAGCAAACGAAAAGGCAGGTCTGTCACCCCTGCCATAGGTCCTAATAGGTATCGGTTTTCCAATTCTACATTTCCTATTTTCAGCTTCTTCATCTTTTTTTCTGCACTTTCTCATGAATCATTCGCAAGCCGTTCAGTGTAAGCTGTGGATCATACAGATCTATGCATTCTGTTTCATCGGCGATAATTTTACCCAGCCCGCCTGTGGCAATCACATAGGCATTTTTTATATCCCGACTCTTCTTTCATTTTTTTACTATATATTCCGTCTGTCCGATCGCTCCGTATACAAGTCCTGCCTGCATTCCGCTAATCGTCTCCGATGCAAGCACGGATTCCGGTCTTCGGATCTGAATCGCCGGAAGCATCGCCGCTCCGTCCCACAGAGAACGTCCTGCCGTTTCAATGCCCGGGGCGATCACACATGCTTCAAGCGTACATTCAGGACCTATCAAATCATACGTCGTAGCCGTTCCGAAATCAACCACGATCGCAGGTCCTCCTGCAATAGCATACCCGCTGCCGCATTGACGATTCTGTCCGGTCCTGTCCGCGTCGGATTTTCAGTCACAACACGAACTCCTGTATCTGTCTGAGAAGATACGATCATCGGTTCCGTTCCTAAATATTTGATAATACCGCTTGTAAAAAGAGTGCATAATGTCGGGGACAACCGACGCAACGATCACCGAATCGATCTGCTTTGAGTCGATTCCTCTGTGCTCCAGTATTCCGCATATGGTGAATCCGTATTCGTCTGATGTCCTCGCCCGTTTTGTCGTCATACGGAACATACCGAGCAGGAACTCTTCCTCGAACACACCCATTGTAATATTTGTATTTCCTATATCAATCGTAAAGCATTGTCTTCTTCCTCCCGCTGTACCGAATCTTTTCATCGGTATTTTCCAAAAATATATTCAATATATATTTTCGATTTTATCTGATCGGCCGATCAACATTCTGCCGTCAATATTTCATAACTTTGTTCAAAGCTCTCTCCCGGCTTCACTTTATTGATATATGGTTTTCCGAAAGTTCTTTGTCAAAGCCGACATCGTCGCACCGTCCCATCCACGGTTCAAGACAAACGAAAGGAGCGTCTTTCACAGACCAAATGCCGAAATTCGGAAATCCTTTTACATTTCATGCCTACATATGGTTCTCCACCTTTGTGACAGAGCCATACTTCGTCAAACTGACCGCCGTCAAAAATCAGTGCGTCGTGTTCAAACATTTCCTCATTCAAAGCGCAGAATCCATCTTCCAGCTCCAGCTTGTACACTGTGCCGGGATCGGCTACACATTCGGAGAGATCTACCAGAATATATTCAAGTGCCTTTTTATCCGGAAATCTCAACTTATAATCCGTCTTTTTCTCATCCGCTTTTGAAAACGGAAAGCCGGATGCCCACCGATCGTAAAATACATATCGTCGTCTCCGGTATTGTGCACTTCCCATTTCACGATCAGGCTGTTTTCTTTGAGAATATATGTAACGATCAGTTCAAAATCAAAGGGATATACTTCTTTTGTTTCTTCCCCTGATGAGAACAAAAACGCTGCCTTATCGGGCTTTGTACAGATGCATTTAAAATCGTTATCCCTTGCGAATCCGTGTCCTGACGTCGGATAAGATATTCCGTTAATCTTTACTTTATTTTTATAGGTTTTTCCTACGTTCGGGAAAAGGATCGGGAATGTCTTTTCCAATACGTGGGATTTCCCTCCCACAGAAGTTCCGTCTCTTTCTTTTTATCATATATACGGGTAACCTCAGCCCCATGCTCTGAAATCTCAATACAGAGCCGTTCGTTTTCCATTTTCATTGCCTCTGTCTCCTTTTTCCCTGAATACTTTCTTTTGCTTTTACACTGCCCGATCCACATCCGGTTCAGGCAGCGCATGTCCTGCCTTCACATATCTCATTTACCGGCATCCGGCACAGATCTTATTTACTGCTGTCTTCCTTGTTATTTGAATTACTGTCGGCATCACTGTCTGAATTTTCTACCTGAACACAATTATCCACAAGGTAATCAAGCACAGCGTCTCTTAAAATCGCAGCTTTCAGCACATCTTCTCCAACCTGTTCTACATAAGCATCCACATCGGCTCCCGCCTGCTCTGCATATTCTTTGAATTTTTCTTTGTATTCTTTTTCTGACGGCTCAAGTTTCTGCTTTTCCGCGATCAGTTTAATTGCCTCGTCAAACGCCGCTGTCTGCTGTGCGCTTTCTTTTACTTTTGAATTAAACTCATCTTCTGTCATCTGCAGATATGTCGTGATGAACTCAACAATTCAATTCCATATAATCCTGCCATCTGTGTATAGTAATCTGTCATCTGCTTTTTCTGTTCTTCCACAGCGTCTTTCGGATATTTTTTCACATCGATCTCTTCGAGAAGCGCTTCCTGGATCTCTGATTTTAATGTTGTCTCATTTGCTGTCTCCGCGCTGCTTTCAATCTGTTTACGGACTTCTTTGCGGTATTCGTCCGCTGTTTTTGCCGTCTTGCTGTTGCTTGCCACCCACTCGTCTGTCAATTCCGGAATGTTTTGTTTGTAAATTTCATTCAATACGATGTGGAAACGTGCAACTTTTCCTGCCACATCTGTTCCCGGATAAGAATCCGAAAACTTCACTTCTATATCGAATTCTTCTCCTGTACTGTGTCCGATGATCTGATCTTCAAATCCGGCATAACCGCCCTCTGCTCCGATAAAGCTTCCGCTTCCGAGCTCCAGATCGGATCCCGTCGCTGTTCCCCCTTCAAATGCCACATCATCGATATATCCTGTATAGTCAATGTTTACCCAATCGCCTTTTTCCGCCGCACGATCTTTGATCGGCTCTTTTTCTGCCGCCGCATTTAAGTTTGCCTGAACAGACTGCTCAACCTGCTCATCTGTCACTTCAACCTTTTCTACCTGTGCAACTTCAAGACCTTTATACTGCTTTACCGTTACATAGTCGTTTGACAATGTTTTACTTCCGCATCCTGCAACGGAAAGAGCCACCATTGCCGCAAGCATCATTGATACAATTCTTTTTTCATAATAATCTCCTTTTTTGTCCGCGTTTTATACGCGTCTTTTTATTTATATTTATTTTTACTGCATGCATATTTGCCGTACGTTTTTTGATTTTCACGTACGAGTTCCATCTATATACGCCTGATCTTTCCTTTATCATCCTTTTTACAAAAGCGGGGAAAGCAAACGCGAAAACTGTTCTTTCGCTTTTATGACAAGTCCTCTTTCATCATATACTTTCCTTGTCACCTGCGTACACAGCGTCATATCGTTTTCAAACGCACGTTCCAATCTTTGTACTGTACGCTCGCTGTAAATCACTGCGTTCACCTCAAAATTCAACCCAAAACTCCGAAAGTCCATATTTGCCGTTCCGACACATGCGACCATGCCGTCGATACTCAATGTCTTAGCGTGAAGAAATCCGTTGTTATACACATAGCATTTTGCTCCGGCGGCAACCATCTCTCCGATATAAGAGTAAGTTGCCCAGTAAACAAACGGATGATCCGGCTTGCACGGTATCATGATCCGCACATCAACGCCTGATTTTGCGGCGATTTTCAAAGCGTCCAAGATCGACTCGTCCGGGATAAAATACGGCGTCTGGATATACACATGATCCTGTGCCCTATGAATAAGTCGTAAGTAATTGTCGTGGATCATCTTCGTTTTTCGAGTCCGGTCCGCTTGATATGATCTGCACCGGATCTCTTCCGTTTCTCGTATATTGCGGAATTTCAAAAAATGAATCTTCTAAAAACAAGTTTTCTTTCGCCGCATAATTCCAATCGAGAACAAACCGGACTGCCAGCGACGTTACCGCCGCGCCTTCGATACACAGATGGGTATCCCGCCAATAACCGAATTTCTTATCCTGTCCGAGATACTCTCTTCCGACGTTAAATCCTCCTACAAAACCGACTCTTCCGTCAATAACAACGATTTTTCTGTGATTCCGGTAATTCACACGAAGCTGCAGCTGCCCAAGCAGCGCCGGGGAAGAATTCCGCAACTTGAATTCCTTCTTTTTCGAGGCGCTCCCAGTCACTTTTTTCATCGTTCTGCATCCCATACTGTCAAAAAGGACACGAACTGCCACGCCTTCTCTCGCTTTTTGAATAAGTACCTTCTCTACTTCCTGCCACAATTCATCGTTGCGGATAATGTAATACTGCATGTGGATATATCTCTTCGCCTGCTTCATCTCTTCTATAAGCGCACGGAACTTCTTTTCCGTCCGTATAAACGCGAATATCGTTATTATCTGTCAGAACCGCTTCCCCGGCTTCCAGATTATAAAGAATCAGATCTTTAAACCTTGACATCTCCGGATTCGCCATGCGAAGCCGTTTATAATAAATCGTCTCCTCCTGCCGCCGGACTGCATATTTTAGTTCACCTTCGATCTCTTTTGCTTTGAACATCCTGCTCTTGTGGAAATCCTGTCCGATGATCAAATACATAACAAATCCGAGGATCGGTATAAAATAAAGCAAAAGCAGCCATGTCCAAACAGTCTGCGGGGATCTGCGCTGAAAAAGACGATGACCAGCGCAAGGAAAATATTGATCAGAACAATATTATCCATAATAAAATTATAGACACTCACCGCTGCGTTCCAAATCATTTCTGCCATAAATAATATAACTCCTTTTTATGTACTTTCATGTACTATAACAGTATACTCGTTCACCTACTCAAAAGTAAACCCTTTTTACTTGCACTACACAAAAACAATGTTACAATGATACTTGCGTAAATGCGGAAAATAACATTATACAGTAGGATTTAGGAGGAGTTGTCATGAGTACATTCACCATTGTGATGATCGTCATTCTCGTGATATTGATCGGGGTGCTCGTCGGTCTTTACATTTTCGGAAAGAAGGCCGAGAAAAACAGGCGGAACAGCAGGAGCAGATGGCAGCGGCGGCACAAGTTGTCAGCATGCTCATCATCGATAAAAAGAAACTAAGATTAAAAAAGAAGCGGGACTTCCGCAGATGGTCGTAGACAATACGCCGAAGTATCTTCGCCGTACAAAAAGTTCCGGTCGTAAAAGCAAAGATCGGCGCAAAAATCATGACTCTTATGTGCGAGAACAAAGTGTTTGAAGTTCTTCCGGTGAAAAAAGAAGTCAAAGCGGTTGTAAGCGGACTCTACATAACAGAGATCAAAAGCGTACGCGGCGGTTCTATCGAACAGCCTGAAAAGAAAAAGGATTTTTCAAAAATAATTAAAAGCAAAAACAGACGTCACGAAGGAATATTCCTTTTCTGCTGCGTCTGTTTTTTGTTATTTTTCTTTCCTACCGGATATCCAGCTGCATGGAGACCCCTTTACTGTTTCGCGGCACAATGCTCATATTAATGCGACAGTCTGCCATAGGTTCGTGATTTACATCTAATTCATAAGCGACTTTAACGCCGATCTGATCTTCGTCTACGCTGATCTCCATATTTTTGTATTTACGCCTACCAGCATCTGACCATAAGGCGTCTTATAATATGTCAGATTTTTTTATTTTTTTCAAATACCATATGAGAGGAAGTAACTCCGCTTTTCATAATTTCAAGACAGTCCGTTCCCGTAATCTTGATCTTATTTTTAATCGTGCCTGCCATTCCTTCAAGAACTTCATCATAGAGAATATAATGTTTTCCATTCCGGCAGTAATAATTTGCCGGAGTCACAACTTCAATCCCATCTTCTCCGACTTCATATCCCCTTGCAGGATCGTCCATAATATCGATATGTTTCCCGAAATGCTGACTAATACATCTTTTGTCATCAATCTAATACTCCTCAATATTCACTACATTCGTTGTCGGCACGTCAAACGGCATTACTGTATTTGCGTATCTGCGGAATTTTTCCGCCGCATCACTTACATAAAAGGAGTATACACTGTGCTGTGCATCTGTCCTGTCATTTGCCATTTCTTTTTTCATACAAAAGCTTTTTTCAGATCCATAGCCGTTTCATATGGTCTCCATACCCGTCTCTTTTTCGATTCTCTTTGCCATATTCATAGAATCACCGATACCTTCGGCATTGATGATAATGTAATGCTTTTTACCGCGTTTTCTGCTTTCTTTGATGTCTGCAATGATCTTTGCTTCATCGTAGTCATGTTCCTCAGGAAGAAGAATCTTCTCTGCTCCATTGGCAATACCGCACCACAGTGCAAGGTATCCCGCATCACGTCCCATAACTTCGATAACACTACATCTTTCATGTGATGTAGATGTATCACGTACTTTGTCAATTGCTTCCATCGCTGTATTAACCGCTGTATCGAATCCGATTGTGTATTCTGTACATGCGATATCAAGATCGATCGTTCCCGGAAGTCCGATTGTATTTACTCCAAAATCAGATAATTTCTGTGCTCCCTTGAAGGAACCGTCTCCTCCGATAACTACCAGACCGTCAATTCCATATTTCTTACAGATTGCTGCTGCTTTCTGCTGTCCTTCTGGTGTACGCATTTCCTCGCAACGGGCTGTCAGAAGAATCGTTCCACCTCTCTGGATCGTGTCTGATACATCTCTGGCACTTAAATCAATAATTTCCTCGTTAAGAAGTCCTGAATAACCTCTTCTGATTCCTCTTACCTTCAGTCCTTTTCCCAATGCGGTTCTTACAACTGCACGGATTGCAGCGTTCATTCCCGGTGCGTCTCCACCACTGGTCAATACGCCGATAGTTCTGATTACTTTTTCTGCCATGATATGTCTCCTCCGTCTCTTCTACTTTGTAACTTTACTATCCTTTTGCTTAATTTATCTCAATCCACACGTTATTGTATAATATTCACCCCTTCATTTCAATGGGTTTTTCTATTACTTTTACACAATCTTCTCCAAAATAATTCGTCAATCTGCTCAAAATTCCAGGTTCTACCTGGATATTTGCGTTTTTAGGAAGTCTTTTTACCGCTCTCTCCGCTTTGCAGAAGATTACAACCTGGTCCTCACCCTCACTTTCCGCGAGCATCCGGAACAGATTCTGCTCATCTTGAAGGTAACTCTGTTTGTCGGTATACTGGATCCACAGTTCTTTTTTCATCATCTCAAACGGAATCACCTCTTCACAGATCAGCTTACTTGCATTATCATCTTCTTCCGATACACGTCCCCGCACAAATACTTTGCTGTCCTCCTGCAGATACTGCTGGCTTTCCTCATAGCTCTGCGGGAAAATGACAACCTCTACCGTTCCAAGAAGATCCTCTACGGTAATAAATGCCATCGTTTGATTCTTCTTTGTATATTTGATCGTCTTCGATGTGATCATACCACCGATGATCTCCCTTGACCCGTCACGCACTTTTGTCCGTCCGGTCTCTTCATCAAGCTGAAAATCCAATGTCGTTGCGGAAATACTCTTGCGCCATTTCTCTTCATATTCTTCCAATGGATGTCCGCTGATATACACGCCGAGTACTTCTTTTTCAAATGCAAGCATCGTTTCCTTCTGGTATTCTCCCACATCCGGAAGCGTAACCTCAAATTCTTTTTTCTGTTCGTCATCTACAATATCAAAGAGCGACATCTGTCCGGCAAGCGAATTTTTCTTGTTCTGTGCTACCTGATCCATGATCTGTACATAAATGATCATAAACTGCTTTCTGGTCCCTTTCAGACTGTCAAATGCGCCGGATTTGATAAAGTTTTCTACCGCACGTTTATTGACTTCCTTACCGGAAAGCCGTTCCAGAAAATCCTTCAGATCACGAAACGTGCCATGCTCTTCTCTGTCCCGGATGATCTGCTCGATCACCGGTCTTCCAACCCCCTTGATCGCCGCAAGTCCGTAACGGATATTACCGTTATCTACAGAAAAATCACCAACCCCACGATTGATATCCGGCGGCAGGATAGAAATTCCCATCTGTCGGCAAGTGTAAATGTATTCGGCAACCTTTCCCGGATTGTCGATGACAGAAGTCATAAGCGCTGCCATATATTCTACCGGATAATAATATTTCAGATACGCTGTCTGGTATGAGACAACCGCATACGCTGCCGCATGTGATTTGTTGAACGCATACTTTGCAAAATCGATCATTTCATCATAGATCTTATTCGCAACCTTTTCATCGATTCCATTTTTGACACAGCCCGGAATGCCTTCTTCTTCATTACCATATACAAAATTCTGACGCTCTCTCTGCATCACGTCGCCCTTTTTCTTACTCATGGCACGGCGTACAAGGTCGCTTCGCCCAAGTGAATATCCGGCAAGGTCACGCACGATCTGCATAACCTGTTCCTGGTATACAATGCAGCCATAGGTCGGTGCCAGGATCGGCTTTAACTGCGGGCATTCGTAAGTAATCAGCTCCGGATGGTTCTTTCCTTTGATATACTGTGGAATGAAATCCATCGGACCTGGCCGGTAAAGAGAAATTCCGGCGATAATATCTTCCAGACTCTGTGGACGAAGTTCCTTCATGAAGCTCTTCATCCCTGCACTTTCTATCTGGAAAATGCCGTCCGTCTTGCCGGTTCCGATATAGTCAAGCACTGCTTTATCATTATAATTTAATTTTTCTGTTACCAGCTTCACACCGGTACTTTTTTCAACCAGTCTGATCGCATCCTGGATGACGGTCAGGGTACGAAGCCCAAGGAAATCCATTTTCAGAAGTCCCAGTTCTTCCAGCGTGGTCATGGTAAACTGTGTGACTACATTGTTGTCCGCTCCAAGTGCCAGCGGAACATATTCATCCACATCCTTCTGGCTGATCACGACTCCCGCGGCATGCATGGATGTATGCCGTGGCAGACCTTCCAGTCTCTTTGACATATCGATCAGCTCTTTTACCTGTGGGTCTTCATCATAGAGCTTCTTCAGCTCATGGTTCATCTTCAGGGATTTATCCAGTGTAATATTCAGTTCTTTCGGAATCATCTTTGCAATTGAATCCACAAAAGCATACGGAAGATCCATAACTCTTCCCACATCCCGCAGCACCCCGCGCGCCTGCAGTGTACCAAAGGTTACGATCTGCACTACCCGGTCTTTGCCGTATTTACGCACAACATAATCAATGACTTCCTGCCTTCTTTCAAAGCAGAAGTCCACGTCGATATCGGGCATGGACACACGTTCCGGATTCAGAAAACGCTCGAACAGCAGCTGATACCGGATTGGATCGATATTGGTGATCGCAAGTGTGTACGCCACAATGCTTCCCGCCGCAGATCCACGCCCAGGTCCAACCATGATTCCGTTGCTTTTTGCAAAATGAATGAAATCCCATACAATAAGGAAGTAATCCACGTAACCCATGCTTTTGATAACGCCCAATTCATAATTCAGGCGCTCCACAAGGGCTGGATCCGGGTCTTCTCCATATCGTCTTTTCAGTCCGTCAAAACAGAGCTTATTCAAATATTCCCATGAGGTAAATCCTTCCGGCACATCGAATTTTGGAAGCTTTGTCACACCAAATTCAATCTCTACATGGCATCTGTCTGCAATCTTCTGTGTATTTTCCAGACATAAACTTCACACCCCAAGATCGGATTAATTCCCTGACTTTTCGCCTCTCTGTAAAAATCGATCACACCATACATAACGCCATGATCCGTAATTGCCGCACTGTCCATACCCAGCTCTTTTACTCTGGCTACATACTCTTTGATCTTATTGGAGCCATCCAGAAGGCTGTACTCCGTATGGACATGTAAATGTGCAAAACTCATCTTTCACCTCGTAAGCCGACCCACAAAAGGTCTATCTGTTCTTGTTTACCGCAAAAATCTTTCCCACCTCGTTGTCGATCTGTATCTTTCCTTGTTTCAGAAGTCTTCCGACCGCACGTTTAAACGCCGCTTTACTCATCCCCATCTCCGACTTAATCCTCTCCGGATCCGCCTTATCTGTAAACGGAAGCATGCCGCCATTCTTTTCAATACGTCCAAACACCTTATCCGCATCCGCATCCATCTGTTCCGGTATCTTCCCGCGTATGCTCAGATCAAGCTTTCCGTCCGGCTTCACAGCCGTCACCCTCGCTTCAATGCGCTGACCGATATACATCTTCCCGTAAACTTCCCGCTTCGGGATCATCGCCGAATACTGATCGTCCACAGCGACAAACACACCGAAATCCCGACTTAATTCATACACTGTTCCGCTGACCATATCGTCTTTTTTGTACGGTGAATCAGTACGAAGAAGCTGATACACTTTCATCGTCGCACACAGTCTGCCGCTCTTATCTATATAAAGACTAACGAGACATCGATCGCCTTTTTCTACTCTTTCCGTCTGTTCTTTGAACGGAAGCAGAAGTTCTTTTTCCAATCCCCAATCCAAAAATGCTCCGATCCTTCCAACATCCGTCACTTCAAGCACAGCCGTCTTTCCGATCGTAAGCTTCGGTTCATTCGTAGTTGCTATCATACGATCTGATGAATCTTTATATAAAAACACCTCTATCGGATCTCCGACTTCTATCCCTTGCGGCACCTGCTTTTTAGGCAGAAGCACCCTCTCTTCGTCGTTGCCCAGATATACGCCGAAATCAACGATCTTCACAACAGTCAGAACTTGTTTTTCTCCCAGTTTCATACATTTTCTCCTTTATTGTTCTGAAACAAAACTTTCTATTTATTGTATCACACCCGGATCGATTGTTCCATACTCTCCGTCAAATCCGGAGTTCCATTTTATCTTCCCTTTCCGAAGTTTGTCAACCAGACATCCTGTCTGTTCCCCTGCCGTCCGGCTGATCTGTTCTACAGGTATCTTTCGCAGCACTTCAAATTCAGGGCCAAGCTGCACAAGAAGCCGCATATACTCTCGTTCTGTACGTTTCCCTTTCACAGCAGATCCATTTGCCACGGCAATCACTTCCTTAAGCGGGATCAGACTCTCAAACGGTTCTTTCCCCGCCGCAGACTTCGCCTCCTCTTCCGATCTGTCTGCCATCTCCTCGATTCTGTGAGCCACTCCTACCGTCACCGCGCGCCCGCATACAGGACATACTCCTCCATGTACTTTCGTCTCCTCAGGAGTAAAACAAACTCCGCATTTTCGATGTCCATCCAAATGATACTTTCCTTCCTGAGGGAAAAATTCAATCGTTCCGCACAAACCGTTTCCCGTCCGAATCGCCTCTGCAATGCCTCTGTAAGAAAGTTCCACATCAAAAAGAGTCGCTTCCCGACCTAAATTTCCCGGAGAATGAGCGTCCGAATTAGAAATAAGCCGATAATCATCCAATACAGATACTCTTCGGTTCATCAACGGATCTGACGAAAGTCCCGTCTCCATAGCATATACATAGGAAGTCATATCGCCGAAACACTCATCGGGCGTTTCAAATCCCGAAAACTCTCCGAATACCGAAAAATGCGGCGTCCATATATGAGCCGGAATATAAATCGAATTCCCACACTCGTCAAGCGCCAGTTCAAGAAGGTCCCGACAGTCAATCCGAAGTGTCGGCCGACCGTCCGAACAGATATTTCCAATCTGTGAAAGACGATCCGCGATCCGCTCTGCCGCCTCAAAATCCGGAAGGAGAAGTAGACTGTGCACCTTCCGGGAACGTCCTTCTTTTTATACACCGAACTGATTTCCCCACTTATAATAAAACGCGGAATCATCTCTTTTTGTCCACGCCCGTATGCGTCGATTTTTTCCCGTCCGCTTCATCATAAAGTCTGTATTCTTCTTTCAATATATATAATCCATCTTCCGCAGGAGCCAGCTTTTTTTAACTCCGCCCGCCATGCCGGATGTGTAAAATCACCTGTCCCAACAATATGAATTCCTTTTCTCCTTGCCCATAAATCAAGATATTCCAGCGTACATGTCTTGCTCGTCGCATAAGAATAGCGGGAATGGATATGAAAATCTGCAATATACATTTTATCTCCCTGATCTGATTTTGCGGTATTTTCCGCATTTTAGGTAAATAGTTCAGCCATACAGCGTCCGTCTATGAGTAAAACAGTGGCATCAGCCACGATAAGCACGCAGTGCGGTTTTACGAATAGAGCGGGCTGAACTGTTACCATTTTAATTCATTTATTTTATAATCCCTTCCGCATTTGATGCCATTGTTCTCCGCCCCAAGATGAATCCGATATCCCTTCATCTTCAAAGCCCATCTTTTTTGTACATCTCGACTTTTGCGTCAAGACATGTCAGGATCAACGCACATCTCCCCTGCTGCCTTTGTATCCCGGAATACCGCCGCATCAGTTCTGATGCCACTCCGATTCCCCGGTACTTCGGCAAAACTGCAAGACCGAGTATCATCACGTTATCACCTGTCGGATCATGCAAGTCTGCATTCCTGAAAAATTCATCTTTCAAACAATCCCCGTCCGTTGCCAGACCATTCAAAAAAACCTGCCACTTCACCGCTTTTTCTGTCAACCGCCACAAAAAACAATTCCCGAATCTTAAGAGCCCGCCGCTTCATCATCTCTTCGGTACACGCCTCGTTAGGAGGGAAACATACTCTTTCGACAGACGCAGCCTGCACAGCTTCCTCAGAGAATATAGTTCGGAACTCGAATCTTTCTTCAAGCTTTATTTTTTCATTTATTATAATACTTTGCTCAAAATCTCTCATGTCATACACTCCTGCACTCTCTGCCGTCATATAACACAGCAGCAGATCTTCTTTTTAAATTGTAGTATACTGCCTGAGGAAATTCAAGGAAAAGAACTCTCTTCCTCCGTTCCTGTTTGCTTATTTACACCAAACATATTAAACTATACTCAAACCTGCCACTACATAATTACCGGAAACACTAAACGACACATTTCAGTATTGTGAAAAGCCACCGTTCCAGCAAACAGCTCCTAATACCACTGTTCCACCTGACAGTCTGCCCACACCTTATAATGATCCGCTCCTTATAATAATGAGAAACAAGAGGAAACAATGATATACGAAATAAAAGACACAAACAAAATTTCACCTTTATTTGGACACTGGGAAGAAACCCTTATCTGGTCATGCCTGCAGGGAATCATGGGAAAAAATATATGCAAACGACCTCACCGCCCCTACTGCGGCTATGGCCGTGATCGGGGATTTCACCTTTTCGCAGGCGAACCATGCCCGGAACTGATCGCTTATAGACCGCCCCACTGTACTCAAAACTTTATGATCGCCGTTCCTCAAAATAAACTTTGGGAAAACATGCTCACTCAATTTTACGGTAAAAAGCAAAAATAATTTCTCGCTACGCAACAAAAAAGGAACCTCCTATTTTCAATAAACATCATTTAGAAAAAATTGTCGGTTCCCTGCCAAAACAGTACACCCTTTCCATGATCGACTCGCACTTTTTACAAATTATGCAAATCAGAAGCATGGAGCAAAGATCTCGTATCACAATTTTCAACTTACGAAAAATACCGCCGTCTCGGAATAGGCGTTGTAATATCCAAAGACGGGCTGATCATATCCGGCGCTTCATCCTACTCCAGATATCAAAACGGCATCGAAATCGAAATTGACACACGAAAAGAATACCGGAGAAACGGCTTTGCCTGCATATGCGCCGCAAAACTGATCTTAGAATGCTTAAAGCGGAATTTATATCCCAGTTGGGATGCACATAACAAAGCATCCGCCGCACTGGCAGAAAAATTAGGATATCATTACAGTCACGCTTATACGGCGTTGGAAATATGGGATTATTAAGATTATTGAGATTCGGTTTCTAATCCTGCCGGCGACGTGGAGAAAAGAGCAATGGATAATATCTAAAATTCCTGTTTGAACATCGTTCAAATGAACGTATGTCGGATGAAGAGAGACTGTAACAAATTCTGTGTAAACTAAAGATATGATATATATCCTCTTGGATTGATGTTAAAATAAATATTAATCTAGGAGGATATTTTTATGGCACGAAGAAGAAAAATGGATCCAGAACGTAAAGCGTTCATCAATAGCTTACTGGAGCATTATCAACCGAAAGATGCACAGGATATACAAGAAATGTTGAAGGATCTGCTGGGAGAAACTCTGCAGGGAATGCTTGAAGCAGAAATGGATGATCATTTAGGATATTCCAAGTATGATTACAAAAACAAAGAAACCGATGACAGCAGAAATGGTTACAGTCCTAAAACAGTAACTTCATCAATGGGAACGATTGATCTGGATATTCCAAGAGACCGAAAAGGTGAGTTCGAACCACAGATTGTCAAAAAAGAACCAGACAGACATTTCCAATATTGAAGACCAAGTACTTTCCATGTATGCAAAAAGGAATGACAACTAGAGATATCTCACCCCATTTGCGTGACGTGTACGGTGTAGAAGCTTCTGCTGAAATGATTTCCCGGATGACAGACCGTATCCTTCCGCTGGCAAAAGAATGGCAAAATCGACCATTAGAGCGCAAATATGCCATTGTTTTTATGGATGCGGTACATTTCCATGTTCGAGAAGACAATCGAACGGTAAAAAAAGCTGTTTACGTTGCCATCGGGATAAAGTTGAATGGAAAACGTGAGGTTCTCGGCATGTGGGTAGGAGGAAATGAAAGTGCGAAATACTGGCTTGGTGTGCTTAACGAGATCAAAAACCGTGGTGTGGAAGACATCATGATAGTGTCTGTTGATGGGTTAACTGGATTTGGAGATGCGATTCATGCTGTATTTCCAAAAGCAGAGATACAGCGCTGCATCGTTCATCAGATCCGCTACTCGACTAAATTTATTTCCTACAAAGATTTAAAGCCTTTTATGGCTGATCTAAAGTTAGTATACAAGGCAGATACTGAAGATTTGGCACTTTCCGCACTAGATGATCTGGAAGCAGAGTGGGGAAAGAAATATCCGGCCTCTATAGCTTCCTGGAGAAATAACTGGTCACAGCTGTCCACGTATTTCAAATATCCGTCAGAAATCCGGAAACTGATATATACAACGAATTCCATTGAAAATTTCAATCGTCAGCTCCGAAAGGTAACAAAAGCAAAGGCGATTTTCCCAACAGACGATGCTCTGTTTAAGAGTCTTTATCTGACCATGATGGATGCTACAAAAAATGGACCGGAAAGGCCTGGGATTGGGGCTTGACCCTGGATCAACTATGCATTTACTTTGAGGACCGGATCAGACCAGAGGATATTGACTAGCATAAAACATCCTACATATCAAGGATAGATAAAACGCCCGTTTTTAACGGGCGCCCTTGACATGCAAAATGATCCATGCTAGAAAATAAACAAGGGCAGAACGGCTCAAGCTGCCATTCTGCCCCATCTAATCATATACGATTCTAATTAAACCTGAGATTTTTTCATCAATCTGAGAGGTTTACACAAAATTTGTTACATTACCGATGAAGAATTTCAAAATTATTGTCATTTGATTGTCACCAGACATAGAGAGCCAAGAAAGCCCGCAAAATAGGCATTTCTTGGCTCTAATATATTATTCGAATTCCTCGGCGGATGGCTTAAACGGACTGTTATTCCATGCTTTTTAAAGGACATATTATCCATATTCTTCAAAAAATACTTTCGTGTTTGTGTCAATCCAAATTTTTAGAACCAAAACAGAGCCAGTACGAACCTCTTAGCCATAACATCTGGCTGCGTTGGAGTGAACTTTATACCACGCTTCAACATACCTATAACTTTTCTCGCTTTCTGCTCAATCTCTCTGGCAGTATGTTCGCTCGTCAACATCAGGTGATTTCCTGCGATCGTGTATTCCCGTTCTATGTATTCCTCTGTTATCGGAAACATATCCTGTATTAAAAATGCGCTCTCCCGACTATCGTCCAGTTTGACGATGTGTAGAATATCACAAGGTTTCCCTAGCTTTTTCCTTTTTCTCCATAATTCGTCTGTATTTATCAATGCGACTGGACAAAGGTATCATCCAGTATATCCCATACTTGTATCTTCAAAACAGTAATAATGCGGTCTATTTCCCGCCTTATTTCCTTTGAGATACGGGTCTGGCATATCTTCGAAAAATTTGTCCTTGATAATATAAAAGCCTGTTTTCTTCATTTACCTGTCCTCATTATGGAAAAAGTCCCCCGCCTCACGGCGAAGGACTATACATTTTTCGCATACCGGTAACCCAACCATTTATATACCGCATATCGGTCAGCGGTAAACTTACAACCCGACCATTTATATACCACATATCGGTCAGTGGCTTATCCTTTCAAAATCGTATTATTTCTCTTGACGGAATATTAATCGCTTCTCCAACAATAACAGCCTCACCTATTCGAAGCGCTGGCAATAGATTAATCAAACTATTCATATTATCTGGTGCCATCGACTTTACAATCGCTTGATCAGATGAATTTGTAAGACGTAACGCAATAAATGTTCCTACCTGAGCAAGTATCGTTTCCGATAGTTCTGATGGTCTTTGCGATATAACAACTGCTCCCCAAACCAAATTTTCTGCCCTCTTTGAAAATCCTCTCTACTGCCTCTTTTGCATATATTGTATCATTTTTACCAAGATATGAATGCGCCTCTTCATACGCTATCAACAACGGACGATTTCTTCCCGTATTAGGCTCATTCCGTCCCCAAAACATACTATCATATACAAAACGTGTTATTAACCCGACAGTAATATCCATAACTTCAAATGGTACATTACTTAAATCCAATATAGCAAGTCGCTCATCTCCCCTATCCATTCAAACAAAAGATCATGTAAGTCTTTTGGTGACTTTTCATCCTTATATTCTCCCGGATAAAACATAAAATCATAGCGACTATCTTTCAATCGAGCTAACAATTTTCTTTCATATGAATACATTTCTTGCTTCTTGCTTTTATATGGGGCTTGGTTACTCATAGAATATGGCTGAAATTCTGCCGGTTCCAAGTTGTCTGGTGAACCTTCTTTCACAAGACACTCCTCATCCCTTGTCTGCTTATTACCATCAGCAACTTTATAAGTAGCACACAATTCTCGATTAATATCATACCAAATCTTTCTTATGTTAAATGGTATAGGAGAATCTGCTGTAATGTAGTTTGGATTTATATTACCTGCCTTTAAATGACAATTTGCTTTTTTAGCTTGAGTGATTATTTCACGGAATCTGCGATAATCTGTTTTTTGATCCTCATTAGATTTTGCTCCTACCAAAAAATACATAAGTTCATCAAAATTCATAAGCCAAAAGGGGATATACAATGGCTTTGATTTATCACCTATCCTAAAAACTTTTGCTGTAGGAAATGCAGAAGCGTACTCTCCATGTGGATCAATTAGTAGCATTCTTGAATTATGCATCTGTGTACAAATTTGTTTCAAAATCGCAACAACACTGTTAGATTTTCCACTACCAGTCGAACCAAGTATAGCCGCATGCCTCAAAACCATCTTATGTATATCAAGATAAACATTCAAATTATCGGAAGATGCATGTTTTCCAATAGGCAGCAATCCATCTTCTACACTATCTTCCTTTCCATATATATCGCACAAATCTTCATCTGTCACAATATGAACTTCATCATTTATTGTAGGGTACAATCCTATTCCTTTTTCAAATTTTTGATTTCCAACCTTTTCTCCAATTAAATGTACTAATAAATATCTGCTTCCTACATTTGACACTATCGTTACATCATTATTGTTCGTTGGTGTATTACTGACAGATTCCACCAATCCAAACGATGATATATTTCCTGCAATAATTTTAACAAATGTTCCTATTTGTCCCAATTTATAAACTTTTCCATTAATTATAGGACTTGCAGAAGGTATATCAGCACTTATTTCTACCTCGACGGTATCTGAATTAACTCTTATAACCTTTCCTAAATACGTTATATCATTTTGCATTTGCAATTTCCTCTATCATGGATTTTCGACCAGAATTTTCTATTAAAAATTCTATCAATTTTCGAAAATCTCCTAATATAAACTCTGCCTTTGCTTGATCCCAGTATAACTTATACCCACCATCTGCATCTATTGAATCATCATATTCCCATTCTTTTTCAATGCCATTTACAATTATTCTTTTAGGACTCATCACACATAAATTCATATGCGCTGTTGTGTATGAGCTCATTTCAATAAGTTGATCATCTGAAAAACAAAAAACCATTACATATAAACGTTTATTCTCACGCATCGAATTAAAAATAATATCATTAATATGCTGATCTGAAAAAGAATATCCAGAACAAATAAATACAAGTTCACCCTGTTGTAAATATCTCTTCATTCTATCAAAATATGCTATAAATGGTTCTTTGCGAGAAAGATTATACTTTTCTTTCGATGGGTAAATCATCAATTCATTTACTGGTGTATCAATTTTTCCAATTCTAACAATTCTCTCTGCAGAAGTAGATGTTTTACTTTTCTTCATCCAATTAAGCGAGCCATGAATTTTCCACAAACGTATCCATCTGCTTGTAAAATCTTCTTCTCTCGGAAAAGTTTCTATACTTTCTGGTGAAAAGAATGGTTCATATGAACCCGTAAAGCCATCAAAATATGGCGTATAATTAGCCTCAAGTGCCATTTCAAGAAGCATGTCATAATTTGTTGTATATATTTCTTTCAAAAATCCTCTATTAGCAGAGTCAAACCATGCAATAAATCTTCTAATATCCGAAACATCCACAAGTTTTTCTTTTTCCCTGATAACATTAAATACGGCTTCGCAAATTTTCTTATCTAACTCTGCTGCTTGAGCACCTGTAATGCCATCAAATTCATAATCCGTTCTCCCTTGTGTTATATCTCGAATTTGCCTTATATAATTAAGGACATCTTCAATGCTGACTGTTTTTTTGCCTTCCAAATTTGCTATTAAATCTTCAATTTTTTCAAACAGGGTCTGTTCAGCGGTACTGAGACGCTTCTTACATTCATCCGTTAAAGTCATAATATTAGGAAGCCCAAAAGCACACGATGTACCAGCTCCAAAAAAAAGAAACCTATATTAGTAGCATAAGAGAGTATTTTCCTAAATTCATTCATATGATGAATAACATTTATTTTTTCCATCCTCATTCTTCCTTTATAAGTGCTAAAGTTTTTCACTACCGTAAGAAACCAATCAATAAAATAAGTACCTTACTTCATTTGCATTCCCCCACCAAGAAACATATCTAAAACTTTAGAGAATACTCCAAATATCCAAATCCTAATTTTTATCATATCACCTATTTTCAAGCAAACATGAATCATGATTTCCGTTTCGTTACTTTTTGTTTCTACGATAGTTCCATTTGGATATTGTGTTGCACTATATTTAGAATTTCCATTATCCTTTTGTAACTTAACTACCCGCCGATTTGAATCCGTAATACGTGCTTCTAATCTATCGCCTGGCCTGTTTAAAATTCCCGATTTATCATTAATCTCTGGATCATCTTTCTTACCAAATATACCTAATAAATTTTTCATACATCCTCCTTGTTTATATATACAACATGATTCTAGCGCCAAGTAAATGCTACGCCTAACAATTTTTTTTAACTATATTTTACCTGCCCCTATGCTTTTCTTTCCTTTTCTGCTGTTTCAGTTCAAACTGCCGCTGTTTTTCTGCTTCCCGTTGTTCCCGGCTCACAGTCTTGCGTTCAGTTTTCAACTGCTCCTGCTGTAATTTCAAAGCCTGTTACGACTTCGTGCCGATCCCGGTATTCTGCACCTGTTTCCGCACTTCCCGCTGTACCCGTTTCGGATTGCGAACAGCTTCTTTTACATCAGTTGCCACAGCCGGACTAAATTTCAGTCGATAGTAATTTCTCAAAACAAAATCGTATACCTCATAATCTTTCGGCTCCGTCCCAAACGTAACCTTACATACAGAGCTTTCCCTCCGATGTACGTTCAAAAATGCCGACCCAAAAAGGTTCCTCAAAAAATACTGTCAATCTGCCTGATACTTTGTCCATGACAATTCCTCCTCATATAATCAAGTGTTTTTATTGAAAATTCAAGGTTTTTCAACCTTTATATCTCAGTGAATAAGCCTCAGCTACAAGCATTTCCGTGTATCGGGTACTGAAATAGTGATTAATGGGTATACGAAATAAAACGTCATTGTTTTTCGCTTTACTGGCCTTGTGTAACCCCATCCCTCTATGGCAGCTAACCTCCTATGTCCACCAGGATCATCTCTGTCTCCAGAGGTCCTCACTTCCTTCGTTCTGCCTATCCATAACCAGGGTGTCAGCTTTGCTCCCCTAACGGGGTCATGCCCCATGGAAAATATTCCTGCCGACTACTGGCTCATTCTTTGTATTATTGATTACTGACTCGCTTCCTGTTGCAGCACTGTTTCCAGTGGACGTTATCTGTTACATTCTGCTTATTCGGTGGCTGCCCAGATGACAGCCTCCACTATAGTTACTTGTTTTTCTTACGCAGCCTGCGCATAAGCCGCCGGTCTCCTGATGTCATTGACCATCTTCTTGGGATCATAGCCCACGCCTTTTGTCAGTATGGCATAAAAAACACGAAGCAGCTTCGCTGCTATTGCCATAAGTGACTGCATTTTCTTCAATGGATTCAGCCTTCTGGTTGTGTAATAATTATGTAGTTCCCTGAACTCCGGGTTCTTCGCTACAAGCGACATTGCAACCTCGAAGAGCAGGTATCTAAGTCTCTTTCGACCTCGTCTGCTTATTGTTGTCTTGCCCTTGTGTTTTCCAGAACTATTTTCAACCAGTGCTAAACCTGCAAGTTTCTGCAGTTCTTTCGGGTCATTAAAGCGTCTGATGTCGCCTACCTCTGCAAGAAATCCAGACACTGTCTTGATTCCTACACCTTTGATTTCCAACAGCTTTTCAGCCATTGGAATCTGATTTACCAATCCTTCAATCAGACCCATCACTTCCTGAAGACGTATATTTCTGGATTCATAGTCCTCCAGAAGCATTCGGATTTCCATTCTTGCAGATACTGCACCTTCTTTGCTTCCGACACTGTGCTCAGCAGCTTCGATCAGGGTCTTTGCCCTCGCCTTTCCAACTGCTCTCAACTTTGCATCCCGCCAAATCTGGTTCACTCCATCAATACCCAACGTCAGAATATCTTCTGGGAGTGGTGCTTCCTTTAGAATCAGTATTGTCACCGTAAAGATACGGTCTTTCTTCTTCAATCCGTAAAGCATACCGAGATATTCTTTCATTTCCTCACACAGAAACTTCGGCATTTTAATCGTGCGGTTGCTCTTTTTCGTTTTCGGAGAAGTAATCACATCCTGCCCTTTCAAACGCTGGTAGGATTTATTGATTGTGACTGTTTCCTTATCAAAGTTAAAATCTGCCGGAGTTAAGGCTAACAGCTCGCCCTCTCGGATACCGCACCAATAAAGCATTTCAAAGGCATAAAAGGAAACTGGCTTATCCATCATTTCAAAAGAGAATTTCTTGTATTCTTCCTTTGTCCAGAACAGCATTTCCTTGTGTTCCTCGCTTCCCATATTTCCCACCTTTGCTGCTGGATTGGAACGCAGTTCATAGTAGCGGACAGCGTGGTTAAAAATGGCAGATAACTGATTGTGCAGCGTTTTCAGATACGTCTGTGAATAAGGCTTTTTCTTCTCATCACGATAGGCAAGCATTTCATTCTGCCAAGTAATAATCTCCTTTGTGGAAATCTCGCTGATTTTCAGTTTCCCGAAATACGGAAGTATCTTTGTGCGTATGATATGCTCTTTGGTAAGCCACGTGTTTTCCTTCAAACGGTTCTTCACATCATTGATATAAAGTTCTGTAAAAGCTTCAAAACTCATATCAAGGTCTGAAGAAGTCTGCAATTTGAACATCCTTTCCCATTCCTGTGCTTCTCGTTTGGTAGCAAAGCCACGCTTGCATTTCTGCTTGCGTTCCCCTTTCCAGTTCACATACCTTGCCATCACATACCAAGTACCGTTATCTTCATTCTTAAATACTGGCATTTACATTTCCCCCTTTCCTGCTCCGTAGAGCCTTTTGTAAAAATACTGGCGGTTTACACGCCCTGCAATCGTAATAAAGCCCTTTGCTTTCAATTCCTCATTTAATTGTCTGATAAGTTTATAAGCATAAGGTTTTGATACGTTTAGTTCCTGAGCCACATCTTCGGCTCGGATAAATCTGTTTTCCATATCGTCTTTCCTTTCTTTTAATAATTTTGTTGCCGCTTTCTCCGTGTTAAAGTTCCAACAGGCACTCCCGCTTGTCGTCAGGCGCTGTGCTGTCCCAATGCACCGCAGTACATCAGGCGCTCGCTCGTATAGGGGTTCCCGAAAAGTCGGAGACTTTTGGGGAAGAGGAGGAGCAGTGCAGCGAATGAGCTTTTGTGCTTGCACACAAGCGAACGATACGGAACTTGCTCCGACGAGGTCTTGGCGGTTTGGCTTTTCGGACGGTCATTCAGTTGTCGCATTAAGCATATTTGTTTAATTCGTAATTCATTTTACTAAACATATTTGCTATTGTCAAGTGGCTATGAAGAAAATATTAAACATTTTTGTTTCGGTTTTTCTTGACTTTCACTAAACATTTCTGCTATACTTATTTCACTACATATAAAAGGAGCGTATCATTATGGCTATTAGCGAAAGAATACATTTTTTCAGACTAATGCGTGGTATGACACAAAAGTATCTCGGTACAGCAGTCGGTTTTCCAGAAAAGAGTGCTGATGTGCGTTTGGCACAGTACGAAACTGGCACACGCAAACCGAAAGCAGACCTTACAAATGCATTGGCACAGGTGCTTGATGTTTCCCCACAGGCTCTTGATGTTCCTGACATAGACAGCTATATCGGTCTTATGCACACTCTGTTTACCCTTGAAGATATTTACGGTCTTACTGTCAGTGAAGCAGACGGAGAGGTATGCTTAAAGGTCAACAAGGATAAAGGCAGAGAAGCATATGAACTCCTCAAAATGCTGTATGCTTGGAAAGAACAGGCAGACAAGCTATCTTCCGAAGAAATCAGCAGAGAAGAATACGATAACTGGCGTTACCATTATCCAGAGTTCGACACCACACAGCGTTGGGCAAAAGTTCCATCACAGGAATTAAGTGACGCTCTCGTGGAAGCATTCAAAGACCACTTGAAAGATAAATAAGCACCTACAGGACCTGCCACTGGCAGCTCCCTACAGATGCTTTGGCAACGACAAAAAAGCCCTTAACTATGGTTATTAACCACAGCTAAGGGCTTCGTTTATAATATGGAATTCGTTCAGAGCCAAGCTCCGAACTTTAGTCTGCAAGCCACCTGTTAATTGTTCCGTTACCCATAAACCACTGGATAACAAGAATAATGGCACCAAATTGAATATTTTGTTATATTCTTAAATACTGCATAAAAATCCGGTGACAACATATCAACTTTTAAAACATCACACATTCGTTTTTTCAAATAGCCATGATCTAAAGAATCAAAAAAATGTGAAAATCTCCTATAATCACAAAGCTTTCTCTTGTCTCTCTAATACAATCAAAAGCTTTTTTGCAAAGTGAATATTACTTTTATGCAAATTATCTCTATATGCAACTGCAACCATATCCATATTACGTTCTTCCAAATATTTATTATATTTTTGATTCAAAAGATACCCATAGTATGAATATATATATCTATCAATATGTGCAGAATAACATAAGTGCCTGGACTTTTTTTCTTTCATACCATCTTTTTTAGTAAATTTGTTAAACTTCTTTTCATAATGAATAAAAGGATAAAAGCCATGTTTCATTATGTTATCTGGATTACTAATATAATTCCATACTTTGTCCAACGAAACTTTTTCGTCAAAATGTGCGTATTTTCTGGCAGTTGCATTTTCGTTTTCCATTCGTATAGATCCATGCAGTTTCCCTATTTAGCGAAAGACCCACCAGTATGAGGGATAGCATCTCTTGACTGATAGGTCTTCTTTTAACGTGGTATTCAATTTTGTCTTTCGACAGCTTTGATGTGGTTCCAGCTATCCATTATTCGTTCAATACATATCTATGTTAGAATAGATAAGAAGGAGATGATTCTAATTAACATTCTTATGTGGTTATTCATAAGTTTGCAACCAGAACACCAGTCATATCTGAAAGAGCTCTTTCAGGTATTGACAACAATTCCTTTCCCTTATATCTCATATATAAGGCTCTTTAAATATAACTCACAACTCCTCCTCTGTCAATCCATACCAGACATTTATCTTCCTTAAAACACTCTTAACGTATAACACAATGTGATTCTTTGAGAAACAAGGTTTCCAAAATTCCTAAAATACAACAAGCATAGCCACTTATTTCAGAATCTCTAAAGCCATTTCTTTAGCTTTATTTCCCGAAACCTGATCTATTTGTTCATGCGCAGTTCTATCTTCTTTTGTACTTCTTCACATTGTTTTAGTGATTATATTTCCTGTAATATGCTATACTTTTTTTTTCTCAAATATCGTGCCATGTTTACTTCTAAAATTATCCTACTGTTTTTCTTTTTTGTTAAAATATTATTCTTCTGCCTCTTCCTCATATTCCAATATATCCCCAGGTTGACAAGAAAGTTCCCTACAGATTGCATTAAGTGTAGTAAAACGAATCGCTTTTACCTTTCCAGTTTTTAAATTAGATAGGTTTACATTAGTAATCCCAACTCGATCTGCGAGCTCATTCAAAAGAAATTTTCTGGTCTGCCATGACCCGGTCAAGTCTTAATATGATTGCCATATCACATGCTCCCTTTATATCGTGGTATCAGATTCTTCCTGTAATTCACAGCCATAGCCAAAAACACGAGAAAGGAAGAGGAACAAAAATCCTAATAACTGCCAGCCACGCGCAGGATTACTTGCTACCCGTAAACGGGTCTCGCGGATCGAATAGACTAATCTGATCCATTTCCTTATCTTGTTTTAGCTGGTTGGCTATGTAACTTTTTATTGCTGCCGTGTTCTTCCCTACTGTATCAACATAGTATCCCTTACACCAAAACTCGCGGTTTCGGTATGCAAATTTCATATTTCCGAATCTCTGAAATATCATTAGGCTACTCTTTCCTTTTAAGTATCCCATGAATCCCGAAACGCTCATTTTGGGCGGGATACTCAGAAGTAAATGAATATGATCCGGACATACTTCTCCTTCGATGATTTCAACACCTTTCCATTGGCAC
>VOFE01002310.1_pt1 | contig 33366 bp, 55 predicted proteins | sample 5384071 | NCBI WGS metagenome assembly VOFE01 (sample SAMN12384724, study PRJNA508395) | human gut metagenome | isolation source: healthy gut D | host: Homo sapiens
CACTATGACAAACACCATTTACATTCACCAGCCGGAAAAGGCGTTCAGCTTCACCCGGCTCCCGAATTTCCTCTTTGAAGCCCCCACATTCAAGCCCTTGTCCAACGAGGCAAAGGTTCTGTACGCCTTTATCCTGCGCCGGACAGAGTTATCCCGCAAGAATGGGTGGGCGGATGATTGCGGACGGATTTATCTGTACTATCCCATCTGCGAGGTGGTTGACCTGCTCCACTGTGGGCGGCAGAAAGCGGTGAATACCCTGCGGGAACTGCAATACGCCGGGCTGGTGGAGATCCAGAAGCAGGGCTGTGGAAAACCCAACCGCATTTTCCCAAAATCCTATGAAGCGGTTCCAAACACCGACTTCAAGAAATCCCGTTCTGGTACGCCGGAGGGCTGAAAACCGTACTTATGAAGTACGGAAATCACTCCTCTGACGTACGGAAACCGGACGGTATATAGAAATACAAAGATAAGAGACTGATTTAGATTCTATCCATTCCAATCCTATCCGAGCTAATTTCTGCGGGATTTTCCCTGTGGAAAACCCGCCGGAAAGGAATGGAACGGGGAAAGGAGCAGAATGGCACAACACGCAATTTTACGTTTTGAGAAGCACAAGGGCAACCCGGCAAGACCGCTGGAAGCCCATCACGAAAGGCAGAAAGAACAGTATGCCAGTAATCCCGACATTGACACAAGCCGGAGCAAATACAATTTCCATATCGTCAAGCCGGAGGGACGCTATTACCACTTCATTCAGAACCGTATCGAGCAGGCCGGGTGCCGAACCCGCAAGGACAGCACACGGTTTGTCGATACGCTGATAACCGCCAGCCCGGAGTTTTTCAAGGGGAAATCCCCAAAGGAGATACAGGCGTTTTTCCAGAGGGCGGCGGACTTCCTCATTGGCCGGGTAGGACGGGAAAATATCGTGTCGGCGGTGGTACACATGGACGAGAAAACGCCCCACCTGCATTTGACCTTTGTTCCGCTGACAAAGGACAACCGCCTGTGCGCAAAGGAGATTATCGGCAACCGGGCAAACCTGACGAAGTGGCAGGACGATTTTCACGCCTATATGGTGGAGAAATATCCTGACTTGGAGCGTGGGGAGAGCGCCAGCAGGACAGGCCGGAAGCATATCCCCACCCGGCTTTTCAAACAGGCGGTTTCCCTCTCCCGGCAGGCAAGAGCCATTGAAGCCACCCTGGACGGCATTAACCCGCTGAACGCCGGAAAGAAAAAAGAGGAAGCCCTCTCCATGCTGAAAAAGTGGTTCCCGCAGATGGAGAATTTCTCCGGGCAGTTGAAAAAGTACAAGGTCACAATCAATGACCTGCTGGCGGAGAATGAGAAGTTGGAAGCAAGGGCAAAGGCCAGCGAAAAAGGAAAGATGAAAGATACGATGGAACGGGCAAAGCTGAAAAGCGAACTGGACAATTTACAGCGGCTGGTTGACCGTATCCCGCCGGATATACTGGCGGAACTGAAACGTCAGCAGCGGCACACGGTAAAGGAAAGGTGATAGATATAAGCAGAAATTTTCGCCGCCTTTGTGCGGCATTGTACCTTGAAAACTGAATATGGAGGACACTGGATGGCAAAAAGCGAAAGCGATATTTTTACACCCCGAACAGGGCAGGTTATACAAGCAGAGAACGGCACGCAGTATTTTGTATGTGGGAACAACCGTATAAAAATCTCCGAACACTTCGCCGCAGGCGGGAAGCCCCTCGGTGATCTGATTGTAGATGTGGTGCGGCATACCGCAGAAAAAGCCGCTTCAACCTGATAGCCCATCATTGATAACACGCCCACGCTTATGATATAATTGCCATAGAGCAAAAGTATTGTAAGCGTGGGTTGTTTCTTTAGAAGGAGGATTTTTAACGGTGAAACAACCTTACAATACTACGATTTACAACACGGCGCTTTATATGAGATTGAGCCGGGACGATGAAAACTATGGTGACAGCGTAAGCATTGAAACACAGCGGACAATCCTGCAACAGTACGCCGCCGAGCATGGCCTGAATGTCATAGATGAATATATCGACGATGGCTGGTCGGGGACGAACTTTGAAGCCCGGATTTTCAGCGCATGATTGACGAGGTAGAGCCGGAAAAGTAAACTGCATTGTCACGAAAGACCTTTCCCGTTTCGGGCGGGAACATGTGATGATGGACTACTATCTGGAATTTCTGTTCCCGGAGAAACGGGTTCGCTACATCGCCGTTGCGGAGAATGAGGACACAGAGAAAAAGGGCTTTCCGATTTTGTCCCGTTCAAAAACCTGTTCAATGAATGGTTTGCGAAAGATACAAGCCGCAAGGTAAAGGCCGCTTTCAAGGCAAAGTTTGCCGCCGGACAGCGTATCAGCGCCTATGCTCCCCTCGGGTACAAGAAGCACCCGGAAATCAAGAACAAGCTGATAATCGACGAGGAAACCCGCTGGATCGTGGAGAAGATTTTTGACCTCGCTATTCACGGCAAAGGGGCGGCCAGCATTACAAGGATACTGATTGCGGAAAAAGTACCGACACCGGGATTTATCAATTTCCAGCGTGACGGGACTTTTGCCAATATCTATGCTGGCGCGCCAGAGGAAAAAGGCTACGCATGGACGATAGCCCAGGTCAAGAGCATTATGAAAGACGAAACCTATATCGGCCATACCATTCATTACCGGGAAACCAACATTTCCTTTAAGAACAAGCGGAGGATACGCAAGCCCCAAAGTGAATGGGTGCGGGTGGAGAACACGCAGGAGCCGATTATCAGCGACAGGTTTTCCGGCAGGTACAGGAACAGATTGCAACCGCCGCCGGAGAGTGCAAGGATGGCACAACACAGATTTTTTCCGGATTGAGTAAAGTGTGCGGACTGCGGCTGGTCGCTGTCCTACGGGGAGAACAGACAGAACAGCAAGCCTTACGGCCATTACCATTGCAGCAAGTACGGGCAGGGCACACGCCAATGCTCCATGCACTACATCCGCTATGATGTGCTTTACGCCTATGTCCTCTCCCGTCTGCAATACTGGTCGGCGCTGGTACAGCACGATGAAGAACAGCTTTTGAAACGGCTGCTGAACGCCAATGACAAAGGACAGGCCGCCGCAAGAAAGAAGCAGGCCGCTGAGTTGACAAAGCGGAGAAGCGGAAAGCCGAGGTCGATACCCTGTTTGCCCGGATGTATGAGGACTGGGCGGCGGGGTGTATCACAGAATACAACTTCTCTATGCTGTCCGGGAAGTACCAGAGCGAACAGGCGGAACTGGAAACAAAGATTGAACAGCTTCAATCCGCTATTGCCGCTGAAAGCCAGAACGCCGCAGACGCAGAAAAATGGATTGCCTTGATGAAAGAGTGCGTCAATCCCACGGAACTGACCGCCGAACTTTTGAACACGCTGATTGAAAAAATCGTTGTCCATGAAGCAAATATGCTGGCAAATTTGAACGATGTTTTGCTGAAAGCTCAGGCGGAGCACTATGCAGTGGGGTTGTTCAACACCACAGATACGGATATGCTGGAGGCTGCACTTTCGGCGGCGCAGGAGTTGCGCGCTCCTATTATAATCGGCACGGCGGAAATTTTGTTGCCATATGGTGAATTACGCCTTATTGCACCGTCGGTCGTAGCTGCTGCCGCACGCGCCAGTGTGCCGGTGGTGGTCCACTATGACCATGGTCTGACTTTTGCGCGTTGTATTGAAGCGTTGCAGCTTGGCTTTAGGAGCGTTATGTTCGATGGTTCTACGGGAGACCCCGAAATAAACAAAGCGGAGACAAAGGGAAATTGTGCGCATAGCGCACGCCATGGGTGCCACGGTGGAGGGTGAAATTGGCCATGTCGGGCAGGCGAATGCCGAAAACCCTGACAAAGAGAAGTGGTACACAACGCCAGAAGAAGCAGCGGGTTTTGTGCATGCGACAGGTGTGGATGCGCTGGCGGTTTCCATTGGGACGGCACACGGCGCGTACCGCACTGCGCCGCGGTTGGATATTGAACGGCTAGGGAGATTCGGGCGGCAGTGGACGTGCCGCTGGTATTGCATGGAGGGTCGGGGCTTTCGGATCAGGACTTCAGGAATACCATCCAGGAAGGTATTGCAAAGGTGAATATTTTTACAGACTTATGCATTGCGGGCCAGGAGGCAATGCGCATGTGCAGCGAAAAAAAATGCGGGATATCTGGAAACGCGCAGAGCAAAGGTTGAAGCCATACGAGAAGAGGTAAAGATCGAAGCTGCGCCTATTCGGCGCAGAGGGAAAAGCCTGAAACGCTGCGTAGGGAAGCGGAGATTGGCGTATTTGCATACGCACGGAACGACGGTGGTTTTGTGCGGACGGAAGAAACTTGGTTTTTGATATCGTTACCAATTTTTAGCTAACGAAAGATAAACATTGGATTATAAAGCAATGTTGTGGTTTATTTTTGTCTAAATTTTAAAAGAAATGTATAGATATTTTCAACAAATATATAAAATTCCGATTGACATTTAAAGGAATACATGCTATTTTCGGATTGACAACGTTGCCAAATTGGAGGGAATGAGAATTGAAAACATTTGTGAAAACAGCGCGCCGAACGAAACGCGGCCTCCGCCTGGCGGGGCGGACAGCTTGCCCCAATCCAAAACCGGCGGTCTGTGGCGCCGGATTGTTATGAACAAATGGGTCTATATCCTGTTCCTTCCGGCGTTGATTTATTTTGCGGTGTTCAGCTATTCCTGCTATTACGGTATCGTGATCGCATTCAAGGACTACAAGCCGTTTGTGGGCATAGTGGAAAGCGAATGGGTGGGACTGAAGCATTTCCGATACATCCTTCAGGACAGGAACTTCACGCGGCTACTATGGAATACTGTTAAAATAAGCGTCCTGCGGATTCTTGTTGCGTTTCCCGTCCCAATCGTTTTTGCGCTTCTGATGAATGAAGTGAAAAATATGCGCTTTAAAAAAAGTCGTACAGACGATTACCTGCTTCCCGAACTTTATTTCATGGGTTGTGTTTGCGGGGATTGTTTACACGTTCACCGGGCCGAACGGCGTAATCAACCAGGTGCTTGAAAACATGGGGAGAGTGCCGGTGAACCTGACAACCAATCCGGACGCGTTCATACCCATGATCCTGCTCACGGATATTTTGAAGAATTTCGGCTGGGCTTCAATCATCTACATGGCATCGCTTTCCGGCATTGATCCGCAGTTATATGAGGCCGCCAGCCTGACGGCGCGGGGCGCCTTCGCCAGACTTGGCATGTAACATTGCCTGGCATCCGCGCGGTGATCTGTCTGCAACTGATTATGGCTGTCGCAAATGTTCTCAGCGCGGGTTTTGACCAGATTTTTATGTTCCTCAAGCCGGCACTTTACAATGTCGGCGATATTTTGGATACCTATATTTACAGGGTAGGGCTTCTTGGAGAGGAAATTTGAGATATCCACCGCGCTGGGGCTGATGAAGAGCGTGGTCAGTATGATCCTGATTGTAATAGCAAACCAGATTATTCGAAGAATGGGGAAAAATCACTATGGTAAAGCCGCACATGCCGCGGAATAGGAAAAAGCAGGCGCTGGGCGCGAACCCCTGTATGCGCGCGTGATTATCACAGTGGTTCTGTGCTTTGCAGCGTTGATTTGTTTGTATCCATTCCTGAACGTGTTTGCAAAGTCCCTGAGCGAAGGACATGCGATTTATGAAAACCCCACGATGATTTTTCCAGAGGATTTTACATGGGACGCCTATGAGTACATTTTCAACACCAATGTGCTGCTGAAGTCGTTTGTGATTACAGTATTTGTAACAGTTGTGGGGAACTGCCCTGAACCTTATTTTTACAGTGACCTGCGCGTATTCACTGTCCCGTATCCATGCGCCCGGAAACAGACTGATGCTGTGGTTTATCGTTATTCCTATGCTTTTTGGTGCGGGCTTGATCCCGCAGTATATTTTGCTGAACGGTCTGAATCTGATTGATTCCATATGGGTTTTGATTCTGCCCAGCTTGATCTCTCCGTTTAACGTGATCCTGATGCGCAACTTTTTCTGGAGCATCCCCGACAGCTTAACGGAGGCGGCTATGATCGACGGCGCAAACGAACTGCAGGTCTTGGGCCGCATCACGCTTCCTTTGTCCAAGGCAATCATTGCTACGGTGGGGCTTTTCTATGCGGTGGGCCATTGGAACGACTACTTTACAGGCCCCTACTTTATCAACGACAATACCAAATGGCCTTTGCAGGTGCTGTTGAAATCCATCATCATTGACCTGAATTCCATGAATATGGGTTCTGTCAATATGACGCAGGTCAACGATATGAGCAAGGTCGTTCTTCAGCCGGAAAATATCAAGGCGGCTGTTATCATTTTTGCTACGGTGCCCATTTTGCTTGTGTATCCCTTCCTCCAGAAATATTTTACCAAGGGCATTATCATCGGCGCGGTAAAACAATGACGGGCGCAGGGGGGGGATAGGACGGCCGGAAGGCGTGGACCGGTTTCCCGAAGGGCCTTGAAACCAGATTTGCGCGCGGTGCGCTGTCTGATAAAAGGAGGTGAGCGAGCTTTTTGAACTGAGATGACCCGGCAATAAATTTTACACACAATATGGCGGAAAGGTATGGTTCTAACAATGAAAAAGATGCACAAATTGTTTGCTCTGCTTTTGGCTGGAATGATGGCGCTGACGCTGCTGTCGGGCTGCGGCGGAGACGTCTCCCAGCCCGCGTCTGCTCCTGCCGCGTCCAGCGGCGCGCAGGACACGCAGAATGCAGAGCCTTTGCACTTCACCTATCTGCGCGGCGTCTGGGGCCTGCAACTTATACCCCGGACGGCTATTATGCGGAATATCTGCGGGAAAATGCGAACGTTGACATTGAGGTGCAGATTATCCCGATCGTCGAGTATGACGCCAAGGTGAAAACGATCGTCGCCTCCGGCAGTCTTCCGGATATGCTGATGGCAAGCGGTCCGGTGGACCCGTATTGGAAAGACCTGGAAAATCAGGGCGCGTTTACTCCGTTGGAGGAATATTTGGAAAAGTATCCCGCTCTGAAAGAGTTGGCAGACGACTCCATTTGGGAGATGCTGCGCAACGAGGATGGTCATATTTATTTCCTGCCGCGCACGCTCGTTGCCGAGACGCCCTTTATGATTTATTATCGTCAGGATTACTTTGAGGAACTTGGCATCGAAGAACCGACAACAGTCGCCGAGCTGGAAGCCGCGCTGGAGAAAATCAAAGCAGAAATGCCTGACGTGACCCCGATGGCGGTTGGGAACGGCGGCACAGCCTGGATGGGCAAGGACCTTGCGACTGCGTTCGGCGCAACCATCGGCGGCTGGGTGCCAGCCGAGGACGGCAGCATCGTTCCGGATTACCTTGACCCCAAAAACGCTCGATTATGTTTTTTGGCTCCAGGATATGAAGGCCAGAGGTTTGCTGGATGCGGACGCCGAGGTCAACCCGGATTTCAGCGCAGGTCAGCAGAAATTTAAAATCGGCACGGCTGCCGTTCTACTTGAAAATGCCAACCTCTTTGCAGATATTTACAGTAATCTGACGGCAAATGACCCGGATGCGAAAATCGGCTTCATTTCACCGCTGACAGGCCCCAACGGCGACAAGGGCGGCACGAACGTATATTTCCCGATGGACCGCGGCTATTATATTGCGGCGACGGCGGAAAATGTAGATCGCATGATGGAATATCTGAACTGGACACTGACAGAGGGAACAGATTTTCGCTTGTACGGCATTGAAGGCAAGACCTACACTCGAGAGGCTGACGGAACGATCAAACTAATTCCCGAAAGCGAGCAGGAGCCAGGCTATGAAAGTTCCCAGAAAGAGCCGCTTTTATTTGCGAACCGCCCGGAGGAGGATTTCAATTGGGAAAACTACGAGCGAAGCTTTGCCTCCGTAGGCGCGGAGGATTATTTAGAGCTGTTCAAGCAGACCTGGGATGAGCACTGCGCCAATAAGTACTATACATACAAAAATCCAACTGTTTTCTCGGAAACCAATAACGAGATTGGGGCGCAGCTAGCGGAATCGTATCTGAATGCTTACTGGACAGCTGGGATCATCACGAACCCGGCCATCACCCGCGAGGAGTTCGAGGGTGTGGTTCAGGAGTACCTTGCGGCGGGCGGCCAGACGATCATTGATGAATTTAATGAGGGCCAGCCAGACAAATCGAAGCCTACCTATTGATTTGTGCCGCCAGGCGCCGGAGCCTGCCAAGTTGCATGGCGAATGCAGTAGCCGCCCAATGGCTTTGGGCCATTGGGCGGCTGCTTTTAAAATGAAAAATGTTTGCGGAACTACCTGGGCTCCGGCTTGAGCTATTGGTTTGTTTTTCCTATAATATAAATATACTGCCGCAAAAATTACGCTTGAAAGACAACCGATGGGAGGGCGGAGTTCATATGCCGACACTGAAGGATCTCGCCGAACGGGCGGGTGTTTCCATATCCAGCGCATCCCGTGCGTTCCGGGAGGGGGAGAGCATCACGCCGGAAGTCAGGGAAAGAGTGTTTTGTGCCGCACGAGAATTGGGGTATACGCCCAATTTTCTGGCACGCGGGCTTAAAAGCAGTAAAAGCAATCTGATCGGACTGGACATCTGTGACATACAGAACCCGTTTTATGCAGTCATCATCAAGGCAATGGAGGAGGAGCTGAAGGCCCGCGGTTACCAACTGATCCTTTCTTATAGCAATGGTGACCATAAGGCAGAACGCAAAAACCTTGAAATGTTTGCGGGAAGCCAGGTTATGGGGATTGCGTTTATGCCAAAGGATGCCCAGAACCGGGAACTGGTTCGTCAGCTTTCCCAAAAGGGAATCGCAATGCTCCAGTTTTCAACAAAGCCTACGATTTCTTGGACACGGTTTCTGTTAAGGATGACAGTGGCGCATATTATGCCACCCGGCATCTGCTGGAAAACGGCCACCGCAGGATTCTTCTGCTAAACGTCTGTACACCGTACAGCGATAATCGCGCTGATGGGTATTGCAGGCCCTGCGGGAAGCGGGGGTTGAGGCAGAGGAGGCCCTGAACGTTACTTTCACAGAGGAGAAAACGCTGGAGGAGATCAAAAGGCTGTTGACACAGCGCAAGCCGACTGCGGTGCTTGCCGGCGTATACGGGCTGGGCAAGGATGTTGTGCGCGCGTGCCGGCAGTTGGGGCTGAAGATTCCGAAAGATGTGAGCCTGATTACCTTTGATGATGTGGAATGGCCGGAACTGTTGATATAACCGCGGTTTGCCAGCCTACAGAATATATTGGGCTGGCTGCAGCGCGGATGTTACTGGACAGGATTAATGGGAGGATCAAGTCGGAGCAGCCGGTGATCACAGCGGTTGAGCCGAAGCTGAATGTCCGAGATTCTGTACGCAGATTGAATACAGCGGGAACGGCGGCGGAGTAAGCCACGACGCTGTTTTATGAAATTTTTTCGGAATGACAACGTTGTCTTTGGGTTATCAACAATCAATGCGGGGAGTTTTTGTGAAAAGAATATTTTGAACATTGCTTTATCCACGCTGCTGGCGGTTTGCTGCACGCTGCTGATTTTAGCTGTACAGCGCAGGATGCCCGGCGCGGAGAAAACAGAGGCGGAGCAGACACCTGCGGCATCGGCAGAAAGTGGGGCTTCAATGGAATTACAGGGATATGCAAATGTTTTAGATTACGGGCAGACCCAACGGGCCATGAGGACAGCACGCAGTGCATTCAGGACGCTCTGCGCGACAGCAGGCTGTTGTATTTTCCGCAGGGGAACGTATCGGATTGACCAGTTGACGATTTCTGGAAGCGTTACCCTTCAGGGTGCGGGGACAACTGTACGGTACTCAAGACGAGCAACTTAACGGAAAACGTGCTTACTTTTAAAGATGATGGATGGCATGTCAAGGACATGAAATTTGACGCGGAGGCAAACCGGACCGACGGCGCGTATATTTTCAGCGGTTCAAATTATGCGACCATTGAGAACGTAGCGATGAACCGGCAATATGTAGGAATTGATCTGGACGGAAGCTGGAGCGTGAATATTTCCAACATTACGGCATATGACGGGACGCCGCATGAGGTTGCGGAGGGCGGTGCCATTATCCGGTTGGGCAACCACGCATATACAGGGCCGGTCAATATCCGAGGCCTGACGGCAAAGCCTTCTTCGGCGTTGCTACAGCCCACAAGCGGCATTTGCATGAAATATGTGGATGTAGTGCATATTTCGGACGCTTTGATCATCTGGCATAACAAGGACGTGTTGATTAGCCCCAGCGGGAAACAGTTTGCGGCGCTCATTGAGATTACGAACAGCTGTTTTGACACCGCGCAGAATGGTATCTATATTGAACCGCAAGACGGTGGGCGGGTGCTGCGGTGCGGAATGAGCAATACATGGTTCGGCGCACACAGCCAGGATTCCGTTGTGCTTGACGCTTCGGACGGCACAATCACCGGCATGCAGTTCACCAACTGCATGTTCCTTGCCAACGGCGGGAACGGTGTCAGCATCGGCGGCGAGGGCGTTGACGGAATCTATTTTTCCAATAGCTTCAGCGGCGGAAACCAGGGAGGCGGGCTGGTGATTTCAGACGGTGCGCAAAATGTTATCTGGTCTGGCGGGGCAATCGGAAGCACGCATGAGATGGTCCATGGGAACGTGGGGTATGGTTATTGGGTGGAGCCAGGGTGCACAGGCAGGATATGCCTAGCGGATCTGCGCGGCAACGCAATGGGCGTGTGCAGGGATGAGGCGAACGGGGTCGCCGTTTTGGAAAACAACACAGGTACGCCGTAAGCTGCGAGGCCCGGCCCGGCGCGCACTGGGCCGGGGCCTCGCAGCTTTTGCGGTAGGGCCTTGCGCGGGCGCTTTGTACACGGGCGGCGAGGAGAGGAGGAATACAGTGGCGGAAATATTGCTGAGTGCGCTTTTGGCCGCAGTGCTTGCGGCGGGCGCGGTATTACTGGCAGTGACGCAGGTCGGTCGGCATGTAAAAAAACACGCCGCAGGGCATGGGATATGTCAGCCTTCTGGACTATGGCGCAGACCCTTCCGGTGTGCGCGACAGCACAGACAGCCTGCGGCGAGCCTGTGAGGAGAACAGCTTAGTGTACCTGCCCGAGGGAACGTACCGGATTGGACCGGTGACGATAGGCAGCGTGACCCTTCAGGGTGCTGGGGATGGGAAAACCGTTCTGAAAACGGCAAATCTCACGGACAATCTTCTTACATTTTCGCAGGATGGCTGGCATGTGAAAGACCTGAAGTTTACGGCAGATAGCTTTCGGACCGGGGCGCGTATATTTGCAGCGGCGCGCGGTATGCAAGCATTGAAAACGTTGCGCTGTCAAAACATTATATCGGCTTTGAGCTGGACGGATGCATTGGGGTGGACATCACCCATGTCACGGCGTTGGACGGGACGCCGCACGCGGTAAGCCAGGGCGGTGCGGCGGTTCGCTTGGGGAATACAAGGTACACGGGCCAGGTCAATATTCGGGGGCTTTTTGCATGGCCGCACACACTGGAAACGCCGCCAAGCAGCGCGATTTGTATGAAGCATGTGGATGTTGCTTCTGTTTCAGATACGCTTTTGATCGGCCATATGAAAGACGTGCTGCTCCAGCCGGGCAAGGGGCAGTTTACGGCGCTGGTGCAGATGACGAACAGTTGTCTTGATACGGCGCAGAGTGGTATGGGCGTAGAGCCTGTTGACGGAGGGCGTGTTCTGCGCTGTGGCTTTTCAAATATCTGGTTCGGTGCGCACACGGGCGACGGCATGGTCGTCAACGGTACGGACGGTGCAGTTCCCGGCCTGCAGTTTACCAATTGCATGTTTATGGGCAATGGAGAAAACGGCGTAAGGGCAAGCGGCGTGGGCGTGGATGGGCTTTATTTTTCCAACTGCTTTGCGTCGGCTAACGCGCGCAACGGCCTTTTTTGGGAAGAGGAAGTCAAAGGGTCGTTTGGTATGGCGGTGTGTTGGGTGCCTCGCATGAGGCTGGACCGAACCTGGAATACGGGTACCGGGCAGAGGAGGCATGCTCCGGAAAGATCCTGCTGGTGGATTTGGAGCGGAATGGCCTGGGAGCAGGCAGAGACGAAAAAGGGGCTGTGGAGCTGCTGGCCGCCGGGGCGGCGGACGCCGCGCACTGGCTGTGAAAGGATGGAGATTGCATGACATTGTACGAAAGCCTGAAAAGGTTGCAGAGTCTGCCGGGACATTATGCCCAGCGCATTTCCGCGGAGCTTGTTTTCGCAGAAAGCTTTAACAGATGCTTCGAGTGCGGCTGGGAAACGGCGCTGCAAAAACAGGCATCCGCGCTGCTGCGACTGGAAGCGATTGGGCCACAGGCCGTGGAGGAGACAGAGCAGGCGCTTGCACCTCTGGGAAAAAGAATCAAGGAGCTTACAGTGCTGGCGGTGGCGCACGCCCACATTGACATGAACTGGATGTGGCGTTATGACGAAACAGTTGAAATCACGCTGTCCACGTTCCGCACCATCCTGCAGCTGATGGAGGAATATCCGAAATTTACCTTTTCCCAGTCGCAGGCGTCGGTTTACCGGATTGCGGAGCAGTACGACCCAGAGCTGCTGGACGAGATACGACAAAGAGTTGCAGAGGGGCGCTGGGAACCGACGGTAAGTACCTGGGTGGAGCCTGATAAGAATATGCCGTCCGGTGAAACACTCTGCCGGCACATCCTTTATGCAAAAGCAGTATATGGGACGGCTGTTTGGCTTGCGCCCCGACGATCTGCAGTTGGATTTTGAACCAGATACATTCGGACACAACAAAAATGTTCCGGTGATCCTTTCGAACGGAGGTGTGAAGTATTATTACCATTGCCGCGGCTATGAAGGGCACAATATCTACCGCTGGCGCAGCGGCAAGCATGAGGTGCTGGCATACCGTGAACCGGTTTGGTACAACAGCGAGATCACCTGTGATGATTTCTTCTATATGCCGCAGTTTGCCAGGGAGAACGGCATTACCACGCTGCTGAAGGTGTACGGCGTAGGTGACCATGGCGGAGGGCCGACGCGGCGGGACCTGAACAGGCTGACAGATATGATGAGCTGGCCGCGCTGCCGAACATCCGTTTTGGCAGCTACCAGGAATTTTACCGGTATCTGGAGTCTAGAAGGGAGCAGTTTCCGGTGGTGGAGGGCGAGCTGAATGCTTTTTGCCACGGGATGCTTCACCACGCAGACGCGCATCAAACGCTTCAACAAGCTATGTGAGCGCCAGCTGTACGAGGCGGAGCTGTACCAGACGCTACGCCATATGCAAGGAGTGCGGGCGCGCACAGGCCCGGCGCTGCCGCAGGCGTGGGAAAACGTACTGTTCAACAATTTTCACGATATCCTTCCAGGCTCCGGCGTGATAGACACAAAAGAGCATGCGATGGGACGGTATCAGGAATGTCTGGCGGCGACAGGGGCCTGCAAGGCAATGGAGCTGCGGCGCTTAGCCGTCTTTGATCGACACCGCGCGCTATGATTTCGCCGTGGATGACGCATCCGTCAGCGAAGGCGGCGGCGGTGGTTTTACCTGTGGGCAGGGCCTGTGCTCTGGCACAGAGCGCAATAACACGGGGGAAACCGGATCTATCATCTATTCAACAGCACGGCAGTTTTGTACAGTACACCGTCTGTGATCACGGTTTGGGATTATCCCGGCGATTTGGCGGATGTGGCGCTGACTGTCCAGGATGTGTCTGTGGAATACCAGTTGCTTGACAGCACGCCGATTTTTTATTGGGGGCACCGCTATCAGCGTATTGCCGTGGACGTCCGTGTACCTGCATTTGGGTATACGACAGTCGTTTTGCGGCCTGAAACTGCAGGGCGGCTCGCGTTCCCATATCCGCGCGAGCCGAGGCTGGATTATGAGGACCGTTTTGTTCTGGAGAACGAGCGACTCCGTGTGGAGTTGGATCCGCAGGACTGTTCGATCCGTCTGATGACGGATAAGCTGACCGGTAAGCACCTGATTGCGCAAAAATCGGGTTATTTCCGCCTGATTACAGAAGATGCATCCAAGGAAATGACTGCGTGGCGAATCGGACGCTATAACGCGGTGGAGGCCCTGACCTCTCATGTTATTGTGCGTCCCTGCGACTATATTCAGGGAGCACTTGTGCAGAGCTTAACGTATGAGATACCGTTCCGCGCGTCCCGTCTGCGCGTGACAGTTTCGCTGGAACGCGGCAGCTCGATGCTGAAATACAGCTGCACATGTGATTTCAGGGAGCAGGCGGTTCCGCACGACTGCGTGCCGCAGCTTTCCGTCTTTATTCCCTGTGCGGTGCAGGGCGGCAGTTATACGGCGGATATTCCGTTCGGTCATATTACACGGGAATATAAACAGCTGGATATGCCTTGCCTGAACGGGGTTCTGGTGAAAACGCGGGGGCGGGTTGTTTGCCGTTAGCAATTCCAAATACGGCTTCCGTGTTACAGAGGAGGGTATTTCAATTTCGCTGGTGCGCAACAGCTACGAGCCGGACCCGTTACCCGATTTTGGGCCGTGTGAGTTTGACTTTGCCATTGGAAGCGCGCAGACAGATGCGGAAATGGACGATGCGACGCTATGCTACGCGCACCCGTGCAGCGAGGTTTCCGCGCCGCCCAGCGCCGGTAGCCTGCCTGAACAGGGTAGCCTGTTGAAATTCTCCGGAGCAAGGTTATCTGCGGTGAAGCTTTCGGAGGACGGACGGGCGTATATCTTTCGGCTTTATGCCTGCGGAGGTGACGTGCGGGTCGTTTTGCCGTTCCGTGTGGGGAGCGCCGCGCTGTGTGATTTGCAGGAAAGGCCTTTGTCAGCGCTACCGTCTGAGGGGGACACTGTGTATTTTACAAGCACAGAGTCGCTGCTCACAGTTCGAATTGAAAAGGAGTAACGTTTATGCTTTATACGCCGCAGACAGAAAGGCTGTGGGACTGCTGGATCTACCCGCATCAGGGAAAATATTATATGTACTATCTCAGCCTGTCTCCCCGAGCAGTATGGGAAAGGGGGATGGGACGGCATCAGCCTTGCAATTTCCGAGGATCTTGTGCATTGGTTTGAATACGGAAGGGTGATGTCAAAAGGCCGGAGGCTGAATGGATCGGGGACAGGAATGATCCAGAAGATAGGCGACACGTTTATTATGAACTTTTCCGAGGAATGCCCGGCGGGGACGCAGAATATTTTTTTCGCGAAAAGTAGAGATCTGCTCCACTGGGAGCGAACAGAGCATGTATGCGCGCCGGACGGCGTCTATTACATGAACCGGCCCGAGGATATGTCCAACAACATTCCCCGCTGGGATTCGCTTGGGATCGTGGACTCCGACGAGAAAGGCGGCCCGCCCTACTACGCCTTTTGCACGGCCAGTGGAAAGCGTGGGGGACTTGTAAATAAAAACGGCACGCTGGGCTTGGTGACAAGTGACGACGGGCTAAACTGGCGGTGCTTGAAAAACGCGTTCCCGGACCTTGACGTGTTTCCTCACTTTGAAGTGCCGGAGCATATAAGCTTCAACGGACGTCATTATGTGACCTTTTGCACATCAAGCTATCTGTCCTTTCGCTTTGACAGCCGGGCGCGCGACATGAGCGGCGGACGTTCTATGTCGTTTCGGACGCCCTTCTTGGCCCGTACCGGCTGCCCGAGGGAGATTGTATGCTTCAGGGTACACGGGATAATATTAGTGTGAGCATGGTAAGCGTGGGACGGCCTTTGAAGCAGGGGGGAGCAGGTGTTTTATTATCACATATGGGGAACAATGGGCCGGACGGATGGGCCGGGACAGTGAAGCTGTTGGAGGAGGCAGAGCCGTACCGGTTGCGGCTTCGCTATAACCCGGTGAACGACTGCCTGAAGCATACCCTTCTGGCAAAAAAAACAGAGGATGTGCTGCCCGGCCTCTCGTTGGTGAAAAATGGAGCGCGTCCCCAATGGAATTTGATCTGACGCAGGAACTTTCCTTTACAAACCTGGGGACAGGAGCGGCGCTTAGCGCGTTGCCCCTAAAAGGGTTTGCCGGGCCGGCGGAGAAAACTGATCTGCGGGACGGGCGGTATATTGATTTTACGTTGCGGCTTGAGGGCGGCGAGGGCGCAGGAGTCTATTTTGAAGGCAAGGACGGGACAAGACTGTGCGCTATGATCAACCGGAAAAGGCAGCGGCTGGAATTTGGCCGTATAGAGCAAGGTTGGGGTCCGAATATGGTGATTATGGACGAGGTTTGCCAGGATGCACGCATCAACGAATGCTCGCGGGTGAAACTTCTTGCACGAAAGTGCTTCATGGAGGTTTACATTGACGATATCTATGTTTCCTCCTGAGGCACGCGTGGGAAATCGACCCCAACCGGCTTGGGTCTTACTTTGAGGACTGCAGCGGCTCGCTGTCAGGCCTGGAGATTTGGCAGATGGGATGATTGGCGGCAAAGGGGCATACCGTGCCGCGGAAAAGTGCTGAAAGGGGAGAAAGAGCGATGTTTTACAGGCCGGATGGAAAGGCAGCCTGCGCAGATGTTATCCCTTATTATGAGGACGGGTGCTTTTACCTGTTTTATCTTAGGGATCTTCGCGAGCCGGAACGTCTAGGGAGGGATGCCCGTGGTGCCTGCTAACAAGCCGGGACTTAGTGCATTTTACGGACCACGGCGAGGTCCTGCCGCGCGGGACGCAAGAGGAGCAGGACCTGTATGTGTTTACCGGAAGTTGTAGTAAATTTAACGGCGAGTATTATATTTTTTTATACGGGCCACAATCATCACCTGATGGAAAAAGGGCCGCGCTATGCAAAAAATTTTGCTGGCAAAGAGCAAGGACCTGCTACACTGGCACAAGGTTTCGGATTTTGTTCTGGAAGCGCCGGAGTGGCTTGAAATGCATGACTACCGCGACCCGTATGTGTATTATGACACTGAAGCTGCCCGCTACCATATGCTGATTACAGGCCGTATCCGGGGCGATCTGCCCGAACATTCCAAAGGTATGACGCTGCTGCTCACATCGGAGGACCTGTACCACTGGGAATTGCAGCGAGAGCCTTTTTTATGCGCCGAACGCCTATTATACGCATGAATGCCCAGATCTTTTCCAGATGGGAGATTGGTGGTATCTGGTGTTCAGCGAAAACACAGACAAGCTTGTTACGACATACCGCATGGCCAAAAGTCCGAAAGGCCCATGGCTCACTCCGAAGGTGGACGCCTTTGACGGTCATGCTTTCTATGCGGCAAAATCCGCTTCTGACGGAAAGCACCGGTACCTCTTTGTTTGGAACTGCACGAAAAAGAGGGCGAGAAAGACGATGGCGTTTGGCAGTGGGGAGGGAATATTGTTGTCCATGAGTTGGTTCAGGCGCATGACGGTTCACTTTTGTACGATGCCCTGAAGCGGTGCGCAACGTATGTAACGTTCCTGTGCCATTTGAAGAAACGTTTCGGATAGGTACGGTAAAAAGTGAAAAAATCGTTTTACAGTTGGAACAAATAGCGGAAAGAGCATGTTAATACTGGGGCAGCTCCCGAGCGTGTGTAGGCTGGAAATGGAATTTACAACAATGGATGAGATAGGAGATTTCGGACTTCTGCTCCGGACAGACATGCGCGGCAATCAGCACTATGCTGTAAAATTTGACCCCAAATACAACCGCCTTGCTTTTTGATAAATTTCCAAGATATGACGCAACGATTCATATTCATGCCGACACGGAACGGTATTGCCCGATTGTCCCCGGCGAAAAAACAGGCTCACCGTTTTGGTACAGGAAAGCGTGTTAGTCGTATATGTTAACGATAGGGTTGCTATGAATGCCAGAATGTATGACTATCTGAGTGGTAGCTGGGCACTGTATACGCATAACACATGCGTATTGTTTGAAAAATACAATTGTCCGTGCCTCAGACGATAGAATGTATTTGATGCGGATGAACTGTACATGGAATAGAAGAAAAACACTTGCATCGTGCGGGTATTTGTTATACCATATATAGCGGTCAATGGAGATGGAAGTGTGTGGAAAACAACAACATCGGCAATGTAGAGCGCGCCGGAAAAGGCTTGACGTTAGAATGAATCCGCTGTATCACGGGCTACCTTGTGGGGGACGGTGGATTGCTGGAATGACACCCCAAAAGCAAAGTTGAACGACCGCGTAAAACACACATAACAAATCATATACAGGCAGCGCCCGTGGGGAGAGAATCTCACGGACGTTGCTTTTTTCTTTTTCAGAAGGGAAGCCGCCAGGGGACGTCAAAACAAGAGAACGCCATGACGGGGCAGAAACGCCCAAAATGCTCCGCCATGCCCCAAAAAGCTGACAAAAGGCTTGTTGTACGCCAAAGAAAAAGGGGAAGAGCAGCTGCTGCAGGCGGCGCAGAACGGAATGGGCGGTGCGGAGCGGGCTGCTTCGGAAGAAAGTACTGGAGATCAGCTGTTGAGAAAAACAGAAGAGTGGGGTCGGGCGGTAGCTGTAGGCAGTGGGAATATGCTTCGCCAATCTGCCCACAAGCTAAAAGTGGGGCGCGCACACCGGCTGGGGGAGCAGCAGGAGCATGCTTTCAGCGGCCAGGGCGGCCCGCCGGCGCGTCAGCTCAAGGAGAAAAGCCCAGGCAGGCCGCGCACACAACAGGGCGCGGCGCACGGCCCCAGGGTAGGCAAGCCCACAGTAAAGGCCGAACGTCAGCCGGTAAAGACGCCGCGGGAAATCCACACGGCCATCCAGCAAACCGCACACACGGCGAAACAGGCGGCACAGCGGGGACCAAGCAGGCTGCAAGAGTTGCGCAGAAAAACGAGGACGGCAGGCTGGGCGCTGGTCAATACTGCCAAAGCCTGTATTGCAGCGGTCAAAAGCCATGTAGCTACGCTGGCGGCGGGCGTCGGGTTTGCGTCACGCATCGTTCTGCTCATCTGTTTGATTGCTCTGGTGGCAGCTCGGCGTTCGGCATTTTCTTTTCGGCCGAGCCGACCGGAAAAGGGATGACGCTGAAGTAGGCGATGCAGATATTGAACAAGGAATACTAGCAGAGCTCAAAGGGATTGAAGCGACAATCCCGCACGACCGGGTGGAATATGTCTCCGAAGATGGTTCGGTGTCCATCCATTGGGAGGATGTGCTGGCGGTGTTTGCCGCAGACATGGCGGCGGATGAGCAAGGTCAACAGGTGGTGGCGCTGGATGCCGCCCAGTGAAACGGCTGCGGGCTGTTCTGGCGGATATGCACCAGGTAAGTCACAGCACACGTACAGTAGAACATGAGGAAGAGATCATCACCACGGATGAGGACGGAAACGAGATTACGGAAAACAGATGATAGGGATGATACTGCCAGCGATAAAGGACAAGGGCCAACTCAGCCAGACAACATCAAGTATATGAAGCGACCAAACACCAATGGCAACGATGGAGATTTTGATTAGAAGTTGTAGAAGACCTCCCGCAAGGGCTTGATTGGGCCGGCCGATCCCACGGAGGGCCTGCTGATAGATATGCATAACGCCTGCGAGAAATCCTGGCACAGTGGTAATTAGAAGATATCGTTGTACAACTGCTAAGGACGTCTGCATTCTGCACTTTTCCTGCGCACACAACGAGTTTGGGGAAGTTCCGTTTGCAGAGGAAGAATGACTGGTCCAATACCGTCCAATCGGCTATCATGGCCTGCAGGATTTTCTGGAGCGGCGCAGGGCGCCCAAGCACCGGGCGCATATCAGAGAGTTGTTAGAGCAATGCGGCTGCGGCGGCATGGAAGGACTTCTGCGGGTCACACATGCTCTTTCGCTGAATGACACGTTTGGGGTGAAAGGAACAGAGTCCCCTCTGAACTGGAAGGAAGTTTCTCTCTATCGAAATGAATTCAATGAAGTGATTAGCCAGGCGGCATTTGACGGAACATTTGTTTCGGAACGGATGCTTTCCACATCTCCTGAGTTCGGAACAGACGGCGGATATGCAAAATGCTGGCTGCGCGAGAAGGGATGAGATATATCTGTATAAGGGCGGGAGCGCTTTGTATGAAGTGGAGCCGTTGTCTGAGTATCTGGCGGCTCAATTGGCGGAGCAGATCTGTCTGTCCTATACCGCATACGACTTGTCGCTCCACCATGGAAAACTCGTCAGTAAATGCAGCCTGTTCACAAGCGAAAGTCAGGGGTTGGCAAAGGAAGGACGCATCTTCGGTGAAGAGCGAACGATGCCGCAGCAGCTGCAATATTTTTCTTCCATCGGCAGCGAAGACGCCTTTCGGCGTATGTGCGTTCTGGACGCTCTGATTCTGAATCCAGACAGGCACTATGGAAACTTCGGCGTTTTGTTTGATACAGAAACGATGCAGATCCTTTGTATGGCACCTGTATTTGACAACAACAGAAGCCTGTTTCCGGAATTGGATGAAGAACAGCTTTCAAGTCCGGAATGGTATGTCGAAAAATGCAGACCGCGCCTTGGCAGAGATTTCATTGTGAATGCACAGGGATTGTTAACGGATGCGATCCGGTCAGATTTGAAAATCTGCAGGGCTTCAGTTTTCACTCACACCCGGATGTTGAAATCCCGACGAGACGGCTGAGGCTTTTTGAGCAAGATTGTCAATCGTCAGATAGACCGGATTTTTCAGGAATGAAAACGAGCGTTTGTCCGCTACAATTTAGCCAGCCTTTCCTTCATCTCAAAATCCGAAAGGAATCCTCGCTGAGCCTGCTCCCTGATCTCCTGTGCTCTGGCGACCAGAGCATTCCATTCATCGGTTGAGATCTTCCCGCGTGCCTTCCGTTTTTTCAAACGGTTGTAAAGTGTTTTCGTATTCGATCTGCACCGGAGTCTTGCTGTCCCGGTCCGCCTGCTTGTTGTACGCGCCGACCTGCCTGCAGGTGCGCTTCGTTTCTCCCGGCGCGATCCGGGTGCAGTACCGCACATCGTATCCTTTCTGCAGCAGGAAGAACTTCCTGCAGTTGTGGCAGCGGCGCGGAACATTTCCGTGCATCAGGCCACGGAAGAGATCCATGTGGAGAAAATCGGCCAGGCTGGAGAAAGCGACACGCTCCGCAAGGATGTACTTTTCCGGCTGCACAGGGTCCGGCATCGTCACATATTCCGTCATGGCCGGGCGGCTCTGCAGAAACTCAAAAGTGGGATAGGGCGGCAGTGCGGCACGCAGGGCCTCCTGTGCGGCGGCATCGGAAAAGAACCAGTAAACACCCACTGCATAGTGCTCCGCGTTTCTGCGCCGCAGCGGTTCGAAATAGAAGTCCAGCATCGTGGAAACATAGCTCCGGAAGCACAGAAGTTCATCCGGCAGCCGGAACAGCTTCCCGAAGAAGGAGCTGAGGGCTTCGTTTTCCGGCGTCCCCGGCGTCACGGCTTTCTGGAACTCTTCCGGCGCACTCCGGCACAGCTCCTCCAGCATCGTCCCGTATGTATCCCTGTCAATATTCAAAAGAGAAAACAGCGGAAGCGGATACACATGCTTCAAAGCCCTGTTCAACTGGCACTGCACGGCAGCGGCCAGCGCGGGGCTTTTTTCTTTGTCCCGGGCAAAAAGAGAGTCCCGCACGATGGAAAAAGCCTGACGGCTTCATCATGCAGCGCAAGCAACTCCCCCGTTGGATAATCCAGCAGCTCGCAGGAAATTTGCCCCAGCGGCAACTGGTTTTGTTCGATCATTACCGTGCCGCCGTAGAACGTACGGTGAATTCCTGGATGCTGTTTTCTGTTTCAATGAGCCGTTTTGTTTCCATCTGACCACCTGTCCCCGATGCACTTTTTTTAATGTCCCCGTCTTTCTTTGAAAGTATTGCGGACGGGAAAATCTCTTGCTAGAATGAGTGTACCCGACAGGGATGAGAAAATCAACCGGAAGGGGAATGCTATGCACAAACAAACAGGAACCCCAGGAGGTATTGATGGCCGGTAGGCTCAGAACGATCGATGCCCGCACATTGGCGGATGCGGTATTGGAACCGCCGGGGTATGCGGTGAAAGACCTGCTGGTGCAGGGCCTGCACATCCTTGCGGGAGCGCCAAAGACAGGAAAGAGCTGGCTGGCGCTGTGGCTGTGCCAGCAGGTGGCAGGCGGAGAAAAGGTCTGGGGATATCCGACACAGCAGGGGACGGTGCTCAATCTGTGCCTGGAGGACGGCTATCGCAGGCTGCAGGACAGGCTGCTGGACATCACGGAGGACCCATCGGAAAACTTGTATCTGGCCACACATGCGGGAACTCTGGCGGATGGCTTGGCCGGACAGATCGAAACCTTTGTTCGGGAACACGGGAGGGTGTCGCTGATCGTCATCGATACGCTGCAGAAAGTGCGGGAAACTTGTACGGACAATACCTATGCGAGGGACTATGCCGACCTGGCGCGGCTCAAAGAGCTGGCCGACCGCTGCAAGACCACTGTGCTGCTGGTCCACCATCTGCGCAAGCAGTATGACAGCGACCCGTTGAACAGGGTGTCCGGAACAGCGGGCATGAGTGGGGCCGCGGACGGGACCTTCATCCTGCAGCGTGAGGACAGGAGTTCAAACTATGGAACGTTGTTCTGTACGGGTCGGGACATTGAATCGAAAGAATTAAAACTGCAGTTCGATCCAATGTCTCACATCTGGGAATGCAGAGAAGATGAAGAAACAGCGCGGAGTGCAGACGAAGAAGTGATCGGGATTGTAATTGATTGGCTGCACGACGAAAAGCAGTTCGAAGGCACGGCATCGGAGCTGTTGGAAATTCTCCATGACGCTCTGCCCTGCGAGCTCCGTCCCAACATTCTCAGCCGCTGGCTGAACAAGCACAAGGGAATGCTGAAAGCAAACGGCGTGAGTTACACGCTCAGGCGCACACGCGACAGCAGGACGATCCGTCTGAGCTGTGACGGTAATGACGCAAATGACGATATTTCCGGGAGCGGGGCGGCGTCCAAAATACCGTCACCATCGTCACAACCGTCACAGGCCGCGGCTTTGCCCGGTGTTTCGCGCCAAAGACCGGGGACGGGAAGATGTCCGCCTCTGCCCTGAAAATGCCTCACAGGGCCGCTGTGGCCGGGATGCGGCGAAGCCAGCTCCGCCGGAAGCCCGGTGAGTAACTGGGAGGGTCTCCATGGGGCCGATCGAAAAAAGATAGCAGGAGAAAGGAAGACACCGCTTTCGCGGCGTCTTGAGGATACATCAGCCCGCAGTGCGGGCTGAGCGTGGTACCCGAGTGACACCAAAATGGGGGTGTGGTACCAATTGAGCGCACCAAAACAGCGAAAAAGAGCCGGATTTCGGCAGTGTACCGCGGTTTTTCCCCGTGACACCAAACCGGCTGAAAAGCCGGTACCATGCAAAAAAGGAAAGGATGGATGCGATGTACAGATTTCATCAGGAAAGAGGATAAAGCCCGGCCTGGCCATCACGCAAAGGCATATCCGTTTGTGCGACGGGCATCTTCGGGCGGCGGGTGTGAGTTCGCGCAATGAATTTGTAGAGAAAGCGATCGAGTGCTATGTGGGCTGGCTCGACGTCAAACAAAACCCGGAGTTCTTTTCCCGCTTCGATGCTCACGATTTTTCCGGGTGGCAGGTTTGACGAAGCGCAAAACACCCGTCATCGAAAGTGTGCTGTATAGCTACACCGGCACGGATGATGACTTCAACCGTTTCCTCAAAGCTGTCGTTCACGATTTCTATACTGTCTGCCCTGCACGAATTTCTCAACGGGATGTTGTTGGTTCCGTAGAAGATTCCTCCGCTTAAAGGATTTCCATAGCTATTCTCTGTCCGCTGTGATATGGTGTGTCGTGCCGAAGCAAGGCGGCGCGGCCGCCATGTCGCGCGGCTGTCAAATCCAACAAGAAAGCGGGGAAAACAAATGCGGGCCTGGCTCTATTACCGGCTGTCACGGGATGAGGACGAAGAACTCAATTCCCTGACCAATCAGCGCAGCATCATTGCCGGATATGCTGAGAAAAACGGATTCACCATCGCCGGCGAATCCTTTGATGACAATGTCAGCGGCATGCACTTCGACCGGGACGGGATCGAAAAATATGTGAAGCAGTGGAACAGAACCAAATCGATGCGGTCATCGTAAAGACCTTTCGCGCCTCGGCCGCCACCGCACACAGACTGCGGTATTCATCGACTACCTCAAAAAGCATGACGTGCGTGTGATATCCGTCACTGAGAACATCGATACCAGCAATGAGAACGATGACCTTGTCATCGGGATGAAACAGATCATCAACGACATGTATGCCAAGGATGCCAGCAGGAAGATACGTTCCACCTATAGGCAAAAGCAAAAAGAAGGGATCGTGATCATCCCGCCCTTCGGCTACTTCAAGGACAAGAACACCAGGCAGGTCGTGATCGTTGAAGAAGCCGCCGACACCGTCCGGCTGATCTTCAAGCTTTACCTTGACGGATACGGTTTCAAGCAGATCGCCAAAAACTGAATGCCGACGGCGTACACACTCCGGCATACTACCAGCAAACGCTGCTCGGCAAAAATGTCCCACATACATGGCCGCAGATATCCAAACAGCAGCTTTGGATCAGTACGACCATCAAGCGTATCCTGGAAAACGAATTCTATGCGGGAACACTCATCTGCCACAAAACCAGGACGGACAAGATCAACAAGACTTTCCGGTTCATTCCGCCGGAGGAGCAGTACCGGCATGAAAACGCCGTTCCTGCCATCATTGACAGAGAGACATGGCAGCAGGCACAATTCCTCCTCCAAAAGAGGGTGAAGGACCGGGTCCGGGCAGCGCCGGGACAGAAGATACACCGCTATACGGGTATCATTGAATGTGCGGACTGCCACTCGGTATGTACGGCGCGGACCCGAAAGCTTCCGCAGGGCGGCCGGCGGGTGGAGTACATCTGCAACACCTACCACCGGTACGGCAAAGAATACTGTACGACACACCTCATCCGGGAGGAAGTTCTGGATGATCTCGTTTACAAAGAACTGCTGCGGGTGAAAAAGATGGCGCACGCGAACTGGGAAGCGATCGACGCGCTCGCCAAAGACTGGGCCGCGCAAAAGTTCAACGCGGAACGGCAGATCGACCGGCTGCAGGAGCGGATATCCGTTCTCAAAAATGAAGTGGAGCAGATCCTGATGGAGAGGATACGTGATAAGGCTCATGCGGATATCTATGATGTGATGCTGCAGAAGAGGGACGAAGCCATCCAAAGTGCGGAGCAGCAGATCAACGAATACCGCGATGCTCAGGCGAGCCTTGAAGCGAGAAAAGAGTCGATGCGGCCCGGCATCGATCTGCTGGACGCCATCACTTCAGAAAGCAGCGTCAGCGACGCGCATCTGCGGATGTTCGTCAACAAAGTTTATCTGCATGAGCAGGATGGAAAGCTGCGTGTGGAGTTCGTGCTGAACGCGGATTTTCAGACGCATCTGGACTTGTACGATCAGAACGGAGAGCTCACAGATGTGTGCAATGACCTTGGCTACTACTTCAGCAAAGCTTCTGCCAATGCGTCGGCCTGAAGAGGAGGCTGCTACAAGATAAATTTGAAACAGCCGATTGCACATTACACAAAGAAGTACGAATAGCAAATAGAAAATCACGCCTTTGGATGTGGGTTTGCTTTCGAAAGGCGTGATTTTTATGCATTGTTTTTCTGTAAACCTATTTTTGCAACGCAGCCTCAGTCTGTGCTGAGTATTGATGCGGAACAGCAGATTGCTCGGCTACAGGTGCGGATATCCTTCCTCAAAAATGATGCTGCAATTTTTTTAGATGGTGTCGTCAATAAGAATGTGATATAATAGTCCTCAAAGAAAAAGGGGGCAGAAAATGACAGCAGAACAGCAGCGGCATGACATCAATGACAAAGCGTGGGGAGAAAATCAGACCGCACACCATCGGTGAAAAAGGGACACGAGGAGGCAACGCCCGGGATACTCGGCAATTTATCAACGGTGTATTCTGGATACTGCGTACTGGAGCACCTTGGCGGGACTTGCCGGAGACGTATGGAAACTGGAAAAATGTACACCGCCGGTTCTGCCGGTGGCGTGACAAGGGAATCTGGGAAAAGATTCTGGAGGCCCTGGTGGACGACACTGACTTTGAGTGGTTGATGATCGACGCCAGTCATGTCAAGGTACATCCTGATGCCGCTGGAGCACGGGGTGGGAATCAGGCAATGAGTCGTACAAAAGGGGGCTCAACACCAAGATACATTTGGCCGTGGATGCGCATGGTATGCCGGTGCGATTCTTTATCACTTCTGGTACCACAGCGGATTGCACAGTTGCAGCACGGTTGATTGAGGGGTTCCAGGCAGAATATCTTCTGGCCGACCGCGGTTATGATACAGACGCGATCATTCTTCAGGCGATGGAACAAGACATGATTCCTGTCATTCCCTCAAAGAAAAAATCGGAAACAGTTACGTGAATACGACGAATATCTCTACAAAATTCGACATCTCGTTGAGAATGCTTTCCTGCTCCTCAAAAGATGGCGCGGTATTGCGACGCGCTACGCTAAAAATCTTGCTTCTTTTGTCGCCGCCGTCCAAATCCGTTGTATTGCCATTTGGTTGCTCATTTATTGACGACACTATCTAAGGAAAACACCCTTGGAAAAGTCGGCTCAGAACGAACCGTTGCGGCAGTTCCCATGAGGCGTACGGGCGGTAAAAATACTTTTGAGTCCCACTGTTTCACCTTGGCGAAGTCGGAAAACTCGCTATCGTTGTCCTCGGTAATGGCCTTGCCGCTGTTGCTCTACTTACACTTTTTATCATGCTCCATACTCGCAATCTCCAAATTTGCGTTACGAATCTTTTCATAGATTTGATCTGAAAATTTTTTCTTTCTTTCATAAGTATAGAGCCCATTGAATTCTGTTCTACATCTGTAAGCTGTGTGTAACAAAATCCACAAAAAGCTTTGCTTTTTAAGAGTGCTTCGCTCAACCCAACGATCCGACGGCATACCTCGTTTTCATTTTTGGGCTTTTCCCATCGCAGCCAGCCGCCTTCCGGCTTCAGCGCCTCCATGACAGAGGCATCTGACGACCAGAACGTACCGCCATATTCGCTCATAAACAAAGGTGTGTTCCCGTCGTACCTTTGGCAGTACTCTTTTTCGTCGTAGCAATCATCACCGGGCTGCATATCGCCATATCGTTTTTGGAACACAGCCGGCTCTTGCTCATAGTCATGCAGATCATAAATGTCCGTGACTACATGGCAAAATCCACTGGTGTCGATTATTGGCCGTGTCGGATCCAAAGCCTTTGTCACTAGGTATATATTTCTCAGTATTTCCTTGTCCTGCATATCATTTGCTGTACAGACAGGAAGCTCAGATGTCTCATTAAAAAGGACACCAGCCGATAAGCGCCGGATGGTTGTAGTCCCTCGCGAGTACCTCCATCCATTCTGGAAGAAATATTTCAAGCCCTCGGCCCTTGTGATATCAAGCCCCAACTGGGATACTCGCCCCACACTATATATCCCAATCGGTCCGCGTGGTAAAGATACCGTTCTTCAAATACTTTTTCATGCAGACGCGCGCCGTTGAACCCAAGCTCTTTGGCCAGCTGGATATCCTGCACGAGCGCCTGGTCGCTGGGCGCCGTATAAATGCCGTCCGGATAAAATCCCTGATCCAGCACCAAACGCTGAAAAAGAGGTTTCCCGTTCAAATAAAATTTGCGGTCGTGCCATTCCACAGTACGAAGGCCAAAATAGCTATATACCGTATCAGTGGTCTCCCCCTTGCTGCAGCAACGCCTCCACGTCATACAAATACGGATCATCTAGGCTCCACAAATGCGGTCGCTCGAATTAAACCTACATTGCACAAAGGTGTCTGTGCAGCGGAGCTTTTTCTGCTGAACTGGGACACCGTTTTTCCTTCACCATAAGGGTGAGTATCGCTCCGGCACTTCCCACAAGCTCCGCTGAGATTTCTACGTTGCTATTGAGAGCATCGGGTGTCATGCGTAGAGCTTTGATATAGGAGTGTGGTACATACTCCAGCCATACACTTTGCCAAATGCCTGTCGTACGCGTGTAATAACATCCATAAGAAAAGCGCTGCGCGCTTTGTTTACCGCTGCACTGTTTGCCGCTGTGTATATCATCGGCAACATATACTACAAACGTGTTATCACCTTCCACCACAAACGCGCTGATGTCGAAGCAAAAGAAGTATATCCCCTTTGTGGCTCCCCTGCTTCTCTACCGTTCACCCAGACTCTGCATTCGTAGTCCACTGCCCCGAAATGCAGCAGAACACGCCCGTTGCACTTTTCGGGTGTCAGTCTAAAGTTACGGCGATACCAAACCGCAGGGATAAAATCGGTGTATCCGATTCCCGAAAGCGAGCTTTCCGGACAAAATGGCACCATGATTTGCAAAGGAAACTCCTTTTTATCCGGGTATCCATTTTCTACGCCTCTGTTCGAAAAATCAAGAGCAAAATCCCACATCCCGTTTAGCGACTCCCATGCGTCGCGCATCAGCTGAGGACGTGGATGCTCCGCACGCGGGAGCTCCGGCCGCTCCGCCTTCATATCTCCAACACCTGTGTCAAATTCAATTTTCAGTTCGTTCATCCCTTTACACCACCTACATTAATCCCTTCAATCAAGTATTTTTGTCCAAACGCATATCCCACTGCTGAGGGAATCAACACTATGACCAACGCAGCAAACAGCGCCCCCAGTCGGTCGCGTATCGCTGCACCTCATATAGCACCGCCACCCCGACCGGCACTGTCTGCTTGGCAGGGTCGGTGAGCAACACTAGCGCCAGTACGTATTCATTCCAAATTCCCATGGCCGACAGCATCAGCACCGTCACAATCCCCGGCTTTGCTATTGGCACGATAATTCGCGGCAATATGCGGAAATATCCGCATCCGTCAATCATTGCGGCTTCTTCATAATCGCGCGGGATCCCTTTCATAAACCCGCTGAGCAGAAAACGGAAAAAGGTATCTGGCCTCATTGCGTACAGCAAACTCAACGGAGTGAGTTTGTTTAGCCATCCCAACTCGCTCAACTGTATAAACAGAGGAATCATGATACAAGGCGCTTGAATAAAAATCAATGACATGTATAAATTCCGCATCAACTTTTGCCCAATGAAGCGAAATCTTGCCAGGCAATACGAGCAAGGGATGACGAGAAAAAAGAAATGAGCAGCAACGACAACACTACAACATACAACGAATTTTTAAAGTTGCTGCCAATGTTCGTTTTTTCCATTGCTCGAATATAGTTGTCCCATTGAAGAGAGGCCGGCAGCGCAAACGGGTCGCCTAGAAATTCTGTACTTGTTTTAAAAGAGGAGTAAATATTCCAAAAAAGCGGATACAGGAGCACCACTGTTACAGCAATCAAAAACAGGCGCAGCAGACCGTTGACCACGTTTTTTGCCTTTTGCCTAAGTTCAGCATCGTTTCATCACGTCTCCTTTTCCCTGTTTTTATTGATGAGCGTCTGCGAGATGACCGATAACCCTACAGTGAAAATGCTGGTGACGACGGTGAGCGCCATAGCGTATCCAAACGATCCGTTTTTCATACCCATATTGTAAATATATTCAACACAACACTGGAGGCTCCATTCGGCCCACCTCCCGTCATCACACGCACTAGGATATAGCTCAGCGAAAGTGTGCCAGACAGCGAAAGCACATATGTGATACCAATAATATTTTTGATGAGAGGCAGTGTAATGCGGAAAAACTTGGCCATACTGCCAGCGCCATCAATAGTAGCAGCCTCATACACTTCAGCCGAGATTCCATCCATCGCGGCGATATGCATCACCATATAGTAGCCGGCTGCCTGCCATATAAGCGTTGCCGCCACGCACCAGAGTGCTGTGCGCGCGTCTCCGTCCAAGGATGTGCCATCTCCTCCAAGCCGATTTGTTCCAGCAGTCCATTCAAGATTCCCATCGTCGGATGGAAAATGAACGACCAAAGGATACCATCTACTGTGAGCGACAGGATGCTTGGGAAAAAAAACAATGTGCGATATAGTGATTTCTCTCGAAGTTTGCATTGCACTAAAATGAAGGCCAACAATAGGCTGATTGACAGTGTGCAGAAGGGCACAACCAAAAGCAGTTTAGCGGTATTCCTCAAAGCCTGCAAAAGCGCTCATCTCTGAATATATAAAGGTAGTTTTCAATCCCCACAAAGTTTACACTGTTCATGCTTAGCATCGTGGAATCTGTAAAAGAAAGCATTAACGCCCGGATAGCCGGATACACCGTGAAATACAATGTCAACAAAAAGCTCGGAAGTGTGCAGGCTAGTAGAAAAGACAATGGAACTTGGTTTGGCGACCTTTTTTTGGGCCCGCACTGTGCAGACGTTCTGATTCATATCGTGTCAACTCCTTATTTATAAGGAATGACCCTGCGGGAAATGCCGATTTCCTGCAGGGCCGTTCGTGTTGGGAATCGCGCTTTATTGAGTCTCTTCCAGTTCGAATCGAATCTGTGCAAAGGCGTTTTCGATACTTTGCGCCCATTCCTCAGCGGTCATCGCACCATTCACAACATCAGCCGCCGGACTCCAAAGCTCAGTGTTCAAATCAACCTTGCTGCCCTGCGCTTGAGTATCAAACGAGATGACCGCAGGAATCACATCCTGTTCATTGAACACACTGTACATATTGTACATACTCTCGGAGATATACTCCTTCGCCATCTCAACGGCGTTCGTTGTAGCGTTAACACCGTTTGCTTTCTCAGCAAACATCAAAATGGATTCATCGGTATACAGGAACCGCAAAAAATTCTTTTGCCAGCTCTGGGTTTTTCGCAGCTGCTGGGATGGACATAGTTTCCATAGCGACCCACATATAACGAGTCTGACCAGCTTCCAGCGCAGGTGCAGGAGCCATCGCAAAAGTGAAGTCATCTGTGCGTGGCGCGTCAGCCATTTTCAGATTCGATCCATGTGCCGACTGGCAGGAACAGCGCATGATCCATCATCAGTTCCTGCTGTGACTGTGTGTGGTTCAACGCAACAGTGCCCGGAAGGATATATCCTTCGTCTGCCATACGTTCAAAATTTTTAGGATGTCCAGCGCGGCGGTATTTAGAATAGCGCCTTCTTGATAGCTCGTAATGTTGGAAAATCCTCCTCGCCAACTGCCGTCTTCATCGCCGGCAAAAGTGCATTCTGAAGGTAAATTGGATAAATACCGGGATATGCGAGCAGTGAGATGCCCTGTTCTTGTGCTTTGTCCCCCAGCGTAAAGAACTCTTCCCATGTGGTGGGAACTTCCCAGCTGTTTTTCTCAAATAGAGTGGCGTTGTATACAAAACCTGCGGGAGCGCCGTTCAATGGGGCTTGATAAATTTTCCCATCGTCATAAGGGCTACAGACGCTGGAGTTCAGAAGACCATCCATAATCTTGTCGCCAAGCACTTCATCCGAGTTCAAGGCCTTGCCTTCAAATACATCTGTGATGTCCAACAGGCCATGCTCCAAAATGAGGCTGGTGATAACTTCATAACTGGCTCCATTCAGTACAAGAAAATCAGGGATGTTCCCGGAAGCGATTTGTGGACGAATGGTATCCGCAATTGTCGGGCTAATCTGCATATTCACCGTCACGCCGGGGTAAGCGGCCTCAAAAGCCTCCACAATGCCATACCAGTAATCTGAGCCGAAGCCTCCCTCGAACACCGCAATATCAGTTCCTTGTTTTCAAACAGGTTCACTTTGCTGTTAGACGGCTCAGACACAGAAGCGGACTCTGTCGATGCACTAAATGCGTCGCTGGAGACGGATGCCGAACTGCATCCGGCAAAAAGAACCAAGGCCATCAGTGTTGCAGTCATCAGACTAAGAATTCTTTTCATAATTTACCTCCTTCTTTCCAACAGTATTGTTGGTGTTTTTATTATACTTTGGTATGGTGAAAACAAATGATAGGTGTTGACAAAGCATGGACTATATTGACATCATACCTGTTTGTTTGTACAATGTGAGCATATCTTCGATGTGGATCCATTGAAAATCAGCCTTTGATAGACCTATCCGAGAAAAGAGGTATGTGTATGCAACAGAAGAGAAACTGGTTTTCGAATTTCTCGGCAGATGCGTCACACCGTTGCGTCGTATTAAGATTCAGTCGCGCCTTCTGCTCACTTTTCTGGCGGTCTCTTTGGTTCCTGTCGTCTTTATCGGCCTTTATGCCTATCGTGTCTATACGTCCTCCGTGCATTCCAAGGTCGGAGAATACACCAGCAGTCTGTCAAACTGCTGAACAAGAACCTTGAGCTGGAGATAGAAAAAATACAGCTATTATATCGATTCTCTTTCTGTCATGGACGAGATTCAACATTTGTTTGCTTCTGCCGGAGAGCGGAGAGAGAACAAAGAGACCAGGCAAATTCATTATATTAGTGCAGAAGATTAAGGATAAAGCTTTAGCTGGCCCTTATCTGCGAGATTCAGATCGTCAGTCTGGATTCAGAGCTTTTGTACAGTTCGGATATGAAAGAACCGCCAACACGCAGTATAAAGAGCTACTCGCAGACATCGACCGTGTTTCTTTCAACGACAGCCTTCAATATGTCGGTCCCAACAATCTAGTGTTGGGGCGAAAAATATACCGTTATACAACAGCCTTGGAGCCAATAGGATATATCCTTGTGTATATCAATGCGCAGCTTCTGAGCGACCAGATTTTTAGCGGTATCGATTTTGGTTCGGATAGCACCGTTTTCTTGATGAGCTCACCGGGGACGATTCTCGTCTCGAACAATAGCGCTCAACTGCCAAACGGCTCTCCTTCAGACGAGCGCCTATACACGCGCCTCATCGAGAGTCGTGCCAGCAACGAAAGCCTTTTAACGTGGACGAAAACGAAGCCCCATACTTAGCGGTATACAACTACAACCCCGATTACGACTGCTATTTTGTCGCTACGGTCCCGAATAGCTACATTCAAAATGAAACGAGAGGATCACAACAAACCTTTGCAATCCTGTCCTTAATCCTCTTTATCGCCAGTTTTGCCGTCACACTGCTTGTATATTACAGCATCGTCCTCCCCATCAAGCATATCATCTCCTGCTGTAATGTCATATCAGATGAAGACCTGGACAAAGCCATTGACGACCAAAGCCCGGACGAAGTCGGTTTTCTTGCTCGCACCCTGGACGCCTTGATACTTGGTTGTTGAAATGTCCCGCCAATGGCAGAAAGATCAGACCCGCAAACGGGAATTGGAACTCGAATCCCTGCGCTATCAGATTAATCCGCATTTTTGTTCAATACACTAAACTCACTGAAATGGGTCGCCTCGTTGAATGAAGTTC